>Ga0222716_10000748_pt1 | contig 28063 bp, 43 predicted proteins | sample C33_13DmetaG_FD_165044 | JGI IMG/M metagenome (GOLD analysis project Ga0222716, IMG submission 165044) | Estuarine water microbial communities from San Francisco Bay, California, United States - C33_13D | ecosystem: Environmental > Aquatic > Marine > Unclassified | place: USA: California... | reverse complement strand
TTGTTGGCACTCGGGTGGCAACTGACCCATACGTATAGAATCCTTTGTGTATGACGCTGTAAATGCGTTTAAGACGGTGTTTAAAGACGATTTAAGCACGTTGCCATAGCGTTTAGTGTACACTCCATCGGGTACAATATCGCCATTAAAGCGTACCAAAATACTATGCCAAGGTGCAAAACATTTCATTATAAATCCTTTAATATTTCGGAAAATGGTTCTGTAAACCCACCGATTTGAAAATGTAGTCTTTCTTCTTGATTATCAATTGCTCCGTGTTTGGTTCCTGTATCAATTAGTGTCGGTCCTTCATACAAATACGTATCTAAAACATTATCATTACTATCGTACCAAACTACCGGAGTATCTACTCCTTTTAATGGAATAGTAAATGCGGCACTTCTTTTATCAATGTGAGGAGATAACGCACCTTCAATAATAAAATATTGGGCACAGTTATAAATGTCGTCAAGACTCCTGTTAAAGATTGCAGATAGATCTTTAAAAATTTTCCACTCTTTAAAACTTTCAGGTATGTCTTTAAAGTAAAGACTTTTTGTGCTATAAGATTTAATATGATTTTGTTCAGCAATAGTAGAATACTTAATGTAATTTCCTTTTGCATCAGTAAAGCCATCTTTTGCAAGGTGCATATACTTGTCAGCAATATCTATTAATTGCTGTTTGTTGTATTCTAAATTAATTTTCTGATAATACTGCATCAAATTTATCTCCAAAGGCAGATCTTAAATCGCTATGTAGTTTATCTAAAACTACTGTTGGTTGATATACACTTACGTTATCCCAATCTACCATTTCTATTTTATCACCATCTATAATAATATTACTTAAAACCCAATCGCCGTGTGCATAAGGTTGCGTTTCTTCGATGTTTTTTAAACAAAAATTATAAATCTTTCTTATAAACTCAGGTGTGTGTTCGAATGTATTTGCTGGCACGCCTGGAATGATTTTAAGATCAACAAACATTTTTCCATTACCACATCCGTGATTTAAAATATATCCTGGACGCAATTCTTCCATAATGTCAATGTGTTCATCATAGTAATGTTGATTTTCAAAAGACCATTCTTTTCTATAAAAGCCTACGCCTTTATAAACACGTCTTTGTTTTTCTATGTTCTCTTTAATTAATTCCATATGCTTGTGCTACCTCAGGAATGTAATCCTGTATTTTACACCCACGTAAGTTATCAAATGTTTTTATCCATTTTAAAAATGCATTGTGCTGTATTTGATCTCTTTCTTGATCAACCCAATACTTAAATTTTTCAGGAGCAAACTTTTTAATACTATCTGGGGCATTCTTGCTGTCAAAGTATGTAGGATGAAATAACAAATTATCAAATACCCGAAAGTCATTTGTTTTTGCCCATGCAACAATATTGTCGTAGTCATGTAAGTTCATTATTTGTATAGTTGGGCCTACACTTTTATATTTTACAAATTCTGCCCAACGTAACATATTTGTTTCTACAGTTTTCCAATCACTACCCCAACGTATATAATCATTTACTTTGCCTATGCCATCAATACTAAAACACATATTAACGGTATCAAACCGTTTTAGTTCTTCATATACATTAGGATTAATAATTGTAGCATTAGTATTAAATCTTATTTCAACGCTGTTATCTAACTTTTTAAGAAACTTATGTAAGCCTCTTACCATCATAGGTTCACCGCCTGTTAAGTATACTTCTTTAAGTTCGGGTAAACTTGCAAGATAATCACCTCGCTCTTCTGTATACCAATCGTAGTTAGGAAACTGTTCTGTACCCCACGGTGACTCTATACCTTTTGAAATTAGTTCTTTGTGTTCTTGATTGATACCACTTGATGTTGCAGGGTAACACATTGTACACTTTAGGTTACAATTACTACCAAACCTTAAATCGAGATGACTTATACCAGGACCGTATGCTCTTGGTTTTGTACGTTGGCTACCTTGACCCGATGCTTCTTGTATTTCACATTTTTTACAAGCATCTGGAAATTCGTTGTTATCAAACTTTTGTACAGCATCTTTAAAAACTTTACTCTCTCGCCATTCTTCAATGCTGTGTGTTTGAATGTTTTCTTTATTTGTAGGTTCTCTGCTGATACAACACAAACGAAATTCGCCAGATGTTCTAATGCAAACTTGATGATCTAAATACTTACACTTCACCGCAGGTTACCTCACATATTTTAAATCTATTTTCACTTGGATAATTTAACATATCACTTTCTATAATTTCTTTTAAAGGGGTATGATTAACATTAGGCCATTGCACACTATTACATTCTTTAGCATATGGACTATCTGGATTTTTAGCATAACGATCACTTAACAAATAACAACAAGGAAATACTTCTCCTGTATGACTTATTTGAATCTTTTGTTTGCGTTTCCATTTACAATTAATACAGCCTTTGTCTAATCCTACTTCTAACACTTTTTCTAAACGTTCTACGTTGTCCAAATGCTTCTTATCATATTTTACAGTACGTGCTTGTTCTTTCTTAGTTGCTTTAAACTTTTCTACTGCTTCACTTACAATACTATCTATTGCAGTAAATGTGTAACCACCATTAATATCAAATACTACAAATCCCATATCTTTAGATAGTTGTTCACATTCTTCTATTTGATGTTTGTTGTGATCAAACACAAGCATACGCCATCTTGCTAAACCGCCTGCGTCTATAAATGCTTTGGCATTTTCCATTACATTTTCCCATACAACGTGTCGTCTGTATAAATGATTAGTATCTTCCAATCCGTCAATACTAAATGTAATAACACCTTGTGGAAAGTTTCTTAAATCCTGTGCTATCATTCTATATAAATTAGGTTTACCAATACCGCCATTTGTGTGTATCATTATTTTACATTTTAGTTTTTGTGCATACTTCAATGCAAATGGTAAATTTGGATTCATTAACGGATCGCCATAAGCACCATTAAAAATAATTTCTTCAACACCTCTTGCATTATCAATAATATTCTTAAATGTTTCCATATCCATATGACCTAAAGGCATATTTGGATTCACAGTTACTCCGTCAATGTTACGTGAACAGTTGCCACACATAGCATTGCAGTGACTTGTAAAGTCAATAACAATCGTTTTTAGATCCTGTTTAGATAAGAAGTGCATACTGTATTTAACATCATTATCAGAGTATATAATGCCACCTGGCACATAAATATGAGTATGCAACAGTTAAGCGAATTTCATAAAGAATATGGTAAATTAATCCAAGAAAAATATCCAGATACATTTGATCCTAAGTGGTTAGTTATGGAAAGTGGTTGGGGTTATTTTCATATTAGTTCTTTAGACAATCAACCTTGGAAAGAAATGCATAAAGAAGCAGAAGCATTGATCAATAGATTCTATTCTCATAGAGAAGATAGTTATGGCAAAGGTTGGAAAAGTTTAACACTACACGGATTAAATGAAGACACACAAAGTTTAAGTCAATACGGTGAAAGAGACAAAGTACTTCAGCAGTTAGATTGGACTTCAATATCAGACGAATGTCCGATCACTAAAAAGTTTTTAACTGATGTATGGCCGGCAGAGTTTTTAAATCGTGTACGTTTTATGTTGCTTGAACCAGACGGATATATTTTACCACATCAAGATAGGCCCGACGAAGAAAAGCGATTGAGTGTATGTAACATTAGTTTGAATAATCCAGAAGGATGTCAGTTTGTTTTTAAAGATAAAGGCATTGTACCTTTTAAAGATGAAGGTAGTGCATTCTTAATGGATATTAGTAATCCTCACAGTGTATGGAACCAAAGCGATAAACCAAGAATTCATATGATTATTCATTTTGAATTAGGTAGACGTACACGGGATATGTTTTATACGTTAAGAGAAAGTTTTTATACAAACAGGAGCAGACTAAATGAAAGATTGGAATAGTCTATCTGTTGATCGTTATTACGAAGATCTAAATGCAAACTCAGATGTTGCAATAGGTATTCTTGATATTTCTCGTGATATTGATAATAAGTTTGTTGCAAAACGCACATTTGACAAAACATATTTCTATGTAAATCGAATGTTAAAAATGAATCTTGCAAGTTACGTAGGATTCAAAAAAAGTGTAAAGTCGTTGTTGTTAGCATCTATTAAACAAAATAAAAAATATTGTATGATTGCTTGCCAAGGACTATTGTTGTATCGCGGTCCAAGTTTAGTTCAGAAAAGTATAGAGTATGCTGGAAAGAATCCGCAGTTCTTTGTAGTAGGGCATATCATGGATAAGAAGAGTCAGCATCACTATCTTACACAAGGTGCATATCCAGGACTGCATAGACAATATCTATTTGTAAATCTTGCCAAGTGGCAAGAACTTGGCGAGCCAGAATTTGATGAATTAGGTATCTTTACAGATAGACCAAGACAATATCGAAATGTAGAATTTAGTAAAGAGACTATTCATAGTGAGTATACGCCTAAATGGGTTAAAGGTGCAGAAGGATACAGTAAACATACTATTACTGCTGACGGAAGTAACTGGATTCATGTTGCCGCAGAAAACAATATTACAATAGATAATCTTGATAACGATATGCGTGAATGTAAAGTATTTTTATATCCTTACAACAAACCAGCCATACTTGAAAAGGTATGGTTAGACAAACGTAATGATGAACTTGTAGATCAATTAAATTATAGTCAAAAGGCTTGGATACGTAAGTTAGGATACCAAGAAGAAATAGAAAAAGACAGAGTCTATGCCTTTAACACAGAAAGATTATCAGGTGAAGGAATAAGAACAGATGGTAAACAGATTGATCATTTGTTTAGTGCCGCCGCAGGATTTAAACCACTTGCAATATTAAATGCAAATGGATTTCATAGAGGTACTACAGTACATTACTTCGATTGGTGTGAAGCAAGTTTAAATTACAAAAAACATTTATTAGAAACATGGAATGGTTACGATTTAGACGAATGGTTGCTTGAACATGATTTAGAATATAATTTTAGCAGTACCTATAGAGGCAATTATAAAAAGTTTTGGAAACAAGAATTAAAAGAGTTCGGCGGTAGTTTAGCGTTTCAAAGATTATGGGATCGATATAAAGAACTAAAACACGAGTTTTATGTTATCGATATTGTGCAAGATAGTAGTAAACTATTCGACGAAATAAAAAAATATTACGGAACAAAAGTATTATGGACTACTAATATATGGTCCAGTGAAATGCTACAATGGAATATAGAGCCAGAAGTCTTAGAACAGTTGTATTTAAATTTTAAATCTCAGATACCTAAGGACTTAGTTTTATATGGGCACGATTATTGTGCTATAGATTTAAATGATAGTGTAAAAAGAAATTACACTCATGTGAGGTATAAAAATGAACATTAATATTAAAGATAACTGGGTAGTTGAGATTTCAGACTTTGATATCCGTACTGCTACAAAAGAAGAAGCATTAGCCATAGGAAAATATATTTTAAGTAATATGGTAGTTGTGTTAAAGAATCAAGATCTTGAACCAGAGGACGAAGTTGCTTTTTGTTCTAAGATTGGCAAGTGTCAATTTATTATAGACCCAACTAAACCTCGAGAAGGACAACGTACAGAAAATCTTGCAGTTGGACATCACATATTACGTGTTACAGGACAAAAGAATGAAAAGGGTGAAGAAGGTTTATTTGGCCACACATCTGCACTTGACTGGCACGCCAACCAAGCAAGTAACTATGAACGTGAACCTCTAATATGGTTATACGGTGTTGAAGGTACTGCTGGTAGCAAAACAAGTTGGATTAATAACATTGAAAGTTATAATGCACTATCCGAAGAGTTTAAAAAAGAAATTCAAGATATACAGATTACTTTAGGATACAAGAGCGGATCGTATAGTCCGAGCAAGTTCTTTGTAGAACACCACAGCGATGATAAACCTTTTCGATTAGTTCATGTAAATGATGCAGGCTATACAGGTTTGTACTTTCCTTTCTTACAAATTTTTGGAATGCCTGGAAAAACAGAAGAACAGTTTAAAGATATAATGAGCAGACTAATTAAACACGTTACACAACCTCAATTCTGTTATGATCATTATTGGGAAGATGGTGATGTTGTATTAAGCGAACAGTGGTTAAGCATACACAAACGATGGGCGTTTGATAAAATGGAAGAACGTATTCTTCACAGGATAGCATTTAATTATGAAAACTTATTATAAACTTTTAGAATATAGTCCAGACATGGACTTGACAGAGTTTTACAAAGAAGCCGCCGCACAGGGTTACGCAAATAATTCTAATCAAAAAATTATGATTGATGCGTTTAAGAATGAAGAACGTGCTCAGGTATGGATACTATTTAAAGAAGATAAGGCCATGGGTGCAGTTGCCGCACATACATTTCCGGAGATGGGTGAAAACAGTTATCGTATATTAACAAGAACCTGTGCTGTAGGAGGCATGATGCATTCTGCAGGATCAATGGGCAAGATGAAACGTAATGAAGATGTTACATCACGTTTTTATGTACCTAAGATGATTGAATGGTGTGGTAAAGATAGTAATATGTATTGTACCACAAATGATTTAGAAGGTGGTTCACAACGAGCAGTACACAGAGTCTGGCTACCAATTATGGCTAAGCAAGGACTGTTTACTAAAATTAAAGAAATAGATTATAGGGGTGTAGTACAAACTGTATGGAAATTAAATCCAGACAACTTTTTAGAACACCTTAAAAACAATCCGTGGGAAGATCATGTTTTATTATAAGCATATTGATATAGATAATAATATCTGTGAAGAAATAAAAGAATGGGGTATTGTAAATATTCAAGACTGTGATACACCTTTTAAAAAACTTAATCTGCAAAAATTTAATGATGAATGCCCTTTATTTTTAGAATGGACTAAACAAAACAATATAGAAACAGAATGGGTAGTAGGCATTAAAGTAAATGCTCGTAACGGACAAGATTCAACTAAAGTACCGCACACAGACTTGAGACCAGAAGATAAAAATTTTGCACTTAATTTTCCTGTAGTAAATTGTGAACAAACTTATACTTGTATGTATAAATTAATTAAAGGAAAAGAAATTATAATTAATGATACTTCTATTGCAGGCGGAGATGCTGACTATAAAGTTTTCAGTCCAGATAGCACGTTTGATGAAGTTGCTAAGTTTTATTTGACTCAACCTACATTATTCAATACTAACGTACCGCATCAGGTATATAACAACACCGATAAAGATCGTTTAAGTTTAAGTCTTAGATTTGAAAGTAATCCTAAAGTGGATTAAACCATAGATTCCCAAGCACTACCATTGTAGAATACTGGGTAAGGTGTTGAACCTGCTGAACTTGCTGGATCCCAATCAACCTTATTAGCAACAGCAATCATACCAATAACTGGAGTAGTAGGTGCCGCCGCTTGTGGTTCTAATAGTGCAATACCACTTACATCAAGGGTTGCTCTTGCACTTGTTCTATTAATTGCAAGTTGACCTGCACTGTCAAATACCATACCTTTTAGATCTGGTAAAGTGTTTGTACCTGCGTTTGTAAAGAATTCAATTTGTCCTGGTGCTTGATCGTTTGCAATAGTTCCGTTTGGATCTAATCTAAAAGCAATACCTGATGATACAACTTTTGTACCGTCACCAAAGTCTGGATCAAATGCAGTTGCAATTAATTCTGCAACATAAGAACCTGCTGTACCTTTGACTTCACTGCCACCAAGTGAACCATCAAGGTTTGGTAGTCCGCCATAGTAACCGTTGAATGCAATACCTGAAACTTGTCCTGAACCACTGCCATTTAAACTTTGAATTCTAATTGCACTGTTGTTATCCTGGTTCCATATATTCATTACAGTGTTTGTTGCTTCAGTAGGATTACTAATGTTAAACAATGCAGTTGTTGAAGTTACAGTATCATCAACGATATTAGTTACACCGTTGTTTAATAATACTTTAGAGTTTACACCATCAACAAGTAATGTTGAATCGTCACCAAATACTGAACCTGTTACATCTGCTGAAATAGATTGAATAGCACCACTTGCTAAATTAATATCGCCCGGTTTCCAATAACCATTTGCATCGTCCCATAATAGATATTGTCCGTCTGCTGGAACATTAAGTCCAGTCATTGCAAAGTCACCAAATACTCCTACACTTTTACCAGCAAGTGTAGCATCTAAATCAAACGATGAAAATGCTTCATCGCCAACTACCCAACCGCCTGTTGAGCCATCTGGATTATTAAGTACGGCATTATACTTTAAAATTTTTCCGTTAGCAACACCTGTTACATTAACGTTGTTTAAGTCTTGTATATCTTGTACAACAGATAACGTTACAGCGTCCCACTGTGAACCAGTCCATGTAAGTAACTGATTAGTTGCTGGGCTAATAGAAGAATTTACATCAGTTAAGTTACCAATGCTTAAATCTGGGTTAATTATAACACCGCCGGTTTGAACACCGTTACCAACATATAATTTGCCGGTATCTGTTACAAAAATAGGCTCACCCGCCGCAGGGTTTGCGCCTGTTAGGGCCGCTCTTTCCGCCTCTAATCCTCTTCTAATTTTAAGTGCCATACTTGTTAACTCCTGAAGTCTTTATGCTATATGTATTTATGCCTTTCAGACTTCTTTTAATAATATACATTATTTACGTATTTTGGCGTTTTTAAACACTCTTTGCGTACCTTTTTGTATATCTGATTTTAACCTTTGACTGTCTATAGCAAAGTCTACTTTGTTGATTTCAGGGCCGTACTGATCAAACAGTTCTCTAATATCCTTCTCAAATTTAGCCTGAGAAGTATTAGGAACACACTCAATGATCCACTTTTTCCTGTTCTTAAACGTAACATCAATATGCTGAAGGTATTCAAGAGGTATAGATTTTACTTCTATATTCTTGAATACTTCAGGCCAATGTCTGATTACATCTTCAGGAAGTTTTAGTCTCCTGGATCCCATCTAAGTTAAGCCGTTACAGACTTTTTCTTAGTAGGTACAAGTGCTTCTGCTTGACGTCTTAGTTCTGCCGCTTCTTTGCTTAATCTGTCTGCTTGTGAGCGATACGATTTAGCAAGGTCTTCATCACTTAAAACATCATCTGAAGTAGTAGCAACAGTCTCGTTTGATGGAGTTGTAGTTGGTACTTCTTGTGCAGTTGCTACTGGTTGAGAATCGTCTTTGATTGCAAGATCCTCAATTGATACACCTTTTTGCTCTGCGATGATTTTGTTTAGTTCATCTAATGCAATAGTTGTATTGTTATCAGGAGTCATAACAACTTCTGATGTAGGAACTTTAGTAAGTTTGCCTTGTGCATGAAAACGTGCTAACATTACACTACCGTCTGACAAACGTGTTCTTGCCATTGCTTCTGCTAACTCGTTTGCTGATTGTCCTGCAGGTGATTCAACCATCTGCATCATAATATCATGATCTGAATCAGTTAAGTTTTCAGTTGATACTACTAATGCACTATTCGCATCTCCTGGGATAGTTCTGTATGCTACAGCAACTTTTCTTTTATTAGATTTTAGTCTACCAATGTGTTTAATAGCCATTATTTTGTCTCCGGTGTAGGCTCGCCTGTTAATGCCGCTGAAGCGTCAGCACCACTTACAGGAGCCGAAGCAGGAGCAGTTGTTTCTGCTTCTTTTGCTTTTGCGGCATCCGCCTGTTGTTTTTGTACCTGCTGTAAAAAGGTATCTAACTTATTATAAGTTGTACCTACAGCGGCCAATTCGTTTGCTTTAAATGCGCCACGTTGAGTAGCAACATCGATAACAGTTCTTAGTGTGTTTAGATCTTGAACTGTTAGTTCAACTGATCCGCCCATTGCAGGTGCTTGACCTGGAGCAGGAGCAGTCGGGGTTGTATTGTTATCAGACATATGTCATTCTCCTTATTAAATTAGTTATATGCATACTTAATTACTTATTTGTATTTTAAAAGTGGACACGCCAAAGCGAAATATGAAAGTTCTTTTGGATTCTCAAATCCAATTTTAACTTTGTTTTGGACAGTGTTATTAGCATCAAGACTAACAATCCTACCAATAAAATATCTGCTTTTACAGTTATTTTCAACCCACGTAATAATCGCTTTATCCAAATTGTATCCTTGAGATAATTCCATATACTCTAAGTGTGGACTTGGATATTCTAATCTACGTATGTTAAAAAAATTAAGCGGATTTGGTTTCATTTTCATAGTGTGTTGTTATCCCAAATGGTGCTTCAAGTGACTTATTATGATTACTATGAATTACAAATACTGTATCGCAATAGTCAGCATCGCCCCAACTATCCCAAGTATAACCGTCTGTAAACATGATAAACTTCTTAGGAACAATGTCATTGTCCTTCATGTACTTCCAGTTACACATAAAGTCAGTACCGCCACCACCTGTTACTTCGTAAGTAGTTAAGTCGTCGTTTGCGGCATCGAAATCTGCTTCGTTGTAAACTTCTGTATCAAAACACCATAATTTAATTTTATAATCTTGATACTGATCCATAATACCTTGTACTTCTGAAAGAAACACTTGTGCCTGTTCGTTTCCAATCGAACCCGACATATCAATTGCAATACAAATATCAATTGTTTCTTCAAAGTTCATACCTGGAAGAATAGCACCAGTGTGCCAACCTTTACGTGAAGGACGACTAAATGTAAAGTCATTCTTGATAGTACTTTGGATTTGTTGTTGAAGCAGTTGTCTCCAATCCATTTTAGGTTCAGTCAACTCTTTGATCATACGTTGTATCTCTGCAGGCAAGTTGCCAGCACCAGTTGACTGTGCAGATGAAATCATAGATTCTTTAATTTCATCACGTATCTTACGTAATTCGTCTTTAGAATAACTTGGCTTATCACCAGCATTCTTTTTGTTATCATTTTTACCAGGACCATTACCTTGTGAGTCTTTGTCCCAGTCAATATGCTCATCAAGAAGTTTACCTAATTGTTTAAGTTCTTCTTCGTCATACTTAGAATAAATTTCGTCATATACTGCTTCTGAAGTCCAGCCGTCATATTTAAAGTCTTGAAAGATTGGAATATCTTTTGGTTTGTCACCAATCTTATCACGTACAAGAATATTGTTTACAATATAATCAGCGGCAATGTTATGAACCTGCGGATCACGTTTTTCTCTACGACTCATATGATCGTAAACACAATGTAGGATCTCGTGTGCAATTACAAACTCAATTTCTTTGTTTGTCATATTAGCAAAGAACGGAACACTATAAAACAAATGACGACCGTCTGTAGCGGCAGTAGGACACCAGTCACTTGCTTCTTGAACTTTAAGTCGTGTTGCCATATTACCGAAAAACGGATGACGCATTAAAAGACCAACACGAGCGACAATAATCTTGTCTAATACTTCTCTACGAAGATCGTCTGTAACTTCTATTTCTGGGGTTTCAACTGCTTCTGTTGTTGCTACTGTCATTGTTAGTGCCTATTCCTTATTGTTTATACTTACAGTATACATTATTTAATATGTTTTGTCAACCAAAAAAGATTGGGTGGGACACCAAAATGCCCCACCCAAAATGTTATGATGCCTGTGCGGCAGTAACATATTTCCCGTAACGTTCATGGAATTCATCAAAACACTCAACTTCGTCTGGATCAATCGGAAGTTCGTATTGTGTAAGAGCAAGTTTAATGCCCATTACAACTAACTCAGTGTCAAAATTATCCATTGCAAAACGTAGGAAGTTGTTTACTTTCGTATCAAACTTCTTGTCGTTTTTATCACAGGATTCTTTAAGTTCATAGCAGAGTGAGACTGTCAAGGAATACATGGCACTGATTTCTTTAGTCTTTAACTCTTTTACCTTACCATCTAAAATTTCCGAAGGATTCGGAAGTTGTGATGCCATCTTTCGATGAGCCATGAACTTCACAGCAAGGCCTTCGCCTACTGCACCACTAACCAAATCGGTAGTGGTATTCTCGTCATCGTCGTCTTCGAGTAACTCGGAAACAAATGACCAAGAACGAGGTGTTGCAAAAGAACGACTTGGTGACTTAGGATCAAAGTCATATAAATCTTTCTTTGCAAATGTCAAGTAACCAACAACATCGGTGTGGATTTTGTTTTCAGTTGCCCAAGCAAACCAATCGTCAAAATCAACTTTAAGTTCTAAGTGAACAAAACGGTTAGCCAACGGAGCAGGCATTCTATAAGTAACACCTTTGTCAGCATCTCTGTTACCAGCCGCAACAATTAGTACGTTGTCTGGCAATACATATTGACCAACCTTACGGTTAAGGATCAACTGATATGCCGCGGCTTGTACAGCCGGCGCCGCAGAATTCATTTCATCAAGAAACAAAATAATTTTTTTATGTTTCTTAGCCATTGCCTGTGTAGGCAATTCTTGTGGCGGTGCCCATTTCATTGTGTTATCATTTGCCGCATAATACGGAATACCTTTAATGTCTGTAGGTTCCCATAGTGACAAACGAACATCAATTACAAGTGCGTCTAACTGTTCACCGATCTGGTGAATAATGTCTGACTTACCAATACCTGGTGCACCCCAAATAAAGATAGGTCGTTGTTTGTTGAATGCTCGAAGAATACTCTTCTTTGCGTTGTTTGGACTAATAGTCCGGCTTGCGATATTTTCCATGTTGTACTCCTTGTGTTTCAGTGCCATACTTAATTTCTAAGTATGTATATATAATACACTCACAGTACCAAAAGGTCAAGTGTTTTTTTAAAGTTTTTTTATATTTTGGTTAGATTAAAAAGCCAGTAAAATCAAGAGGTTAATTCTTCGTCGGCTCTTTTTAGTGCTTTAGTTAGACCATATTTTTTAACATCTCCACTAAAAAGATGTAGTTCGAGTGCTTTCTTTTCGTCAAATACTATAATCATATTCCTTGTTAGATAATACGGACAAGTAATAAACCTGTCTAACCAAATTACAGTATTGGTTGTAAGTTCAAAATCTGGTGGAAACGGAACTTCGTATGATTGAATACTAATTTTTTCTGTGAGAAATAGATAACCAGCATCAGTTAAACGTAAGCCTCCAGTATCTTTTACTCTTGTATTTTGCCACCACGCTGGCATATACTGTTTTATTGTTGCTTCTGTTATACTAATGTTTGCTTGTTTAAGGAAAATTTTTGTGTAGGTTTCTTTCCAGTTCACTTTACTTTGCCTTCGCGTAACAGTTTTTCTCTGTTAGCCATATGCTTCATTTGTATTTCTTCTTTACTTCCGCCAAAGTATGCTACTGCATGACCTTCAGCCACCATCATGTCTGTAAGTCTTTCATCGTCAAACAAGAAGTCTCCTAAGATTCTTCCAAATTTGCCTTTTTTATCTTCACCTGATCTATCTATTTCAGTTTTTAAGATCTGCACACTTCCAACTGGCATTTTATTTTTTACAAAGTCTTTTGCCGCTAATCCAAATTTCTTTTCTTCTTTGTCTCGTGTTCTTGATTCTGGAGTATCAATCCCCATCATGCGAACTCTTTCTTTTTTAAGCCAAACTCCAAAACCTAAATCAATATCAATATCTACAGTGTCGCCGTCGACTACTCGTAAAATCTTACACTTATATTCGTACATTGCTTATCCCTCTATGACTACGTCGCCCTTGTCTAATTTAACTACATTGAATTCAGTTGTATTGAATAATGCGTTTAATTTTTTAGCAAGATTGTGTGCGTGTCCTGGATTAGAAAAAGAAACTTTCTTATACTTAGGTCCAGGAAAACTTGATAGTGAATTTTGAGTTTTTAAATTAAATGGCTTACCTTGATAGAATACTGCCCATATAGCCTCTGCCGCAAGGATTTGGTCAGACTTATATGTCTTTTTATCTATGTATTCTAACAGTACTTTAGGTTTAGGTCTGCTCATATATACGTGTCCTCATAATAAACTACGTATATATTTATCTCTACTTCTCGGTAATTGTAATATTAAAAGCAGTTGTTATTCGTGGTTCTGCACTGTGTTGTACAGGAATACTATGGTTTAAATACGGTGCAAAAAAGATCATATCACCTTCTTCTACATCTACTTGCATTACTTCTTTAGGGTATTTTGCAGGCAGTTTATCTGCAATAGGTGTAGGTTGAGTGCTTCTTATACCGTCTGCAGAGGGGTTATAGAATATAGTTGGTGCGTGTAGTTTAGGATCATACTTAACATAGTGTACTGCACATACCTGTATTGTGCGAGGACTTGACAAGTGATTATGTATTTCACCCCACCCGCCTTTACCTGTTATATTATACCAAGCATCAACACCTATGTTCCAGTCGTTTTTATCTGTGTCGTAACCGTAAAAACTAATAAATTTGTTTAAGGTTTGTTCGTATTTAGGTAGAATATCTTCCCAGTCTACTGCAATAGCATTTGGAAAATAGTCGCTGTATACATTGCAAAAGTCGCAGTTAGGACCTTTGTTAATAAATTCTTTTTCTATGTTTGCAGTAAAGAATGTTTTAATTTGATCGTGGGTATCAACTTTTGCTTTAAAGATATCAGTTTGAAACAAAGTTTGTATTTGCATTAATCTTCTTTAAAACCGCCACCGTCCATTTCGACGTTGATTACTTCTTGTTCTGCCTTTACAGCATTATCTCGTACAAACTTTTCTAAGTCTCCGTGCAGTCTTGCACTTACTTGACCTAATGTTAAAGCAAGACTTCTTGCTTGTTGAATAGTAAGTTTAACTTCTTTTGCTTGAGATGAATCAGCAGATTTTACCTGCTGAATAAATGTTTCAATTGGTGATGTATTAATCGGCTCTTTTGTCATCTGCGTTTGCCTTGCTAAGTTCTTGGCGCATGGTTAATTCATCTTTAAAAGGTCCTTTAGAAGTATAACCTTCAATAGTAACAAGTTTAGGACAAAAACTTCTTACCCAACCTTTTTCAAATCTAATAATGTAATAACCTGCACAGTATAAACTTTTTGATTTTTTTGATTTTGTAAACAACGGTAGTTTACGTTTAACATCATACATTGAATTATGTGGTACACAAGATGTTCTAAAACCGTGAACTTCTTTGTCTGCCTTTACAACTTCAGCATCTTTGATGCCCCATTCAATGTCAACATCTCTTGTTAGTTGTTTTTCATTTTCGTAAAATTTTGTATGTGTGTTACAACAGTACATAAAGGATTTGTCTTCCTGTTTAGAAAGCGTACCAATTCTTTCTCCGTCTTCTTCAACAATCCAAAACTTACCTGCCACAATTGGATTTGCTTTTAAATTTGTCATCTATACACCTCCTAAGTATTCTTTTAAATTTTTATCGTCTACCATAATTACCTTTGCATCTTTGTTAGCGGCAATTGCCGCATACAATCTTGTTCTGCCGTCAATAACATATTGACCATTGTTTAGTTTTACAACTAATACAGGTCTACAACTTCCTGTTTCGACTGCTTCAATAATAGTCTCTAAAGAAAATTCTCTTTCGCGAAAATCACGTTTATCACGATCAAGCATTTCTTTAATATAGGTTTCTTTGTAGCCTTCTTGACCTTTTATTGCTTCTATAGTCTGAAGTGTGTATAAATCTTCAGGCATATTTGCTAAGTTATTTAACTTCACAATTTCGCCAACTGACATATTTTGGACAGGTAAATCTGCAAGAAACTTGCCAATTTGTTTAGCAACATCTTCTCTATACCACTCATCTGATGGTATAGGTCTACCTAAATTTATTGGTAAAGAATGTACAAATTCTTTTACTTCTTCTGCTGGACACTCTATCAGTTCGTAAGCATCTAAGTAATTTTCGTCCATTAATTCGTTCATGCTGACACGTACCTTGCATTCAACGGTTCGCTGTAACTTTGTACTTGTTCACTAATTCTATTAAGTTCGTGTTTAGCACAGAACTTCATAAGTTTTACACCAACTTGTGCAACTTCTTTAGGTTTGCTATTATCTGCAATAACCTGTGCTAATATTTGTTTAATCTCATCTGGCTGTGCAGTTAAATCACAAAGTGTTACATTACGTTGATAGTCTTCAAGTACTCTATGTTCTTTGCCGTCATGATCAACCCAACGTTGTAACATTAAGTTGTTCCAGTTATAGCCTTTAGATTCTTTGTCTTCAAATGCTTCCATTAAGCCTACTTTACTTTTTGTGCCTTTTACTCGAACACCTGGATATGCACTAAACACATTATCACTTGTGTCACCACGCATACACTTTTCAAACAATAACCATTGTGGGTTTGGAGCACCCTTAGGCTGTTTAGTTTTTTTATCAATTACAGGATTACCTTTTTTATCAAAGTAACCTTCATGAGTAATTGTTACATCTTGTACACCATTGTACTGCTTTACATTGGGAGCAATTAATTGTGCAAAGTCTCCGTCAGTTGAAATAACAACATGATTGTCATTAGGGTGAGATTGTATCCAACCTGCAATCAAATCATCTGCTTCGAGTTCAGGATGTTGTAAAACAGTACAATTAGTTTTGTTTGTAACAAAGTCTTTAAACTCGTCAAACATTTCCCAGAATACTTCTTCTTCCTCTTGCTGACTTGCAGTTAGTGCCGCACGAGCATCACTTCTATTTCTTTTGTAAGGCTCATAGTAATCTTTACGCCAACTACGTCCTTCAAGACAAAATATAACATGACTGCCATCAAAGTCTTGCCATGCTTTTCTAATACCGTTCAAGGTAATATGAAAAGCCATACCAACTTTATCTGTAAGGTTACCTCGTACTACGTGTCTTGCACGAAAGAAAGTGTTAGCAGTGTCAACAAGTATGTATGTCATAATGTACTATAATCCTTAAAAACTTTCATTTATAGTATTATTATACTACTTCTTATCAGTATTGTCAACCTGTTGTTTTGATTTTTCTTGGATTTCTGTCAATACATCTTTGTTTATAAAAGGAACAGCATTAAATTCTTCATGATCAAAACTGTTTGTAAGTCTCAAATCAAATGCTACACTAACTCGAAGATCATCGCGTGTATGCGGTTCAACGTAGTGTGGTGTACAACTTGGAAATAATACGCAACCACCTTTTTTATTTGGTAGTGCAATTTTTGATTCAGGATCAAATGTTGAATGATATACAGTTCTTGTATGATAATCGTCAAAATGCATATTACCACTTAGATATGAATCTGGCTGAGCACCGTGTGCGTGTGAGTCCATGCCTTCGTCTTTACGTAACACATTTGCCCAACAAACAATTTGCAAGTCTTTTAATTCTAATTGTTGCTTCTGAACATATTCAAGATACGAATATCTAAGAAACGTTAGTAACTCTTTAAATGAATCAAGGTCTTGATTAAGTAGATTGTACTTTCCAAAACGTGTAGTAATATGGTTATCATCTAAACCAGTACCGCCCGAATTTGTATACGCATAATCTTTAAGAATTGTTTCTTCGTTATCAACAATCCATTTGTGAATAGAATCAACATGGGTTAAGTCAGTCCAGTTTGTTAACCAAAGAGGAATATTCCAACTTGGTGCAAACTCTGTTAATGGGTGATAACTCTTAATTCTTACTAACGACATTACTTAACCTCCGCTTTTCCGTCACCTAAATTTTTTGTATTGATGTATCCTGCATTTCTTGTAGGGTCTTGGCCTTCTTCTGCAAGAACATTTCTTGCAAGATCCTTAAACCACATATCAACGATTTCTTCGTTGCTTTCGCCTTTATATCCAGCATCAAGCAGTTGTTCAATAAATTCATTATTCCAATCAAGTTCAAAGAATCCATTTCTAATATTTTCTTTATTAACTTGTGTATCAAGAACACCAACCCAAGGTTTCTTAGCCTTAGTTGCCGCTTCTTTCTCTTTCATCATTAGGTCACGATGAGAAAGTTCTTTTGTTTCTTTTTCTTTCTTCTTAAACATATTTTTAAGTTTATCCATCATAGTCCAGCCTTTCTCGCCGCTTCATCTAAGCGATCTATTGTTTTTATTTTATGTTCCCCATGCGTTGCCGAAGATGTCGACGTGTAGTCTGGGGGTATAACGCCACCCTCGCTCCATTGCCAATCCTGCGACTCGTCGTGTGTTGAGTTTGTATTCTTCCGACCTACCACCGAGAGGCATAACATATACAGGGCAATCAATTCCTTCTTTGCGATATTCATTAACTGCTTTAGTAACTTCGTCCACATCTTGTTCATCAGCCACGACAAACTTGAAATACATATTACTACCAGGTACGTCGTAGTAACTACGAGCAATTTTAGGATTGATAGCATCATTCCAAGACTCTCCTGATACGGAAAGTTTCGGAGAGCAACTAAAAGTGATTTCGAATCTGTCTTGAGATCCGAGATAATCTCTGAAATCGTCTCTGAGAGATTGAGTTGTATTTGTTTCAAACGTAACATTTTTCAAGTCCTTCATCTTTGGGTGTTCGAACAAATCGATATAGAGTCGTTGCCATCCAAGCAACGGTTCGCCACCGGTTAGTATAAAATGAACATCCTGTCCATTATCCATCGTCCATTTACCTTCAGGAGTCAAACTTAGAACATAGTCAACAACTTCGTCAACAGTATGATCCTTCATGTATTTTTTAAACTCAGGATAGATACTTGCATATGTATCACAGCCTGTGTGAATAATAGGCAAGTCTTCAAACTTTGCAACTTTATCAGTTATGCCCGAGTCTAATAATTCTTTAACTTCTGGGTTATACTTAACACCAGTTTCTCTCATTGGAGTACCTCTCGGCAATCCAAAATTCATACAACGAAAGTTACAACCAAATGTACGTAAGAACACACTTGGTACTCCTACGAATCTACCTTCACCTTGTACACTATAAAATGCTTCTGAATATCTAAGTTTCATTATTTCACCTGTACTAAAGGTTCGTTAATATACGAATCGTTATAGTCGCCGTTGTTTTTATACTGCCTAATAGTAGTATCTTTAACAAGCATACCATCTTTAACTGTGTAGGTAGTGTATTCTGCTTTGATTACACCTTCCTTGCTTCTTTCAATATGTGTTTTCATTGGTCCTTCATCTATCATCTTGGTGCAAACTCCTGTTGTAATTTAATATTATCCATGAACTCTTTTTTAGTACCCGGATCGTCTTTAAAAGATCCTCTAAGTACTGTAGTCTGTGTTAGACTACTATGTGCCATAATGCCTCTATTTTCACAACAACCATGTGTTGCTTGAATATAAACACCTAAGTGTTTTGCATTTGTGGCTTTTTCGATTTCACGTGCAATATCATTTGCAAGTTCTTCTTGCAATGTTCCACGTCTTGCACACCACTGTGCTATGCGTGTATACTTCGAAAGTCCGATAACTTTACCATTAGGAATAACACCAATATATGCTACACCTGTTACTGGTTGATGATGATGTGAACAAACAGATCTAAGTTCGCTTCTAACAACAAGCATACCTGTGTATGCATCTTCTCCATCATTTGGAAATGCTGTAGCATTAGGAATACGATCATAACGTCCTTGCATAAGTTCGTTATAATACATTTTAGCAAGTCTTCTTGCTGTACCTTGCGAGTTAGGATCTGTATGCCTATCGATAATTAGTGTATCTAAAACGTTTTCAAAGGCTTCAGTTGCTTCATCAATTAACTGATCTTTTTCACCAGCATAGATAAACTCACTAATGTTATCTCCTGCCCAATAACGCTTCTTTGCGTCTTGCAGTCTTCTTGTTACTTCTAATGTCTTTTTCAATTTCATTCTCCGAGTTATAGACGTGGATGTCTATTATTGTTTACATTATATACTTTATTTAGGTTTTTGTCAAGTATATTATGCACTTAGAAATACTTTTTGAGCATCTCGATCTCATCATTATATTCTGCAATAATTTTGAGTTCTTTTTCAATAGTCTCTAAAGTATCAGGATGTTCTGCAACACCCGCCGCATTCTGCATTAAGATTTCAACATTAATTCTATGTTTTTCAATATGTCCTTTTGCGTGTTCAATTAAGCCTTGTACGATTGCTTCTCTTAAATCTGCCATTGTTATTCCTTTCCGATTTGTGTAATAAATTCATTTGCAATTAGTATATGTGCATTTGTATCAAAATGTTCATCGTCAATTGTAAATGAATCTAAGTTATCTTTGCTTTCCAAAAAGTCTTTTACAGTTTGGTTAGCAACTTTACCATATGAACAGTCTCCAAGCATATTTAGATCTTTAGGAAGCCAGGTGTCTTCATTAATGGCAAAGATTTTTAACTTTGCATTATTTTCTTTGCAAAGTGTATTCCAAAGATATACTTCTTTGAAAAATTCTCTCTGTGAAACAATGGTCATTAGTTCATACCATGCTTTAATTCTTTGATAGCCTTCTGTTTGTAAATTTGGTTCTTGTAAATCAAATGGACCAAATGTAAAACCAATTTGCGGAGGAATAGCATAATCACCTGCAACAGTAATACGACCGCCATCAAAACTTTTATTTGTATCGTCCCACATATTAATATTATAGCAGTCGATACGTCCTTTTGTTTCTTCTAACTTCATATGACGTTCAAGTGGAACAATATTTTCATAGTGAGAAGGATTTGAAAATCCTACTCTAAATCTGTTCCAATATGATTGTTGAATAATAACTTCGTCTATGTCTTTGTACGTTTTGAACAAAAACGCAAGACGTTCACTGTAATCATACCAACCTCTACCAGGACAAGCAAAAATTACTCCGTCTTTGTTTTGATTGTTAATATAGATTTCTGCCCAGTTGTTGTCATTCCAACGATCACGTGTACCTTTGGTATTAGTATAACTGTATCCAGCACTATGACTACAACCTATTACGGCAGTTCTCATTATACACAATCCCCTTCTAAATCCACAAACAATCTTGGTTGCTTAGGATCAATATATCTGTATTTTTGTTTCTCAGGAATAACTCCGCGAACACCGCCTCTTGGGTCAGCCATATCGCCTTTACGTCTTGGAATTAAATGTACGTGTGGCCACATAACAGTTTGTCCTGCTTCTGTGCCTACATTCTGTCCAATATTATATGAATCGCAATAACCTTTTTGTACCCAATCATAACCCCAAGCATAAGCGGCTTTATAACACTTTGCTAAATGATCCCAGTCCTCTACCTTAGGCACAAAAAGAATGTGTCCTTCAGTAACTGGAAATTTGTCTTTGAATACAGTAAACTCTTTTGTATCGATAAGCACGTCTTTCCAAGGTACTTCGCTAAATGAATTAATGTTTTGTTGGTGGCTCATATGTTTCCTCATAAAAATAAACTGAATATCCTTTTCCTCTGGTGTCCCCGCCTTGATTATCAACTTCTACTTCTTTGCCTTCTTCACCATATCTAACACTTTGAATAATAACTTCATCGTTAGGCATAGTGGTTTGATCTATTACAAGTTTTGTTGGGTCAAATCGTTCGCCACGTAGATGTAAAATACCATCAAAGAATGTTCCTTTTTCGTGACTAATCATTTGTGCATACCAACCCTTAGGAATAACAGCCGCACCATCTTCGATAGTACTTCCAAGACAGTCTTCATCAATAGCGTCGTGGAAAGTTTTACCATCAATTATGGTGTTAATTATAGAAGCATTGTATTCACCTGAATCAACTTCTTCTATGGTAATATTTGCACCTTCGTCTGTGACTCCAAAAAAGTGACATTCTTCACCTGGGGATTCATGCCAAGACATATGTTGTTCAGACATTGAATCCCACAGGAAATCTGCTTCTTGTGGTATGTCATTGTGTTTTCTAAATTCTTCTGGATCGTCCATATACTCTTCAGGAGATATATCTCCTTGTTCTTTTTGTTCATTCCACCAGTCAGCACATTCTTTGCTTACAGGACACCAAGCCATTTCACTACCATATCCCCAAATTTGTATTCTAATGTAAGTGTCTGGCTTACGAATAATTTCAAGTAGTTCTTTATTTTCTTCTGTAGTATAAGACATTAATATTCTCCTACGTTTTCCCAAGGATATACAAGCCAAACATCTTGTTCTGCTTTGTTTACTTCGTGACACCAGTATTGTACATCGTCAAATTTACTGCTTAGGTTCTCTGTTAATACTGCGAAACGAACATTGTTACCCCAGATATCTTTCCAATGAGGATCATCAGGCAAACAACCACTTGCCCAATCTTGTTTAATCCAATTGAACGTAGCACCTGTGTCATTGATATCATCTACGATTAGAATGTTTTTTCTCTTTGCAGGATCACTGCATATAGACTCTTGTCTATCTTCTTTGTTAATATAACCAAATGAATCTTCGGCCATCCAACCGTTGCTTTCTAAATGGCTTGTATCGTCACGTAGTGCAACCTTAAGTGCTTCACAACGAATGCCTGTCATGTTACTAATAATAGTAGCAGGTACATTACCACCACGGGTAATACCTACAATATAATCAGGACGCCAATTGTCCGCATACATTTGATTTACAATACTGACGCACATTTTTTCTACGTCTTGCCAACTGTAATAGTGTTTCTTAATCATGACCCCTCCTAATGTTTAAAACGTCTTGATTTCCTTTTTGAACAATAACACCAGTTCCGTTACCGAACCCAGCATTTACAAATTTTAGTGCAGGAACAAATCTTGCATTTGATCTAAATCCTGTTGCACTATGATTAATTTTACTTTTAAAAAAGCAAAAACGACCTGGAATAGGTGCAACACTTATTACCAACGGATCTGTATTTCCTTTTATATCTTGTAATTCGTAACCGTCTAAATCATCCTTTGTAATAAAAAACTTAGTTTCGCCTTTTTCATCTGGATTCCATTTGCTATTACAGTAATACAATAAAGTCCAATCACAGTCGTCAACATGATAATATGCATCTTCGCCGGTAGCAAAAAAGTTTAAATTACTTCTACGATATTCTAATCCTTCAAGATCGTTTAACTTTTCATTTACAACGTTCCATAAAGTTGACCATGTATGTGTGTGTTCAAACTCAAAACACTGTAAACCTGTAGGAGGTTGATCAGGGTTGTCTCTGGTACCCCATTTAAAACTTAGATTTTGAATTTCGTTTTCAAGTATTTGTATAATTTTGTCGTTGAACACATTGTCATAAGTTTTGATTAAACCACCAAAATACGTAGTACGTTTAATCTCCATCTTTCGCTCCTCTTGCAAGATATTTTTCATTATGAATCCAATGGTAGCCTGCATCTTCTATGTTTTCAACTTTATTTGTATGAACAAATCTCATAAAGCCCCACTCCTTTACTTTGCGTCCCATGAAGAACAAACTCCAGCAAGGAATTTCATTACCTTGTGAGTCTTTCTCAAGTTCTAACCAATGTAAATCATCTGCTGAACGCTTACGGAAATGTCCTGGCCCACGCCATACTCTTGTAGACCCACATACGTGTCCTTCCTGTGCAAATAAAGGAATGTGTTCCCAATAGCCACCTTTTAAAATAAATGTTGCATAACCCCATGGATGATCATGTAATGTTGGTTCGTCACTTACAAGAACTTTGTGTAGTGTGATATTAAAAGGAAAGTTTTTTCTTTCTTTTAAGAACAAATAATAACGAATAAGATAAGGTACTTTTCCTTCTCTATCAGTAATAACTCTACGTCTTCCAATTTTGTCCATAAATTTAGAAAGGAATGTTATCATTTTTTCTACCTTTGTAATCGTCCTTAACTAAGTTATACACTTCAATAAATTTAGTATATTGAATTTTTAATGCCGGATACATATCAATCATATTTTCAAGATCATATTCGCTTGGCCATTTTCCTGGACCATTATCCAAATCAAAGCCAGTATACGACGGAGCAAATGTTTTATATTCGCTAAGATTAATTGTATATGTTCCATCTACGTCTTTTGCATATGGAGTACTAATACACCCATCAATACTACCATCGTCTCCACTGTATGTAATAGTGTATTCTTTATCATTGTCCATTTTGTATTTCCTTGTATAACGGCTTACCACTAAAATATCCCTGTGCTAATTTTAATGTTTGTTTTTGCATAGGAACAATATACTCTTTATAGTTTTCCATGTGTTCTACAATTCTATCCATAACTTGTTTCTTATGATTTTTGTAAGAATTATAACTTGATGTCCATTCACTTGGATATAAAAATTCCTTCATACCCATTTCGCTATAACTTACTCTATCAGGAATCATTGGAATAGTATCAACAAGTAATCCTTCATACCAACTAATACCAAGTGTTTCTTGTAAGTTTGCACTAAACACAAGTTTTGCTTTACCTAACAAATTATGATATTCATTTTTTGTAAGTTGCTTTTCTTGACAAACAATAAATTCATATTGTGGTAAACTATCTTTTAAATCTCTAAATATTTCAGGTTGTTTTTCTGGAGCAATCCTATGAGGAAACAAAATAAGATTTTCTTTCTTCATGCCTTTATACATTGAAAAACTATCGTTCAAGTATTCCATAGGCCAACCAACACGTTTAATCTTTGCGTCATTTGTTGTAAATGCACTTTTAAACATATCAATATGGAATTGTGTAGCAAAGAAGTTATGGTCATATGTTTCAAACATACTTTGCTCTGCATAACGCACCCAGGGTTTATTACCTATAAGTCTACCCAAGAAGTCTTGTGGATCATAACTACCAGCGTGCCACAAACCGCCAATGCGAATGCTAACACCCAATAACTCTGCCATGTAACGTAATTGTATAACTGTAGGATTCCAGGCATCAGTATATAGAAAATAATCGCCATCTTTGATTTCACCATTGCAAAACATTTCTCCAATAGTTTCAAGTTGTTTACTTTTATATACATTGGTGCCACCAAAGTTGAGAAACGCCCCAGGTGTTGTTGCCTGAGGCGTATCTCCGCCACTAATAATTTTGACATCCATGTTCGTAGCACGTCGCAGTTGCTTTGGAAGATATTCTTTCCATTGCTTAGTATAACGTGTATCTACTGCTTCAATGTCTACGATATAGATAGTCATTAGTGCCTCCTGTTGTTAAACTTCTTTTTAAAGTCTTTGTTAAAAGGACGAGGTTTCTTACCGCTTCTAAAAGAACAGTAAGTGCGCCATGCCTCACTTTTGTTATTATACAAATCGCGTTCGTCAAAACGAAATGCACGACTATAACCTACCACCCAAGAATTTGAACAAAATTCTTTGAATGATTCAAGATCTGTAAAAATCTTGTTGTACGTTTCACGATCAAACTCAATCGTCATTTTATAATACCTCTCAGTATTTTGCGTATTCAATATGGGCACCGTTCTCTCCATCTTCACTAATGTCGATGTGAACTTCACGCCCGGGGAATTTTTCAGCAATCTTTTCATAAAGATCATCTGACATCATTTCACATGATTTGTAGTCTAAGTTTAATGTACCTTCGCTATACAGTTTCTCCATCCATCGTTTAAATTGAATAAATTCAATATCTCTGTCGTTGTGTGTTACAGTGATACCGACTTTGAAATGGAATATGTGTCTGTGTGGATAACCTAAAAATGACACATCGTCCCATTCACCTGTTGCTAACTTAGGATCGTCTAAGGCCGCAGGATACTTGTGGATACCTTCCTTACGGAATGTTACCCAAATCATACGTTTTGCAGTTCGCATAATCTTTTCGTGTGCTTCTTGTTTCATTGCTTCTTTCATCATTGTATCAGTTATACTCATACTATACTACCTTTCATCCTGTTTGTCAACCGGATTATCATTTTCATATTTGGACCAATCTGTAAATTTTGAGCGTTCTTGTAAGTCATGAACTTGATGAATCCAAACACCGTCGTTAGTTGCTTTAAAGTCTTTATCATCAATCTTAATACAAGCATTGTAATTAAGTTGATTAATGTAAGGAAGTTTTACACTAATTTGACTAATAAACTTAGAACGTTCGTTATAGCCTGCTTCCAAAACATACTCATGATATTTTACATCATAATCAAGTGTAACTGTATAATTTTGATCAAGTAAACCAACAATTAGTTCATCCCACTTTTTGTTTAGTTCATCATTGCCGTGTGGCAATGGAACATCAAAACTCTGATTAGCACCAAGATATATATGATCTACATGATGGATTTTTGCTTGTTCTAACACTTCGTCTAAAGGACGACATCCTACAACAAACAATGTATCCAACTCAAATGCAGGTGTTTTCTCTACTTCATAACCAGTAAAGTAAATAACACTATCTTTTACGCCATCTGAGTAATCACGTTTCACTTTTGAAGTCCTTCATCATATTATTAATTTGATCTTTAATTGCGAGTTTAGTTTTTTTAAGTTTTATTAAAAGACTTTTGTGAGAGAAAGAACGATCGTTTTGTCTTTCTTCTTCAAGTTCTTTTACTTTAGCATCATACCAAGCATGATGATCTTTTAGTTTTTCTATTTTTTTACTTGCTTTTGCCATTTTATAACTCCTCAAAGAGATTGCCGAATTGTGTTTGGGCATTAACCGTCTTCTTCCCTGTCGCGCCCCGAGTGCCAATGATTGACATCCAGAACTTGTTAAATTCTTCAATTACCGCAAATGCTTCGTCTCTGTTTGATGTTGCAAATATTGCCTCCACAACATCTCTAAAAAATAACCGGTCAAACCGTTCTTCCACAAGCATTGCTGGAATTGTTCCCTGGTCGTATTGTTTGTTTGCTTCTTGTACTGCATTAATGTGACTCCATACATTATGACCCATTTGGATAGCATACGAAAAACTATCCCAACTTGTTTTGCCTTCTTTGCCTATTTTGTTTACATCGCCTGGTGCATAGATACAAATATCTTTAGCACTAAGTCCTTTTGTTATCGGACTATCTTTGAAACTACTGTGTTTGCCTTCACGTACAAATGCATCAGCAAATGGTGATGTATCAGTTGCAAGTGCTTTGTCATCAATACTTGGCACCATTCTGTACACCCATTTCTTTCTATTAAGAGTTTCAAGTTCGCAATAAATTTGACCATTAGCAGTTGCTAAGAACGGACTTGCACAATCAAATGTAATCATAAAGTTTTCGTTATGATATTTGCGTACTGCTCTTTGTACATCAGTTAGCAAGGTTGCCCATTCTAACTTACTTGTACCTAAGAAGTGCATTACATCATGCTTACCTTTTTCAAGTAAGCCATCAAAACGTAGTGCAACAATACGTTTAAGAACCAAATGAACATCACACATATTCTGACCACCCATTGACCAACCATTAAAATGTGTGTCAGGATATACTTTAGGATCACAATAGTCCTTCATTTGCTGATACCAATCTTCTGCATCAGCGTGATTTTCACCTTGCAAAACATTTAAGAATTTACAAGCACCTGATCTGTGCTTCATAAAATAGTCATTGTTAATGCGTGTAGCATTAACGGCATCTTGATAGTTGTCAATTCCAGTTGCTTTTGCACCTTCAGGTGAACGTGCCACCCAGGCTGGAATATCAAGTATCATACCATAGTCCATATAGGCATCCATCCACGCAAGAACTTGCTCACGTTTCTTTTGTGCTTTAGGACAATTAGGATTCTTCCAATCACCTTCCCAAACACCTTTACCAATCTGGAAACCACCTGAGTCACCAAGTAGCCAACTATTGTTACGATCCCTATCTCTAACCATATCTTCTTTGGGTGCATCTTTATTGATGTCCAAATCTGCATGGCCTGCTGAGTACAGACTCCACTTATAGTTGAACAAGGACTTGCTGGGATTCAGCCAGTTCATACTCTCAACTCCGTTTGTAAAGTGTGCCGGAACCCGAGAATATTCTACGTATTCTTCCCGTCTTTGTTTACCAATGAATGTAGCATAGAAGCCACTAATCGCCGGAAGGAAGGTTGCGTAGTCCTTTTGTTCTTTTGTTAAGTCTGTGTTCAAATTACTCTCCAAATGCTTTAATGGCTAACAAAGGAACAAGCCATGGATATACGAGATGTTCTATTAGTTCGTATACTACTAATACTGATAACAGTATTGTCCATAACCTACTTGTCTTTGCTTTTTTACTAACATATTCA
>Ga0222716_10000745_pt1 | contig 28157 bp, 25 predicted proteins | sample C33_13DmetaG_FD_165044 | JGI IMG/M metagenome (GOLD analysis project Ga0222716, IMG submission 165044) | Estuarine water microbial communities from San Francisco Bay, California, United States - C33_13D | ecosystem: Environmental > Aquatic > Marine > Unclassified | place: USA: California... | reverse complement strand
CTAAGGTGGACAATGTTGAACCAACATCAGTAGTTCCACTCCCCGATACTTCCGTTGCGCTTCCCGATGTAGAACCCGTTGAGGCTCCGCCCGAAGTTGTGAATGTGGAGAGTGAAAAGCAGGTTGCTCGAGCCACCCAAGATGCTTTTGCTGGGGCTTTTGATCTCGAATTAGCTGCAGAGGAACCAGCTCCTGTAGAGATGCCAACCCAAGAGGTTACAGAACTCCAGCCCAGCGTGCCAGAAGTCGTTGATGATGCCCCTCAGCATGAAGAAGAGCCAGAGGAAGAATTTGTCAGTGCAGCCGAACACTTCATCGCCGCTGATGAAGACAGCAGCGGTGCCCTTTCTGTTGAAGAATTAGCCCAGGCTACAGGAAGTACACTTGAGGAAGCAAAAGAACTTCACTTAGAGGCTGACACTGACGGCGACGGTGTCGTTTCATTGTCAGAATTTATTGCCTCTCCTGCCGCTGAAAAAACCGCTGTTTTACCAAAACCCATCGCCCCAGTACGAAAGCCACTTGCACCTGCCCAAAAACCAGTGGCGCAACCTCAACAACCGGTCAATCAACGACCGCAACCCTTGCCGAATCAACAGAATTGGCAACAACCCCCTGCTCAACAACCCGTTCCGCAGCAGAATTGGCAGCAACCTCCGCCTCAACAACCCGCTCAACAAGGTTGGCCCCGCCAACAAGCCCCATTGGTTCAACCCACCATACGCTCCGGTATTCATTGCCGTGGGTGTGGCATTGGGCTTGACCCATACTGGCGCTTCTGCCCCGTTTGTGGCCAGCAAAATTTAGGCTATTGATCAGTCGATGAGAAAGGTTCCATCTTCTACAATCGGCGTTTCATCCAGCCAAATGCTTGGTGTTTCAAGCACACCTGATATGTGGATCCCTACAACAGCAGTCCCGCCAAGTCTCGTGTTATCACCGATTGAAAAATAAGCGGTTCCAAGGCGCTTTTCGTCCTCTAAGACATTGCCCATAAGCCGTGCATTTGGATTCATTCCAAAACCGAATTCAGCTACGGTCCAAACGTTTTCTTGTTCTTTGCTACGAAGGCGTTTTGCGGCTTCACCGAAGGCCTGCCGAATTTGTGCTGCCGCCGTTCCACCCTTGACGTCAATGACCAAACCATCCTCAATTTGGAGTACAACTGGTTCATCAACAATGGCTGAATCCCACGACCCATCGATCACGATGGTTCCGTTCATCGTACCCTCACGAGGCAAGGTGAAAATTTTTCCAGCTGGTAGGTTGGTCAGCATGCGTGGGCGATTGCAAATGCCGTTATCGTCGAGTTTCCATTCACGCCAATTCACTTCAAAGGTGACATTCGTACCCGATGTTGATTTGACATTAACAATTCGTTTGCGACGCATGACTGGAGCCATTTCACCCATTTTCTTCTTGATCGCTATGAAGTCAGCAGACATGCCTCCTTGCGTGAACATTTCATTGCTCATCCCAGGCATGGTTGCAACTCGTGCGCCATCCTTGATCGCTTGGCGTACTGCACGTGTGTGAGTTAAGGAATAGCGGGTTGGTGCAATGACCACTTGTTGCTGTCGCATCAGGTTCACAACGGGTGCGGGAGGTTCTTCTCCATGATGTCGCCCTTTGGGCATGACGATGAGGAGGACACGGTCCGAACGCTGGCTTGCGGCTTCGTGCAGCGCCTGTCCAATCTCCGTTGTTGTCGGGTCGCAGATGACCAAGATGTTCTCGCCTCGTCTCAAATCCATGCAGGTGTCAATGACGGTTCGTGCGCTCTTGGCCATGAGGTCAATGACTTGAGAATCGTCCTCGGAAGGAGATTCAACGATTGGCTCCTCGGCTATAATCGGCTCTGGAAACCCTTCCTCAGCGTCGATGAGGTCCGCAATGTCGATGTCAATTGCACCCTCGTCTCCCCCCCCTTTTCCTTTTCGGCGGAAGGGAGAGGCCATGGTGAATGTAGGTCACAACTCTTCTTCAATGTGTGCTTCTATGGTGCATTTATTCCGGTGTCTTTTCCACAATCAAGGAAAGGGGAGTGTTCAAGAAGAACCCCTTCGTGTCATTTTCATGGACCTCTACGTTGAGTTTTTGAATCGGGTGAAAGATATCCACAGGCTGAGTGCTCTTCAAGGGCATTTGGGTTGGGACCAAGAGGTCCTTATGCCAGCCAAAGGAGCTGCCTCACGCGGGGAAATGATGGCTTGGTTGGCAGGACAACGACACCAACGGCTCGTCGATCCTCGAATGGGAGAACTGCTCCAGGGACTCTCATCTATAGAATTGGATGACGACCAAAAAGCCAATGTTCGAGAAATGAACCGCAGTCACCAACAGGCTGTTTGCTTGCCTCAATCATTTGTTGAATCATTTGCCCAAGCACGTTCAGAAGCCTTGGTAGCATGGCAACAAGCCCGTGAGCAATCAGATTTTCAAGCCTTCAAACCTGCTCTAGAACACCTCATCAGTCTCACACGCCAAAAAATCGACTTTCTCGGAGTCGAAACGACTCCCTACGACGTCTTGCTCGATGAATACGAAGTCGGAATGAAGGTTACAGATTACGACCCGCTCTTTGCAGGACTGAAGGCCAGATTGGTGCCACTTCTCCAATCGATTACCGCCGCACAATCCAAGCAAGAAGAACCCACTCTACCGGCTGAAATGCGCTTCCCAATTGAATCTCAGAAAGCATTCTGCCACGATGTTTCAGCTGCAATGGGCTTTGATTTTGAAGCAGGTCGAATGGACGCTTCCACCCACCCTTTCTCGGCGGGTTTGTGGCCGGGAGATACTCGCTTTACGACACGCTTTGATGAAAAAGACCCTTTTTCCTGCCTTTATGCTGTAATGCATGAAACGGGGCATGCGCTCTATGAACAAGGGCTCGACCACGAACATCGCTACACGCCACGTGGTGCAGCAGTATCGCTTGGCGTTCATGAGTCACAAAGCAGATTTTGGGAAAATCAGATCGGCAGAACTCCGTCCTTTTGGAAGGTAGCTCTCCCTTGGTTTAAGCGGGCCTTTCCCGATGCACCTGATTGGGATGAGCACACTCTCAACCGTATCGCCAATCGGGTTGAAAAAGGCTTTATCCGAGTGGAAGCCGACGAAGTTACTTACAACTTACATGTGATGATACGCTATGAGATTGAGAAACAACTCTTCAATGGTGACCTGAGTGTTGACGACTTGCCCACTGCATGGAATACCATGTTCAAGGAATGGTTTGGTCTCGATGTACCTGAAGACCGAATTGGATGCCTCCAAGACATTCACTGGTCCATGGGGGCGTTTGGCTACTTCCCAACCTACACACTTGGCAATCTCTATGCCGCTCAACTTCTCGAGGCAATGGGTGAAGAATTCGGTAATATCGACGATATGATAGCGACCGGTGATTGGTCACCCATGCTTGATTGGTTAGGCCCTAAAATCCACCAACGAGGCAGCCAAGTGAGCCCTGCAGAACTCATCACAGACGCTACGGGATCTCCTCCGAGTCCTGAACCATTCCTGCGCTACGTTGAGCGAAAATACAGCCAACTCTACAATCTGTCTTGAGAACTAACGCCAAGGCGTCATCACGATCGGTGTTCCCACTGCACCGGGTTCGACCAGAAGTTTCCCTTTCTGACCGGTTTCTTTGGTGCGTTCAAAGACAGGAGTCCCTGCAACAATGGTCACTTGAGCCCACCCTACCAGAGGCCGGCCTCTGAATGGACTCCATCCCACTCTTGTCCATGTCAACTCGTCCTCAACAACGACTTCGTTGTTCATATCGACCAGTACAAGGTCACCATCTGCTCCTTCTTCCAATCGACCTTTTCCGATCATATTGTAGCAATCAGCAACGTTGGTTGACATCCATTGAACCACGTTTTCAATGCTGCAAATGCCATCCTTTGCATGGGTGAGCATCACGGCAAGTGAAGTTTCAACGCCAGGCATACCGCTTGGAGCATCTGGGAACCCGAGCGCCTTTGCCTCGAGGGTATGAGGTGCATGGTCGGTTGCGATGCACTGAATCGTTCCTGCTTTGAGTTCATCCCAAAGTTGCGTTTTGTCCTTAGCATAGCGAATCGGCGGGTTCATCTTCAAACGCGTGCCTTCTCGCTCCACATCTGTTTCATCAAATGTCAGGTGTTGAGGCAATGTCTCGGTTGTGATGATCGCTTTTTCACTGTCACTTTCTGAAGGAAGTGAGGTGATTCCATTGAGCCATTCAGCTTCAATTCCACTTGTAAGGTGCAGCACATGGAGGCGACGCCCGTGCTCTTGGGCGAGTTCTACTGCAAGTTGTGTGGCCAAAAGAGCCGTCACATCATCGCGCCATTCAGCGTGAGCAGCCATGTCAGTGCGTGAGTTGTAGGTTTCAAATCGCTCAATCAAGCGCTTTTCATCTTCCGCATGAACGGCGATGAGGCCACCTGTTTTGGAGAAAATTTCGTTCAAAGCACTGCGTTCGTTGACGAGGAGGGTTCCTGTAGAGGAGCCCATGAAGACCTTGGTTCCGCAAATTCCGGGGATGCTCACCGCTTCTTCGGCCGTACCAACCGCTTCTTGAAGGTCTTCAACATTATTCGGAGTAGCACCGATGAAAAAGCCGTAATTATTCACGCATTTCGCAGCGGCAGTGTCCAGTTTCATCTGCATACCTGCTAAATTTGTGATTGAGGGTTTGTTATTGGGCATGTCGAGGAAGGAGGTGATGCCGCCACTTACAGCGGCTGCGGACCCAGACCCCAAATCTTCCTTCCCGGGTTGTCCTGGGTCACGGAAATGGCATTGAGGGTCAATCATTCCGGGCATCAGGTGCAATCCTTCAGCATCGATGAAAAGTTCGTCATCAAGTGGCTCCAATGTGCTTTCGATGGCGATGGAGTGGATAATGCCGTCTCTGACCCGTAAATCTCCAATCACGGTTTGTGTAGGTAGTGTCATTGTGGCGCCGTGGATGAGGATGTTGCCCTTCATTGTTTTCTTCTCCAAATGACAGCAATAAAACTCAGCACATGAATGTGATGATAGGGAGTTTATCGTCGAGCAGCCGATTTTGGCCTGAAGGCGAGACACACCTCATCCCGCATGTCCATGTAGGGCCCTCCAGTGAGGTCAATGCAATACGGGACGGCCTTCCATATGTCATCAATCGTTTCTCGAATGGCTTTTGGCCGTCCTGGTAGATTGAAGATCAAACTTGTTCCTCTCAGTCCACCGACTTGTCGTGAAAGAATTGCCGTTGGGACAAAGGCCAGAGAAATGGCTCGCATTTGTTCCCCAAATCCAGGGAGCAACCGGTCACACACCCGTTCGGTTGCTTCGGGAGTAATGTCGCGAGGAGCAGGCCCTGTACCTCCAGTTGTAACCACGACATAGCATCCAACATCGTCTACCAGTTCCCGTAATGCAGCCTCGATGGCTTCGATGTCATCGGGGACGCACCGATAATGCGCTTCCCACGGACTGGCGAAGGCTGCTTCAAAAAAACCGAGAATCGCAGGACCACCCTCGTCTTCATAGGCGCCCGAGCTTGCACGATCACTGACGGTGACGATGCCGAGATTGATGGGTTCACCAACGTGTCCTGGTTGACCTTCAAAGGTCGATATCTCATTCACGTCATCACCTACTGGTCACCGTATTTGGCGAGAACGTCAGCGTGGAAGTTGTCAAGCAGCGTATCTTCAAACAATTCAGTCTGACGACGCATCTTTGTCGAACGAATGTGCAGCACTGCCATTAGGATGAATACACCGATGATCATGGGAATAAAGACTTCAAGTTTGTATTGGTGCATGAATTTCACGATGCCTTCCGCGGTGTATGCCCACGTGATCGATGCGATGGAACCACCGATAAGGGTTGCAAGAAGGACACGCATGAATTGCATACGTGAGAGCAGACCGAGCATGGCACCAACGAGGACACCGGAAGCCATGAAGGGTATCCAGACAAAGAAAATCAAGCCCCAGAAGCCCCATTTGTTGATCATTTCCCGCTTCTCATTGGCCATGTATTCAACCGTTGAGAGGGTGTCACCCAAAAATTTCGTTTGCAGCATACGACCGCCCAGTCCATCTTGCTTAGCAACGGCAACGATTCGCTCGTCATCGGTGGTGTTTTGGCGTTCAACTCGACCTGCTCCCGACCGATCTGCAAGTGTTGAGACTTCGTTTCGGGTTTTGACAATCAATTCTTGTGAGCCCAATAACTCTTCATTGCGATCGTGGATAAATCGGAACAATTCATCCTTGATTTGGGTCGACGTTTTGTTGAACCTAAAGAATGCAAAGCGTTGCGTAGGTCGGTATATCACTGAAACAAAGACGACTCGGTCGTCACTGGTAACCACAGCACCCTTCATCTCAACGTCGTTGCGCCGGGTGAAGAACAAATCCAAACTGTCGCGTACATCATCCTCAATGCGAGAAAGTGAATGGAGTTCAGAAAAGAAAGATGAGTAATCTTGTTGCTCGCTTTCTGCATCGAGTGCGTCTGCTTCACGGCTGCCGATACCTACGCCGGAGTCAAAGTCTATGACCTGCCCGGCACCGATCACTCTTGTGTTGAGTTGGACAGGCTTAAAGACGCGGAAGATAGCAAATTCTTCAAGAAGTTGACGAAGGATTTCAGCGCGGACCTCTTTTGAGTCTGAGAGCGTACTTTCTGTGTTTTTGTACGCGACCATGATGTCAATGGAAAGTTCTCTCACCTCTGTTTTGAACAATTCTTGGTCAACATCAATGTTCAGTCCTTCTGCAATCGATTCAACCGTGTCTTCAACCAAACGAACAATGTGGGTACGTGAAAGGATATCGTCAGTATCTTGGTGGTAGACTTTGTACATCACCGGATAGATGATGAGGAGAGTGATGATTGACAGTGAGAGCGAAATAAAGGCCATCCACCAAGCAGGAATGCCCGCAGCCCCACCGGTTAGCATGGCAGTTTCACGACCTCCACCGATTTCAGCCCCCATCAAGAGGTAACCCCAATCCCCAAGATCCTGAACAGACCAGCACGAACGTGGGCCTGCATCTTCAATTCGGACATCGGAATGCTCGCTGTCGTCCACGAAGGGCAGGAAGGCAAGTGCTTCCGAAGAGATGGTGTGCTCAAAAGTCAGTGATTGACTCAATGGACCAATGATTCGTTGAGATGAGCGGTTCGCTTCCTCGTAGACGTCAATGCGGAACTTCAACTCATAGTGTCCTTCTGCAAGGTCCGAGTAGGGTGCTCGAAAATAGGCCCGCCCTGAGTTATTTGTGGATTCGTCGACCAAACGAGTCGTTTCGTTGCTGTCGTATTCTTCGGTCACGGTTGATTTTGTTTCACCGTCCAGTGAAAAGTAGGAATAATTGAGGAATGCGACCCCGTTGGGTAGATTGTGGCCGGCGATTGAAAACAATTCCTTGTCAGGGTCTGGGAAAATATTGAGCCATGGTTCATCCGTGATTTGCTCGCATTCATCACCGATATCAAGGAAGGTCGTTGACGCTGTATGGTCCATGGCTGTTGAATTGCCCAGTACACCAGACGACATTGAGAACAGAAGAAGTGCGAAGAGAAGTCCGTATGCAATACCGGCCATCAGCACAAAATCCTCGATGTTTGAGAGGAACATGCGCCCTCCACCCTGGCGGCGTTGCCGGATTTCTTGGAGTTCTTTTGCGTCCTTGTCCTTGGCGCGTGAGTGCTCTTCATGGCCTTCGTTGACCGAGGATTGGTCTCCACCCTCTTTGGCCATGTTACCTGCAAAGCACAACTTCTTGAAGAACCCTTTTCCTCTTGCCAATGAGAGTTACCTCCGAATATACGATTCTATAGAATGCAAAAACCCTCGAACATACGGGCATACATTCGTAGGATGTGCGATGTTGGTGGGTTAGGCCGGACTTGAACCAGCGACCTCGGCATCTTCAGTGCCGCGCTCTCCCAACTAAGCTACTAACCCGTGCAGGCCTTGCCAGCGCCCTCGCCATATCAAGCCTTCCGATGGTATGGTGAAGGCGAGATGCCCAATTCGTTGAAGAATCAAACAGCTCCGTCAAGGGCATGTTGTTGATGCACGAACAAAGAATCCATGCCGCCGTCTGCAGACGCAAGAAGGGCTGACAATTCCTCTGCTGAAAAGGTTGATTCTTCACCGGTTCCTTGAATTTCAACGTAACGGCCATCACTGGTTTTGATCACATTCATGTCAACATCCGCATTTGAATCCAAGATGTAATCCAAATCAAGGTAAACATTTCCATCGATGAGTCCTACAGATACAGCAGCGAGGTCGTGACGAATGACATCATTCTCGTGGTTGGTGCGCTCAGCATCGCTCATTGATGGGGGCTCCCAGCCTTCTTTTCGTTGCTCAAAGGTAGGGCGAAGATCGACGGGGAGGCAGTCACCTGATGCAATGAGTCGTCGTACGGCGAGGCGCAGCGCGATGTTAGCCGCTGTAATCGATGCGCAGCGGGTACCACCGTCTGCATTGAGAACGTCACAGTCCACGTTGAGCGCAACGGGTCCAAGTGCTTCCAAATCTACGGCTGCGCGCAGAGAGCGAGCAATCAGGCGCTCAATTTCTTGTGTTCGACCCTTCGCACCGTTTCTCTCACGACGGAATCGAGAATCCGTTGAACCAGGCAACAAGGAATATTCGGCATGAACCCATCCCTTGGTGGCGTCACGCGGGAACCAACGAGGTAGTTTTGCTTCTTTGGTGCAACATGCGAGGACAACGGTGTTACCTTGGCGGTAAAGAACCGATGCAAGGGCATTTGGTGTGAAGTCAAGCGTGACTTCAACATCTCGCAATTCGTCAGGTTTTCGATTGAGTTCCAGATTGGTTTTGAACTTGGCCATGGCCATGCCACGAGGCCTCTCACATCAAGCCTTCTCAAGTTCCGTTCTTACCAACGGTCACCTTGAAGGCATCCATCATGCTGGCGTTGGTCATGTCCCAGCCAAAAGCGGTGATCTGCGGTGTTGCTCGAACGCCAATCGGAAAATTCCTTGGTACGCTCTCTTCGTTCAGCGCAGTGGATTTGGGCGTCTTGACGGTTAAGGAATTGCTGGCAAGGATGGACATAGAACCCTCCTCAGGTGTGATTGATGAGGTAATCTTTGGCCAGGTATTGCAAGCGGGTTCGGGACAGAACCCTGCCCGCCAAGTCGCTCTTGGAGCGGGCTTACCGGTCTCGATTCCTTGTGCAACCATCAACAAAGTTTGCGGTTCTTCTCTCAAAGCAGCCATGATGGCTGCAAACAGCATACGTGCAGGTGAATACAAGGCCATCATTGCGGGTGGCATGGAGAGCATGAGCAATGCTCCGCAATTACTCATGGGGCAACGAACTGGAGCAAAGATGGGCAATTCAACCCTTGTTGATTCAATGATTCATGACGGATTGTGGGATGTCTACAACGACGTCCACATGGGGACCACTGGAGAGACGGTGGCTCAAGAATGCAACATTTCACGCGAAACGATGGATGCATATGCTCTACGAAGCCAGCAGCGTGCTTCTGCAGCTTGGGACAACGGTTGGTTTGATTGGGAAACCTTTGCAATCGAAGTCCCTCAGCGACGAGCCGACCCCATCATGTTTGGCTCTGATGAGGGCATTCGCCCCTCGACGACGATGGAATCCCTCTCGGGACTTCGCCCCGCCTTCGATAAGAAGGGAGCAGTCACCGCCGGAAATGCAAGCACCCTCAACGACGGCGCAAGTGCAGTGTTGATTGCCGAAGAATCCTACGCCCTTGAGCAAGGTTGGACCATCATTGCCACCATAGAGGATTACTGCACTTCAGGTGTTGAGCCTCACCGAGTCATGAGTGCTCCGATCCCCGCAGTTCAGGCACTTCTTGAGCGAAATGGACTTGGCGTATTGGACGTTGATGTCTATGAACACAACGAGGCCTTTGCTTCCGCATCGTGTGCTGTGGCCCAAGAAGTTGGGATTCCAGACGACCGGTTCAATCTTCACGGTGGTGCTGTAAGCCTTGGTCACCCGCTGGGGGCAAGTGGAACTCGCTGTTTGATCACACTCCTCGGCGTCATGCGCCGGCTTGAAGCACAATCCGGTATCGTCACCCTCTGCCTCGGTGGAGGGAATGCTGTGGCCATGTACGTGCGCAGTTCAGCATGATTTCAAGGTGACCCTTGGTAGCCACCTCAGCACGGTTCATGCTAAATAGGGTCGGAAGGCGGCCAAACATGAGGGAATCCTATGACTTCGTTCAGCGATCTGGGTGTGGATGTTGCACTGGAGGAGATTTTAGCCTCCCAAAACATCGTTGAGCCCTTTGAAGTACAGGTTGAAGCCATCCCCCTCATCCTCGAGGGAATCGATGTTGCCTGCCGAGCCCCAACAGGTTCAGGCAAGACATTGGCATTCGGCCTGCCTTTGCTTCAGACCGTTCCAATGGCTGAGCCCAACCGCCCGACTGCTCTGATTCTTTCACCAACTCGCGAATTAGCGGAACAAATTTTCAAAGTTCTCAAACCCCTTTGCCGACGCATGGACCGAACGGTCGGTGTGGTCTACGGAGGCGTATCTTACAAGAACCAATACCGTGCACTCGAGCGAGGGTTGGACATTCTTGTAGCCTGCCCGGGTCGCTTACTTGATTTGATGGAGCGTGGCGCTGTTGTCCTTCGAGATACAGTATCTGTGGTCGTTGATGAAGCCGATAGAATGGCAGATATGGGGTTCATGGAACCGGTATGTGATATCTTAGATCGGTGTTCAGAGGATGCGCACACCGTGCTGTTCAGTGCAACCTTGGACGACGATATTGGTGAACTTGTCGATCGCTATCAAAAAGATCCAGTCTTCCTTGAAATTGGAGATGCAGACATATCTGTGACGGATATGGAACACTTTTTCTGGCTTATGCCCAACAGCAAAAAGGTTTCAATCAGTGCTGAAATTATCCGAAAGTGCGGGCGCAGTGTTGTGTTCTGCCGTACACGTCTCGGTGTAGAACGTGTGGCGGAAGAACTCGAAGAAGACGGCATAGGCGTTCGTTCGCTTCACGGAGGATTGTCACAACGGCAACGAGATAGAGCCATGGCGTCCTTCGTCCACGGGGAATGCATGACATTGGTAGCCACCGATGTTGCAGCTCGTGGTTTAGACGTCGAAGGCGTCAATGCCGTGATTCATTACGACCCGCCTGAAAACGGCAAGGCCTACAAGCATCGTAGCGGGAGAACTGCTCGTGGTGGGTCAAGTGGAATTGTCGTTGCCTTGATTCAAAAACCACAAAAGAAAATGTACAGCCGACTCCAACGAGATGTCGGCATTAATTTTGATTTCACACCCCCTGACTTCGGGGTACTGCCGCAATTTGAGGTTGAATACATTCCACCCGAGCCACGCAGGACGACCAAGAAGCAGCGAGAGCAACGGAGGAAGAGTTCAGGCTATAATGGCGGTTCTTCAAACCGCTTCGGTGGCCAAGGGCGCCGTAATGGCACAAAATCTCAATCCAATTACCGCGGTGGCGGTGGCGGTGGCGGCGGTGGCCGTGGCGGTGGTCGTGGTGGCGGCGGTGGCGGTCGTGACCAACGTGGACGACAACAATGGAATCGTGGCTCTTCATCTCGAGATGGCTCATCGAACCGTGGCGGCGGTGGCCGTGGCGGTGGTGGCCGTGGTGGCGGCGGTGGCCGTGGCGGTGGCCGTGGTGGCGGCGGTGGCCGTCAGAACCGCAGCAATTGATACCGGTTTTTAGCCAACTATTCCTCTTCGGAATGTGGTGCTGTAAGGATTCCTTGTTCCTCAAGAACATCGCATGCACCCGGTAAAATGGCTTGCAGATCATCGGTTGATAGTCCAGTATTTTTGTAAATTTGATTGGCTAATCTGTCTTTCTTTGTTAAACCTGGACTCAGGATGGCATAGCGTTGGCATATCTCTTTGATGTGTCCCGGTGTACTGGTAAGCATCATTGGAACGCCGTTGATTGCCACGATACCAATGCCAAGCCGTAGGTCCAAATCCTTGTACCACGTACGTTGACCACGAATGACAAATGCACCTTTTCCTACAAATTCACCGGTCTGTGCACTCTTTGAAACCTGAGCAGGCTTGACGCTATAGACCGTTCCATGAGAGCCTCCGCTGTTCCAAGCACGGCTCCATGCCAAGGCCATCATGGCTGCATCATTCAGCTTGGTTTCATTCAAGGGCGAGGCCTCCAATTTGTCGACCAGTCTGTAGGCAGGAATATCGGCGGGGAGATGAGACGGCCTGCGTTCTTCCAAGGCGAAGCCAGTTGCGGCGCGCAAGCTACACGATGGTGCACCATGTAAATCGGCGTGAAGGTACATATCGTCACCAGAGAGGTGCTTTTTCACAACGGTATCGTTGCCCTTTGCATCCTTTCCACCGATCAGCAGATGTCCTCCAGGAATCATGGCCCAGCGATGTTGTTCAAACCACATTCGCTTGCTTCGCTTCAGCCGATTCAATTTACCACTTGCTCGCTGCTTGTCTTCCTTCTTCCGAGCACGTTTCAATTGAAGTTCTGTTTCTTCAAGAGCAAGAACAGCACCCGATGTCTTGTTCTTTTGCTTTCGTGCTGCCTCGAAATATCGTTGAGCATTCTGATGGACGCTCGCATCAAGTTCCAAGAGAACCTGAGGGCCCTTGGCTTGTCCTTCATCATCTGGTAAAAGAACGGTGAATTGACGTTCAGCTGGATTCAGGCTGACAATCCATGCAATGTCCTTGCTTGCCTTTTTCACGGCTGGCCATCCATTTCGTTCAACGGCTTCTGCAGTCTGTTTGAGCAGGGTTTCAACATGAGTCCAATGCTCCTGAATCTGGTGGCCGAGACGTTGTTGCTTCTCAATTTTGGTTGAGAAGCCCGCCAAGGCCTTCTCTTGCTGTGCTTTACGGCGTTCAAGTCGTTCAACTTCTGTTGATTGCCCACGTCCCGGGCCCGCCTGTTCAAAACGCTCTTCCTCTCTTCGTTGGAGGGCATGAGCATCGTGTGCACCCTTCCAAATGTCAATGCATTCGCAAAGTGAATTGAAACTTACTCGGGGTGATTCAGCATGCTGGGGTAGAAGAATGGGGGTTGCTTCCACGGCTCTCTCAGCCAACCATTGTTCCTTGCTTGCGACTTCCATCGAGGCGATTTGTTCCTCCCAGCCAGCCTTGTCTTCATCATTGAAACGCAAGATCAGAAAAGCCTCTTCAGCCGAGTCAAGGTCGGTGAGGAGCGTATTCAAAGCGTCATACACCGCTTGCACATCAGCCTCTTCTGGTGGTGAATTCGGCTCCATGTTCGCCAATGAACAAACGGCATTTGCATGAGTCCCTCCAAGATTTACTTTTCCGCCCAAGGTTGAGACCAAATCTCTGTCTGAGTTGGTTAGAATTTCTTCGAGGTCCTCTTTGGTGAGGTTGTAGGGATTCATAGCAGCAGGGGGCGGCGTATACGTGACCCCTTTCTTCAAGGTACGACCAGCGTAAGATGCATGGGTAAGGGGTTGAATAATCGTCTTCTCTTCATCGACAAGGATGATGTTGCCGTCCCGGAACACCTCGACGAAGAGCGTACGCTCTCCATCCTTGGTATCGAAGGAAAATGCCAAGACACGGTCAAAACCAACCTGTGTCACTCCTGTCAATCTTGCATTCCGAAGATGTTTGCGCAGTACCATGGCGAAGGGAGGAGGCGTCATGGGCATGGGCCGGTCACGCTTGGCGGTGTAGATGCGTTCGCCTCGCACGAAGACAAGGTCTCGTTGATCCTCTCCCTTTGGATTCACGCGCAGAACGATTTGCTCATAATGCGGCATGTAGGCCTTCTTGACATAGGCTCCCTTGAGAGCGTCAAGTTCGCGGGCCATGGCACGTAGGTCAAACCCGGACATCGCTTTCTTCATGGGACACCCTCAGTACAGATATGTCCCCCACGGTTCATTAGGCATTAGGGTGATGCTTCAAATTCCAAGAGAACCTTTCCAATATTTTTCGCATCGTGGATGTATTGATGCGCTTCTTGGACCTTCTCGGCAGGGAATACCGAGTCGATGATGGGTTCGAGACGACCTTCCTGGATGCCCTCGAGAATTCTATTGAGTTGTTCCTGCATCACGACTTCATTGGCCCACGTACCCATGTGGACGCCGAAGACCCCTCGATTCCGTGACATGAGTCGAAGGGGGTCAAAGCGAGGGCTCTTTCTCAAAGCGAGCATGGCTTTCAGGAGGGACCGTTTTCCAGAAGGGGCCGCAGCAGACAAGCCATAGGTGTACAGGCGTCCTCCTTCTGCAAGCGATGAGAGGCTCTTTTTGAGATGCTCACCACCAATCGGGTCGAGAATGTGGTCCACGCCTTTGCCCTGAGTTTCATTGTTGATGATGGCCACAAAATCTTCTTTATGTCGATCGATAGGACGAGCGCCATACTTTGTGATGATGTGATGTTTGGGTTTGGAGGATGTTGCCCAGACCTTTGAGACTCCTGCCCACTGGCAGAGTTGCAGTGCAGCAGTCCCCACGCCTCCTGCTCCACCATGAATAAGCACACGATCATCAGCCTTGAGATGGCCGAGGTGGTGCAACATGTGATGGGCTGTAAGGTAGGTTACAGGTGTTGCAGCCGCTGTTTTCAAGGAAATAGAATCGGGGAGTACCAGCACTCGTTCAGGGCGAGCGATAACGTAACTTGCTTGACCACCGTTTCGCATGGCTGCGACCACGCGAAGGCCTGGTACAAGACCCGTGACTTCACTTCCGACTTCGTCGATCACTCCGCTCACTTCATATCCGGGCGTGAACGGGTAAGGGGGCCGAGGATTGTAGAAGCCCATTCGCATCAAGAGGTCAGCAAAATTGATCCCAGCATATGCGACCTTGATACAAACTTCATCTGCCGCTGGTGTTGGTTTCTCCATGGGTTGAGTGGTAACTGTTTTGACTCCGCCAGCTTTCTGAATGACAACACGCTTTCCCATTTATTCAACCTCCATTCGCCAGCCATCAGCATGCTTCTCAACGCGGCCTTCACGTTCAAGGGCAACCAAGTGTGAGAGGGTCTGGTCAACGGCCAAACCTGGATGAGCATCGGGTGTGTCTGCGTAGGCGGCTGCTGCAATTTCCTCAAGTCCTTGCTTGCCTTCTTGGACTGCTGTAGCCACTCGCTCATGCCGTGCTTTTCGATGGTCAATGTAGTGTTGAATCAAACGCTGAGGCATGGCGACGACAGGGCCATGACTGGGGAAAATCAGATGAGGGTTCATATTCTTCAATCGTTCAAGTTGTTGAATGTAGGCGGTCATGTCGCCAGTACCCGGCGGGATGAGGATGGTGCCAATGCCAGCCACCATGTCGCCCGCCACCAAACCTGCTTCGCTCACCAAACAGACATGACCAGGGTGATGGCCTGGTGTGATGAGAACCGTCCACTTCTGTTCACCAAGTTGTAATTCTTCACCGTCGGAAAGAATCCGGTCGCATGGCAGGCTCTTGTTGGTGTACTCGCTGCCCCAGATAGGGGCGTCAAAGGCTTCCCTTAGGAGCGACATATCCGCTACGTGATCGCTGTGGCTATGGGTGAAAAGAATTGCTTGAAGCGAACCAAGATGGCGTTCAACAGCCGTAGCCAAGACTTCCATGTCTTCTCGCATCCTCACAGCGGGGTCAACGAGAATAAATCCGCCCTCTGGGTCACCCACAAGATAGCAATTGGTGTGGTCTGCAGGTGGTAAAGTAGCGGTCTTGATGGGAACGACCTCGACACCGTGTGCAAACAGGATGGAACGCCTTCCCGGACGACGTTGAGCAATGTCATCAGCCGCCTTTTCCATGTCTCGTTGGAACCGGTCAAGCGTGCGTTCAATCTCCATCAGCAAGGTGACAACAGGCGGTGCGACCTTAATTTCGTGGTTTTTCCAGCGTTGAATGATTTGAAGTGGTTCGGCCCACATGATTTCAGTGAATTCAGTCTGTGGTTCCAAGTCAATCTCAGGTACAGTGTCTGCATCGCCAGCATGCAGGTGCAGAAATGCATTGTCAAATTGAACCGGTCCAAAAGGTGGAGTAATGCGATGGCTGAGTACGTTGATCCCCTTTCGAAGGATGGGAAAGGTACCCTTTTTGACGTGAAAGAGCCACTTCGTTTTGTCTTCAATGATGTCTTCCCGAGCCTTGGCTGGAAGATGTTGGAGTCCGTCCTCGGTAATGGTGAGACCTAACTCTTCGCTCATTTCTCGTAGAATACAGGCGACCGTTGTAGCCTCAGGCCCCTCAAGTTGGTTCAGTACTTCAACGGCTTCTTTGTCAACTCGCGATACCCCTCCGCCCGGGAAGGCCCAGTAATTTGGAAAGGCTCTCATGGTTTGTGAGCGCAAGCCAAGCAGCACTTCAACCCCGTTTGGACCGTCCCGAGTGAGTGTCATGGTCGCTGTTGGCCGGGCTTGGCCACGTCCTCGATTGGGCACAATCATGCCTTCTGGGACTTCACTCATACATGCCGCTTGATGCTGGCCCTTTCAAAGACTTGTGTCACTGAACGATGGTTGTGAGGAATGCAATGCTCTGGTTCCCTTCCTGCGACGCATTCAAATAAATCGGCATTTGATTCTGTGCCATGGCTCATGAGTCTGTTGAAGATCATCTTGCTGAAATGGCGGAATTGATTGAACAGGCTGAAGCTCTCGGTATTGATCTGTGGCCAGAAACGAAACCAACTCGGCCTTGGGCAAAATATGCTCTTGCCTCATTTATGATCATCATGATGCTTTCTTGGGTTTCCAAAGGTTTGGCTCGCTTCGCAACGATTTGAGTTCACCTGCCACCGCTGATTTCAAGAAGGCCACGCTCTTGGGCTCGTTGAGAGTCCCTTAGTGTAGCGGTCCATCATGGAGGATTCTGGTTCCTCCGACCTCGGTTCAAATCCGGGAGGGACTATCCGCAAAAGTTGTTTTCAGGGCGTGAAGGGCACTTTTACCTATTTTTAGGGCATACGAAAACCTATAAGTGGGTTACTTTTAGGGCGGCCTAAACCGGTAGGTCCTAGCATGAAAACACGAACTTTGAAATCAACGATACTCGTATTTTTAATCGCCACAGCATCCCTTGCGGGTTGTCTTGGTTCAGAAGACGAGAATGAAAGCCCAAATTTAGAAGATTTTGTCATTGCTTACAGCATCAAAGATGATTATACCAACGTCGATGAAAACCCTCAACGTCTTGCTGATTACATGAGCGAAGAACTCAATATGGATGTCTCTCTATATCCTATTGATTCTGAAGGAGCAGCGCTCCAAGCACTCCGTTTTGGCAATGCTGACATTGCCTTCATGGATGGCGGTGCAGCTTGGGTTGGCTGGCAACAATATGGATTGGATGCTATTGCAGCCGATCAAAAATCGGATGGACGAACGTATTACAGCGCTCATGCAGTAGTTCTCAAGGACTCTGAAATCGCTGCCGCACACCTTGACGATGATCCTACAACCGATCCGTTTTCCCTCATGGCGGGTAAGACTTCCTGCCACACTGGGTGGCTCAAGTCAGCAGGGATGCTTCTTCCAATGGGCTTCCTTATTGGAAACGGCTACGCTAATGTGATTGGTGATGCAAATGATGTTGAATCTCTGCGTTCAACCATCACGAATTTCTTCAGTGAGGATTCAAGTATTCCTGATTCAGGAACACCTTATTACTCCTACAACGGGGCTGTTAAGTGCCTTTCCGAAGGCGTAGGAGATGTGGCCTTCGTCAAGGATTCAACGATCTCATCCTATTGTGGAAACGACGATGCAGGCACGAACGAGGCATGGTGCCTCCCGGAATCCGATTACATCTTGTTGCCATCGTACGGCAACGCTCCATCCCATCCAGTGATGTACAATCCTGCAACCAGTGACGCAGCTACCATGGCCCTTGTTCAAGAGTCCCTTGTCTCCATGAAAGATACATCAGAGGGGCTCTCTATTCTCGCAGATGTCCTCAATACTCCAGCGATTTCCTCAACAAATGCTACACAACACCTTGCTTCATACGGTAATTTGATTGAAGATGTTCCAGGAATTTCGGCATACTACGATACCAAGTTCACCATCAACGACTCTGTCGAGCCTACAATTTCTAACATCCGCATCGCTTTTGAGATGAAGGACGATTATGAAAACCCTGCTGAGAACCCTCAAGTCTTGGCTGACTTCATTGCCGAGCAAACGGGAGTCACTGTGACGCTTTACCCCGTTACTTCTGAAGGAGCGATTATCGAGGCATTACGATTTGGTAACTCAGACATCGCCCTCATGGACGGTGGAGCTGCTTGGGTAGGATGGAAAGAATACGGGCTGGCAGCCATGGCTGCGGACTTGAAGTCTGACGGCCGCACTCATTATGATGCACATGCCGTCGTTCTCAACGGTTCAGATATCGCCAATGCTTACCTGGATGATGATGCATCAACGGATCCTTTCGCTATGATGGAAGGTAAGACTTCATGTCACACAGGTTGGCTCAAGTCAGCAGGCATGCTTCTGCCCATGGGTCATCTGATTTCACAAGGCTATGCACCTGTTGTTGGACCACAAGACGACATTGAATCCCTCCGCAACACCATCACTTCGTTCTTTAATGAGAATGCGAGCATACCTGAATCAGGTACCCCCTACTATTCCTACTCCGGAGCAGTGAAGTGCTTGACTGAAGGTGTCGGCGATGTTGCATTTGCTAAGGATTCAACCGTTGCTTCATACTGTGGTAACGAAGAGGCTAGCGATAACGCAGATTGGTGCCTTCCTGAATCGGAATACATCCTTCTACCATCCTATGGCTCTGCACCGTCCCATCCGGTCATGTACAATCCAGCAATGCTTGACGTTCAAACTCGGACGGCAATTCTCAATGCTATGCTGGCATTGAACACCGAGATGTATGTGGAAGATTACCCAATGCAAGGGCAAAATTTCACAGGTTGTTACTCGATGGTTTCTCATCAAGTAGATTCGACTTCACCCCAGTCGGCGTGTGGGGATCAAATCTTGTCAAATGTGCTCAACACACCTGGCTTGGTTGAAGTGAATTCCCAAGAGCATCTTGGTAGCTACAGCAACCTCATCAGTGCAATCCCGGGGATTTCAGCGTACTTCGATTCAAAGTACGACATTGCGGAGTGAAATTCACGAAGTATTCCGGACTTAAACCGCTGGCGGAGTGATTCGTTCACCACACCCAACAGAAAGGGTCACTCCGTTAGCACCCAGGAGTTAACATGACCGTCACAGTAATTTCTAGACTTGGAGATGTCGTACATTGAATGTCCAACCGTTTGAAAAAGACCCGCTCGCAGGGGTGGCCGAGGGGATGCTATGAGCGACACTGCCATCTTATCCCTGGAGGGGCTCATCATCGGGTATGATGATCCGCTTGTAGAGCCAATTTCTCTTGAAGTAAGACCAGGTGAAATCGTAGCAATTCTCGGCCCATCCGGAATTGGGAAAACCACATTGATTCGCACTATTGCCGGCCTTGTTCGGCCTCTTGGGGGCTCATTTGAATTGAATGTTGAACCCCGGGGAGGTCTGGGGTACATCCCTCCGCGCCTTGGCCTGATTCGACATGCAACCGTTGCTCACAATGTTTCGCTGGGTGCCCGCATGCGGGTCAAATGGTCACTTGACATGTTCAAAGAACGGAAGGAGCGAACATTCGAAGCAATTCGCACCCTCGGAATTGAAGACAAGGCCTCAGAACCTGTTCGGCGTCTCTCAGGAGGTCAACAACGTAGAGTGGCTACAGCAAGAACCCTGGCCCAACGTCCAGAGTTAATGCTTGCAGACGAGTTTCTTGGAGAGTTGGACCAAACGAATGTCGACATTGTCCTTGGGGCAGTCCAAGATTTGGTCCAGAGTGGAACGGCCGTGATCATGGTTGAACACCACGAAGACAATACCAAAAATTTCGCAACACGGATTTGGGAAATCAAGGATCAACGCTTCATTGATCTACCGATTGATGAGTGGGTCAAGTATCATTCTGAGAAGGAGGAAGAGGAATGAAATATCGTTTATTTGGTATTATTCTGTTTCTTCTCTTCATAGCTTGGCGAACGCTTGATGGCCTTGTTGAGGGAGATTGGGGCAGGCTCGAAGGCGGTCTTTCGAATTTGGTGGTGTTTTTCGAAGAAAGCATGTGGCCTCCGAATTGGAGTGTCCTTGAAGCCAGGTCTTACCCAGTATGTGAGGAGGATATTGGATTCTTTTGCTCAGTGGGCTACCTTGGTATGATGGAGACACTGAAAATCGCCTTTGTGTCCACAGTTCTAGGATTCATTGGTGCCATCACTCTTTCCTCTTTAGCAGCAAGAAACCTAACACCTCTCTTCGTTTCCATCCCAGTGCGAGTTTTTCTTTCGGCGGTTCGGAGCCTTCCCAGTTTAATCTGGGCCATTCTATTCGTGATTGTGATTGGTTTTGGTCCTCTTTCTGGTGTGTTAGCGATGACCTTCTACACCGTAGGATACCTCGGTAAATTGCAATATGAAGTGTTTGAGGGGATGGCAAACGACCCACTGGAAGCAGGACGGGCTATGGGGCTCAGTCGGCCAAGCATTTTCTTTAACATCGTGATTCCAGAAAACGGAAATCACTTGCTGAGTCAACTGATGTTTATGTTTGAGTACAACGTTCGTCATGGAACTGTGATTGGAATTGTTGGTGCTGGAGGCATTGGATACTACATCAGCACTTATCTCAAATTCCTCCAGTACGACAAAGTCTTTGCTTTGCTGATTCTCATCTTCATCGTTGTGGTTTTGATCGATTTGCTTTCGCTGATGGTTCGTTCCTTTGTTAACGAAGAAGGCGACGTTCGTAAACCGACATGGCTCACCCTTCTCATGAAGGCAAGAAAGCGTAAAGAAGCCTCTGTTGAAGAGGCTTGATTAATCTGCAGCAATATGCAAGGACCCGTCTTTGTAAAACACTTGAATTTGGTCAGATGCCTTCTTGCTTAACGATGCAATCGCCTCGTAAATTTCGTCTTCAGACACTTTGAATGTCTTTGCTGCATCTTTGGTTGACCACGGCACGATGTGGAATTCACTCTTAGCCAGCCATTTCAATAACTTGGCTTCAAACTCAGAGAGTTCATCGGACATGATACGCTCACGAAGCCTTCCCTCAAAATAGCACCGATGCCGATTCAATCATCCAAGTGCTACCATTCTTCTGCAGCACTCTTCAGCGTCGATGTCCCCGTTGAGAAGGGTGTTGAGGGCCTTGGTAAAGGGGATGGTGAGCCCCATGTCCTCGGCTCGCTCAATAAACATCCGAGTTGCCCTGACGCCCTCAGCGACCATGTGCATCTCTTCCAAGGCCTGTTCAACGGTGAGGCCCGTGCCAAGTTTTTCCCCCATGGTTCGATTTCGACCGTGCGGGGAGGTGGCAGTCACGTACATGTCGCCAAGTCCAGCGGGGCCAAAGGCTACCTCTGCACGTGCTCCGAGTTCAGCAAGAAGCAAACATCCCTCTTTGAAGCCGGACATGAAAATGGCTGCCTTGAGATTGTCTCCTCCGAGATCACCAACTTGTTTGAGCCCATCAACCAGGCCGCAAGCAAGGGCTACGACGTTTTTGAAGGCCCCCCAAAGTTCTGCACCAACGGGGTCGCTTGCAGGGTGAAGAATGAAACTCGCAGTGCTGAGTGTTTGCGCCAGTCGCGTTGCTATCACGTGGTCCTCGCTCGCCACCAATGCCGTGGTCATCACCCCACCTGCCGCTTCAGGTGCAATGGTGGGCCCGGTAAGGACAGCAAGGGGATTTGTTTTGCCTGCTTCCTTGAGCTGCGTTTGAATTGCTTCAGAAATAAGGCGCTTGCCAGGAGCGAGTCCTTTGGCCAGGTCAAGCAATACATGGCCGGGTTGAAGGTGAGGAATCACATCGGCAGCCACGTCAATAATCACTGAAGAGGGTACTGCGAGGACGATGATTTCACTGCCTTCCAAGGCTTCAGTGAGGTGCATCGTGACTTCAAGACCTGGGACTGGATGATCGGGGAGATATTTTTTGTTTATCTCCTCCATCGTTATGGATTCATAGACCTCTTGTTCGATGGTCCAGCCCTTGACTTTGTGACCTTCCAAGAGCCACAATCGTGCGATGGCTGTTCCCCAATTTCCTAAGCCCAATACTGAGATGTGCGCCATGTCAATCAAAACTTTCGCGCCTTCTTAGGTTTATACCACTTCCCGCTACATGAGGGCGAAGCGGCACGGTTTCAAGGCCAAAGAAGTTCAGCCAATCAGAACAAGTCGTCGTCGTCCTCTTCGAAATCAAAGACATCGTCGTTGCTTTCTGCCTTTTTCGTATCATCGGTTTTCTTGGACTTGGCTGCAGGTTTCTTGGCCTTTGCAGTTTTCTTTTCCTCAACCTTTTCTTCAACGACTTCTGGGCTTTCCTTGGTCGCTTGGCCAGCCTTTGCTTGTTGAGTTTCATTCGTTTTGAGCTCTTCTTCGCTCTTTCCAGTCTGCAGGGCCAAGGCTCGACGACGGTCTTCTCGGGCTTTCCGCTCGAGTTGCTTATGCCTTGATTTCTCAATATTCTGCATCATGTACATGGCATCATGCTCAAGCAATGGTGAATCTGAAATGAGGGTGATGTCAAGCCATCCACCATCTTCAACGATGAATTCAGCAAGCGGTTCAAAGTTGAGGTCGGATTTCTTGATTTGCGTGTAGTGCATTGCATTTCCAGTTCGATGTTCCACACCGGAAAAGTGGCAGTAGAATTCCTTGGTTCCGATGCTCTCTCGGACCATGTCAAAGAGTTCACCGTAATCTTCTGAGGTACGCATTCGGCCGTGGCCACGTGCGTGAATGTGAGCGATGTTCAGGACGGGAACAGTTCCTTCAACATGGTTGACAACTTCCAAAACCTCTTCGAGGCTTCCCCACAATTCTTGACGGCCTGAGGTTTCAACACCGATCTTTGAGGGCGTTCCGTCTTTGATCCATGGGAATACTGGGAATTCATCTTCGTCATCATGCCAGATTTCAGCGACCCTGTCTACGATGCCAGAGAATACATTGGCAACCTGCTCGTTGGCAGCATGACCTCTGCTGAATTCGCCGTAATGGCCAGTGTGGAGGGTGATGTGGCGAGCATTGACGGTGCGAGCGGCTTGCAGAGTCGCCTCGATCTTCGCCAAGGACCGTCCACGCTCAATCTTGTCACCGAGCAGTTCTGAATAATAGGGCCCATGGATGTTCATTTCGAAATCTGTTTTATTGGCGAGAACCCCAGCCTGCCAGTATTGCTCAAAGTGTTGCGGGGCGACCATGCGGACGGTTTGTACCTCCATGGTCTCAAGTCCGAGGGAAATAATATCGTCCATTCCTTCTACAATCGTGCGCCCTTTGCACGACAATGGAACACCGGCAGGTCCGAGTTTTATTGGCATATTTTTCCCCCCCCGCGAAACCAAGCCAACAAGCGACCTATGATAATCCCTTTCCGTTGGCTGTCCGCTACCGTAGCGTCGCTGTATCGGTTTCAAGGGTGAATGCATACGACTCTTCATGAAGGTGAGCGTTTAGCCGTCACCATGCAGCCTCATGTCGCACGAGCGGTCAAAGCCTTCCAACAAGGCCGCCCGGTTTGTCTTTTTGACTCCGAAAAGCGAGAAGGGGAAACCGACCTCCTCTTCCCCGCCACCGCCGCACTTCCTTCTCACATGCGCCAACTTCGCCAAGATTGCGGAGGGCTTCTCTTCTTGGCTATTGGTGACGAAGTCGGAGAACAATTCTCATTGCCCTTCCTACAGGACTTGCACACGACCAATGAAGCGGTGGAATCCTTTCCAGTGCTCGGCCATCTCATCACCAATGATTTACGCTATGATGCCCGCTCTGCATTTACGCTCTCATTGAATCATCGAGAAACCTACACTGGCATCACCGACCATGACCGTGCCCTTACAACCCGACGCTTTGCAGAACTGGCTGCTGACTGCATGAAGGAAGGCGCCAGCGTTCAAACTGGCATGGAGCGACTTGGAGCAGAGTTCCGCACACCGGGCCACATCCCAATATGCAGAGAAGCCAAAGGCGGCCTTGCTCGCCGTCAAGGGCATACTGAACTAGCGGTCGGCTTGGCTCGTCTTGCCGGCATGACGCCTGTGGTCATCGGAGCGGAGATGTTGCAGCCAGAGGGAGACCTCGCCTTGAGTGTAAAAGACGCCCGTGCATGGGCTCAGCAGCGAGACATCCCTTTCATCGAAGGCGCTGATCTCATCCAAGCCCTCGGGCTTGATGGTTGACCGTCATGCTCTTGAAGACGAAACCCTCCGTATCAAAAGGTGGAACGATGAAGCGAATCATGGCAGTCGGTGTTTTTGATTTGCTTCATGCAGGCCATTTGCACTATCTCGAACAGGCCAAAGCACTTGGCGACCATTTGACCGTGGTCATCGCCCACGACGACACGGTGCGCAAACGCAAGCATGAGCCCGTCACCAATCAAGAGCTTCGCCAACGCATGGTCTCTGGACTCAAACCTGTGGATGAAGTGGTGATCGGCAATCCTCCCGACATACCAATTTTTGATATTCTCCCGCAAATCCAACCCAACATTATCGCATTAGGCTACGACCAGGAACATGCCGAGGACAACATCCGTCGCGCCCTCAACCAGCGCGGCTTTGGAGACATCGAAGTGTTCCGTGTCGAGGGGCTCTCGGACGACCTTGACGGAACAAGAAAAATCATTGCAAGAATTCTCGAGCGTGCCGAACATAAAGGGGATTGACTATGTTTACAGGAATCGTTCAGGGCTTAGGGCGCGTCGTTGGACGTGACCGTGATGACGCTGTGTGGACCTTTCGAATACAATTGCCGAACGTTGAAGGCCTGAAAATTGGGGCGAGCGTTGCTATCAACGGAACCTGCCTCACAGCAACGGCCATCAATGGTGACGAAGTCGCTTTCGATGTCATTTCTGAAACGCTTGAACGAACCAACTTGGATGCTCTTGAAGAAGGGCATGAAGTGAATGTTGAACGCTCTCTTCGTATGGGGGATGAACTGGGCGGTCATCTTCTTTCAGGTCACATCATGGCCGTCGCTGAAATCATAGAACGCAGGGATGTTGGCGAAGGCGTGGATATGAAACTCAACGTTCAAGCTGATGTGATGAAGTACATTCACGAAAAGGGTTACATTGGACTTAACGGAGCCTCGCTGACGATTGGAGAAGTAGATGGGACGTCCTTCTTTATTCATCTCATTCCCGAAACATTGCGTATGACGACCTTTGGTTCGCTCCGGGTTGGCCAATCAATCAACGTTGAAATCGACGGTATGACACAAACAATTGTGGCCACTGTTGAGCGAATGATGAAACAGGAGAACTGAGGTGGGCAGACATGAGCAAGCGAGTTGGCGTAGTGTGCGGATCATTTCACCGCGATGAAGTTGAGCGAATGCTCTCATGGGTACATGACGAGGCTTCAGGCCTGGAATTGACCATTGGAGACGTCATCTGGGTTCCCGGGTCTATGGAAGTTCCTTTGTCCCTTGACCGCTTGTTGAAAACCCACGACGCTGCCATTTGCTTGGGGATTATCGAAAAGGGTGAGACCCAACATGGGCTAGCCATGGGACAAGCTGTCATCAAGACAATTCTCGACTTGCAACTCAAGTACGACAAAGCGATTGGATTGGGTATCATTGGCCCGGGCGCTGAACCCCACCATATTGAGCCTCGTCTCGAATCCCACGCCCGTGCTGCCATCCGTGCTGTTGTCGAACAATGAGTTCTATTCACAACCCTACCCTTGGCATCCCTATCGATGTCGCTCAACACTCTGCCAGGGGCCACCGTTATGTGCATCTAGTCCAGCATTACGCAACATCTTCGCTGCTTTTCCGGAACGCATCCCACTAGCGCAACATGTGATGATGACTTTCTTTTGCTTCTTCAGGGAAGTAAGTTTGCCCTTGATTGAATTCAATGGAATGTTTCGTGTATTCTTACCATGGCCGCGTTGGTATTCGCTTTGAGTCCTAACATCGATAACCATAGCACCATCGTTGAGAAGTTGAGCGATGTCAGGTTTGGATGAAAAAAATCGTTTGAAAAATGAAAACATATTCAGCACCTCATGCGTAACTTACTGGCATGCCTGCGTTCTTCCAGCCGGTGATTCCAGATTCCAGTTCAATCAAGTTGGTAAATCCGAGATCAAGAAGCGTTTGTGCAGCATCCTGCGAGCGATTGCCGCTACGGCAATACAGAAGAATCAACTCATCCTTATCCTCAGGCAACTCATCACTACGGTCATTTAAGCTCGTGTGGGGGATGAGTGTGGCGTTTTCAAGATGGCCATCTTGTTCCCATTCACTCGTTGTACGCACATCCAAGAGGAAGGCGTCGGGATGGTTCTGAATGGCTTCATCGAAGGCTTCCACATCAACCCGTTCCCATTCACTTGCTGAAGTGCAACCGGAGAGAAGGAGGATCAATACGAGGGGAAGGTAGAGGCGCATGGCCTGACGAAACACCAAGGAGATATTATGTTTCGTGAGATAAAAAACGTTCATGTCTTATTGAACAATCGAGGAACAAGAGCAGGAGTGTTCTCTCTGTATTTTTGGTACAAAGGATCATCTCCCCATTTTTCTAAGGCTCGTCTATCAAGAATGGGCGTTCCGCTAACTTTGGTTAAGAGGATGTAAATGAAGATGGGTGAGATCCAAGCGACTCTTTCAAGACCCGAAAAGCAGGATACTCCAAAGAAAGCGATCCCAGTCCACAGAAAGATCTCTCCAAAATAATTAGGATGCCTTGAGTATGACCAAAGGCCACTTTCTATCCATTTGCCCTGATTACTCGGGTCTGTATTGAATACTGTTTTTTGCTGATCTGCTATAGTTTCAATACCAAATCCAAGTATCCATACGAACAAGCCTACAGCGTCCCATATCCCCAATGCAGGTGCTGAATCAGCCTGGCTATTGATGACAATAACTACTGCCATTGTCAGAAAAACCCACAATCCTTGCAGGGTCCACGGAATTAGAAACCGAATAGGGGATGTTTTGAGTTGGTCGAAGCGCCCGTCTTTTCCAGTTCTGTGAATGCGGAAATAAAGGAAGAAGGAAAGACGTAAGGACCAGATGAAGACAAGCACACTGATGATTAATTCTCTCGAACTTGGAGGTTCGGACTGTGATCCGGCCCAAAGGCTGAACCCTACTACTGTGAGAAAGGTTAACCCCCCCGCTAAATCATAGAACCGTTCGGTTTTTCCGATGGATGCAGGTATCCATGCCAACCACTGTATTCCGATGCAGATTATAGCACAATACATGACTGCAGAGTACCCATTCAACATGATTGAATTATTTCCTACAGCACGCACCACCAAGAAAACAATCACAAAGACGCTCGCAACAACGATCGAAGTTAATCGCAAATCTTGGCGTGTAGAATCCATTGCTGTCATTGGTTCTAGCATCATTTCGCTAATAATTCTGCTTGCATTCATGAATCGCTGGAGAGAAGTAGGTTACCCTAGACCGTAAACCACGGAGAACTCTCGCATGTCCCGTCGTGATAGAATACTCCATCGTAATAACCTGCTGAAAATCGGATTTCTTCGCAACCTGAATCACAAAAGCCATCTGGGCTTGTGAATGTCACCATGCTCACCCACGAATCACCGTTACTTGAATCGCCACTAACGGTCCAGGAATGACCAGTATCTTCGCCTCGAATAGAAGTGGTTTGACCATTATGCTGAATATACAACGCTATCCAAATTGTTTGGTCTTGTTCCAATGATTCAACCTCTCGTATGAAACCCGATGCACCTTCTTCATTCTTGACAACTACACTGAGTTGATTTGTCGTAGCATCAAGGGTAATGGAATCAATTGAGTAGTCTCCTGCATGCATTTCTTCGTATGCTTCACCGCAACCCAATGATGGAAGGCTAAGGCAACCGGAAAGAAAAAACAGAACACACATGGATGACAAAAGTGGTTGCATGATCTTGTGTTGCCAAAAAGACACATGAATCCATCGGTATGATTGAACACAACAAGTGTATAATTCTTGATTTCGTCTTGGTTTCACTGCTGAACCACCACGCTCATTTGTGGTAGCGT
>Ga0222716_10000736_pt1 | contig 28268 bp, 30 predicted proteins | sample C33_13DmetaG_FD_165044 | JGI IMG/M metagenome (GOLD analysis project Ga0222716, IMG submission 165044) | Estuarine water microbial communities from San Francisco Bay, California, United States - C33_13D | ecosystem: Environmental > Aquatic > Marine > Unclassified | place: USA: California... | reverse complement strand
CGCTGATGTGAGCGGCTTATTGCCGAAAGGGTCTTTTGGAAAAATACTCGAGCCCAATTTTCATCATTCAATTCAAGTGGTGCTTGGCTTATTGCGTAATTTTCCAGCAACATAGTCAACCTGGGGAATATGAAGTAAGCGTTGGATTTTTCGCATTAAATGAAGCTCATGGTCATCAAGACGTCCATCGGCGTAAACCACTCGCCACATTTTCTCCATTAGATTCACGCGTTCTGTTTCAGACCAGTTCTGATTAATTAGCGTGGTGAAACCATGCAGGCCTGTTGCTTCTTTCGCTTGACTTTCCGCGAGGGCTATCAAAGTCATCGCGTCAGCCCGATCAAGATTAAACTGCTCGGTGATAAGATCTTTGATCGTCTGGCGCTCAACATCGTCGAGCTGATAATCTGACATTGCAGCCTCAAAAAGCAAGGCAGCAGCCGCAACCCGAGCCGCGGTTTCTTTCTCCTCATCGCCCTCTTTTGCTTCGATTCGTGTTTTAAAAAAATTTTGTATCGCTTCAATCATGTTTCAAAGTGTTTGAATTCCGGGTTTACTCATACGATTGATCCGCGCATGTTTCACTCTGACGGTCTTTTTGGCTGTCGTAGCTTAAAAAACACACTATTTTTTGATTCTCTCTTTCGAGATGATACTCCGTTACCCACACGACACGCTCTAGCGCCTCATAAGGCGCCTCTCCAGGGTAACTTTCGCGCCGCTCTGAATGAAAAACAATTTCCCAGCCTTGTTGTGTGAGTGAAAAAACCGTCGGTTCGTTAGCCTCACTAAGGTCTGAGAAAAAAGTCATCCCCAAAAGCGTTACACCACAAACGACGCATGCGCTTAATCTCGGCAGACCAGGGGCTAGTATCGCTAACATGTGCATTACTCAGCGTGTTCCAAAGATCCGGTCTCCGGCATCACCCAAGCCCGGAAGAATATAGCCATGCTCGTTTAGCTGACGATCAAGCGCAGCTGTCGTAATCGATACTTCAGGATGAGAATCATGGAACGCCTTGACTCCCTCTGGCGCTGCCAACAGGCACGCGACTTTGAGCTGTCTTGGACTATCATCTTTCAAACGCGTTACCGCAGCCGTAAGCGAGTTAGCGGTCGCCAACATGGGATCGACAATAATAACCTGGCGTTCACTGATATCGTCGGGCACTTTGTAGTAATACTCGATTGCCTCCAGTGTTTCTGGATCACGATAAAGGCCAATGTGTCCGACTCGGGCAGAAGGAAGAAGATCTAACATGCCATCAAGCAAGCCGTTCCCGGCCCGAAGAATTGAAACTAGACAGAGTTTCTTGCCGGAAAGAATGGGCGCTGAAATAGTTTCAAGCGGTGTTTCGATTTCGGCCGCTTCCAAAGGCAAGTCCCGCGTTACTTCATAGGCCAGAATGACAGCAATTTCGCGAATGAGCTGCCGAAAACGTATTGCTGGACATCTCTTATCTCGCATGAGCGTGAGTTTGTGCTGCACAAGCGGATGATCAATGACAGAACAGGATTTTGACATGAGCGAAATTTGTGGATTACTCAACCCTTAGCGACATCACGTAAGCTATTGAATTGACTTTGTCAGGACATTTGTGAATTTTAAGGCAGTCTATCAATGAAAAACACCGCTCCGTTGATTCGAATTGTAGTGACCGGCAGTGAATCGACCGGGAAAACGCATTTAACGCAACGACTCGCACAAATTTTTGACTGCACCTATTCCGAGGAGGCTGCCCGGCTCTACGTTGAAAAACACCCTCGGCAGTTACAGGCATCCGATGTCGTCCCGATCGCGCTTTCTCAAATAAGTCTGCAAGATAAGGCGATTCAGAACGCCAAAAATCTAATCCTGCATGACACCGATCTCTTCTCAACTGTTATCTACTCAAAACACTACTATCAAGCGTCACCTGATTGGATCTTGGAAAAAGCACGAGTACAAGCTTCTGATCTCTACCTGCTTTGTGACATTGATCTCCCTTGGCAGCCAGAACCGCTTTTTCGAGATCAGGGTTCGATCGAGGCACGGCGTCAGGTGCACACAAATTTTCTAGACCTCATCATTAAAGAGCAGCTCAATATGAGGATTATCAAAGGCACTGGCGCGAAAAGAACACAAATGGCCATTGATATTGTCGAGCATTTCATTTCCGAAATTAAAAGCACCCGTCTTTGAATTGACAACACCGCCTGGGGCAACTAGATTGCAGGGGCTATCCAACGGGGTGTCCGGCGTGACCGGGCTGAGAATCACCCGCTGAACCTGAACCGGATCATGCCGGCGGAGGAATCTGGATAGTGGCCAAAATGGTCCCTCCGCCTTCGATCTGAAGGACTCGAGATGAAAACGCCAAAATTACTCACTGCACTAATTTATGGGGTATGTTTAAGTGCGACAGGTAGTGCTCATGCAGAGACGCCGACCCTGACTGTGTTTACCTACTCATCATTTACTTCCGAGTGGGGACCAGGACCTCTGATCAAGAAAGCGTACGAAACACGATGCCAGTGCAATCTAAAGTTTGTGGGTCTCGAGGACGGCGCCGCATTGCTTTCTCGGCTGAAGCTTGAAGGTAATCGAACCTCAGCTGATGTCATCCTTGGTCTGGATACTAGTCTCATCGCCGAAGCACAAGCCACGGAACTGCTTGCGCCTCATGACGTCAACATTTCCGACATCAATCTAGCGGTCACGTGGTCTAATTCCTACTTTCTTCCCTATGATTTTGGATATTTTGGATTCGTTTATGACGGCGAAGAAATTCAAACGCCGCCAAAGAGCTTGAGAGATCTAATGCTCAATCCAGACTCACCGCCGGTCATTATCCAGGATCCGCGCACCAGCACACCCGGACTGGGGCTCATTCTCTGGGCACGAAAAGTATTCGGCGAAGACGACATCGGCGCGTGGGAAACATTTGCTTCAAAAATTGTTACGGTTACAAAAGGATGGTCAGAAGCTTATGGTCTTTTCCTAAAAGGTGAAGCTCCAATGGTTTTGAGTTACACCACCTCTCCCGCCTATCACCGTCATATTGAAAACTCCGAGCGCTATCGAGTTGCCATGTTTGATGATGGTCACTATCAGCAAGTGGAAGTCATCGCGCGCCTTGCAAGCTCAAAAAATCCAACGCTTGCCCAAAATTTTTTGGAATTTATGCTTTCTAATGACGTTCAGAAGATACTGCCGACAACAAACTGGATGCTACCTGCCGTCAAGACCGGTCAAGCACTCCCCGAAGCGTTCAAAGAAAGCGAAATACCAAAAGTGGTTCTGGGTTTTACGCCTGAAGAGGTGAGCGCGAACCGGAAAAACTGGATCAAGCGCTGGCTGGGCGCAGTTGCAAAATAAACCAAATTAAAACTATGCGCATTCTCAGTGGTATTTGGTCCGGAATTGTCGTTGTCGTTTTTCTGCTAATCGTCATTGGCGGCTCAATCACCCTTACCGCAATGACTTCAACGCCAGTAAGTCTTAGCTCGGCACTGACAGACCCTTACCTGATTAGCGTCATCCGCTTTACGATCGGACAAGCGGTGCTATCAACAACCATCAGCGTGGGCCTGGCGCTTATAGTGACGCGAGCGCTCGCCAGACGCGCAAAATTTCCGGGGCGGAGGCTGTTGATCTTATTGATGGGACTACCCGTCGTGATGCCTGTCATTGTCGCAATTTTTGGGATTACCGCGGTTTTTGGTAAGAGCGGTCTCCTGAACGAGCTGTTATCGTTATTCGGCGTGGAACAATCCTTTACAGTTTATGGATTGACCGGCATCCTTGTGGCACATACATTTTTTAATCTTCCTCTCGCGATTCGATTGCTTCTGCCTGCCTGGGAAAGTATTCCGCGTGAAAACTGGCGGCTTGCGAGCATGCTGGGCATGTCCAGCCGACAACTTTTTCGACTTCTGGAGTGGCCGTCCATTAGTGATCGCTTACCTGGAATCTGTCTTGTTGTTTTCCTTTTATGCTTTACAAGTTTTGCCGTGGTGCTAACACTTGGCGGCGGTCCCGCTGCAACCACAATTGAAGTTGCAATTTATCAGGCGCTCCGATACGACTTTGAACTCAGTCAGGCTGCCCTGCTTGCGCTTCTTCAGCTCTCCCTGTGCACCGTTGCAGCACTTGGGCTGCTCAAATGGTTTCGGGTATTTGCAGCGACTTCCGGTCGCAAGATCGATGCCAGAGACCGCCCGGACATTCACTCGACTATTGGAAAAGCCACAGATTTTTTTTGTATTGGTATTTGTGCCATTTTCTTACTGCTGCCGATCACTATGATTTTTTATTCAGGCATTCGTGGCCCTATCTATGAAGTGATCAGTGATCCGATCTTATGGCTAGCATCGGCTCGGAGCTTAATCATCGCTATCTTGGCGACGGTAATCTCAATGCTACTGGCAATGGGTCTAATCAAGAGTGTCCGGTTTCTCCGCGAAAAGACAAAGCAGCAAAAAGGTGCTGAACTTGCCCTGACAATCGGATCGATGACAGTTGCAATTCCGCCGATGGTTATCGGAACAGGTTTTTTTCTGATCGCGTTGAGAACGCATACGCTAGCGCATGCAACCCTTATCATGATTGCCTTGGTAAACGCTATCATGGTGTTACCTTATCTCCTTCGAAGCATCTCACCACCCTATATCCAGGCAGGCGAGCAATATTACAAATTGTGTCGACATCTTGGACTCTCGGGTCTACAACGATTTCGCCTCATTGACTGGCCTATTATCCGTAAACCAACTGCGTTCGCCATAGGGCTCGGAGGTGCGCTCTCTTTTGGCGATATGGGTGTTGCCGCACTTTTCGACACGGATGGTCAAATCACACTTCCCGTTATGCTCTATCACCAACTTGGGGCGTATCAATTTAATGAGGCCTCTGTTACTGCGGTTTTCCTTTTACTATTGTGTGTTTCTTTCTTTTGGGCAATTAACCAAATTATCGGCCGATGAGCTTTCTACGCATCAAAAATCTTTGTTTAAAGTTTGGAGACTGGACACTTGATGTTTCCATCGAACTCGGCGCAGGACGTTGCCTGGGTATCATTGGGCCAAGCGGCGCCGGCAAGTCAACCCTACTCTCTTTAATCGCCGGATTTGAGACCCCCTATTCTGGCGATATTTTTATCGATGCTCATCCCATCAACGATCTCGAGCCATCCCATCGACCTCTCACCTTTATGTTTCAGGAAAATAATTTGTTCAATCATCTGACGCTCTACGAAAACATTGCGCTCGGCTGCCACCCCGGACTTAAATTAACTCAAATCGACCGAGACCAAATCGAGATCGCTTTGTCCGCAACAGAGCTTTCATCGATTGCGACACGGAAACCGTCAGACGTCTCAGGTGGAGAGCGACAGCGGGCTGCGCTCGCTCGATGTCTATGTCAAAAACAACCCCTTCTGCTTTTGGATGAACCCTTTGCGAGTTTAGACCCTCGGCTGCGAAGTCAAATGCATCAACTCGTTAATGCATTACAAAAACAGCATGGACTCACCGTATTGGTTGTCAGTCATATGCCTCATGAGGTCGCCCTCATCGCGGACGAACTGCTCTTTATGCAGGACGGCAAGATAAAAGAGCACGGAAATGCTGATCAGCTCCTCGAAAATCCCACCCATCCTCAACTCATTAATTACCTAGAATTCACATCGAGCCAGTAATATCTAAAAAAAACAACAGAGTCTGTGATTATGCTGATTCGCGCGCTCGGTCTTGCACTTTTGACTTCACTTTATTTCTCGCCGGTCAACGGCGACAATGAATGTCCAATGAACCTTGATTTTTCAAAACGTTTTCTAGCAAGCGATGATTCAGTCCGGTTATGCGACACCTACTCCAATACGGTGTTACTCATCGTCAATACCGCGAGTTACTGCGGGTTCACCTCACAATTTGAAGGACTGGAGGCGCTCCAAGAAAAGTACAGTCGCCAGGGTTTTTCAGTGCTGGGGTTCCCGTCTAATGATTTTTTCCAGGATCCACGCTCGGAGGAAAAGATACGTGAGTTTTGCGACCTCACCTATGCGGTGAAGTTTCCGATGTTCGAGAAAACAAAAGTCGCCAAACGACATGCGGAACCCCTTTATGAGGCGCTTGGAACAGAAGCAGGTCAGTTTCCAAAATGGAACTTCCACAAATATTTGCTCGACCGAGAAGGTCGTGTGGTAGGCAGTTTTGGCCCAACCGTAGCACCGAACAACAGCGAGCTGGTTGAGAGAATCGAGGCACTTCTGTAAGGCCGAACCGTCTGTTTTAAGGTTCGCAGGCAGTTCCCGAGACGTTCCTGTTTTACGAGTTCCTTTTTAGGCAGGTCGGGGATTAAGAGGGACTTGATCGCTTAACCCCAGCACCTCTTCCATGCGATGGCTCGCTCTTAATAATGCGGCCTCCCCTCGGGGAGGCCCAATCACCTGTAGTCCCACGGGCAATCCAGCCTTGGTGAATCCGGCCGGCAAGCTGAGCGCAGGGCATGATGTCATCGTAATCGCGAAGGTAATCGCGATCCAATCGATGTATGTTTTTGTGGGCTGACCCGCAATAAACTCAACGTAGCGCTGGTCTTTTGGAAAAGGAGGGACCGATACCGTCGGACAAAGTAAAAGGTCGTAGCGCTCAAAAAACGCCTCCATCGTCCGGTAGATCCGGGATCGAACCCGCTCAGCATCCAACAACTGCGCGTTGGTCACCTCGAGCCCTTTTTCGATATTCCATATTATTTCCGGCGCAATCTGATGACGGTGCTCCTTGAGCGTCGACTCCATCATCTGTGCAATGAGCACGCCTCTTAGCGTCTGAAAGGCTTCAATCGCGCCTGAGAAGTCCGGCGTCCAGTGATCAACGTGCGCACCTATTTCACTAAAACGTCCTGCCGCACTTTCGCAGATGCTTGCAACCTCATCCTCCATCAGCACGACACCTAAATCTGCGCTGAATGCAACTCGCTTTGGCATTTCGGTATGCTCGAGCGCATCCAGAAAACGATCGCCATTATGCGGAAAAGAAAGAGGGTCCGTAATATCGCAGCCGGCGCCACCGTCAAGCATTAGCGCAACATCCGCGACACAACGCCCCATGGGACCTTCCACCCAAAGTGTGTCAAATGCAGGGTGTCTTGCACCACGAGGTACCCGCCCCGGCCCAGGTCTCAGGCCCACGACACTATTAAAGCTGGCCGGCACCCTAAGGCTGCCTCCGAGATCATTGCCTGTCGCCAAAGGCACCATACCCGCTGCCAATGCGGCACCCGAACCACCTGAAGAGCCACCCGCACTCACGCCAGAATCCCACGGATTCAGCGTATGCCCAAATACGGGGTTGAAGGTATGCGCGCCCGCCCATTCCGGCACATTAGATTTACCTACCGGGATAGCGCCTGATGCCTGAAGCTTCGCAACAGTGGCATCCGATCGCTGCGCCACATTCCCCGCAAACAACGGCGAACCATAAGTAGTCACCGCGCCCGCCAGATCGTTGTAATCCTTGACTGCCAAAGGCAGTCCCCAAAGCGGTCCATCAACATCGGGGTTACGTCCGGCCACGGTCATCGCCCGCGCCTGCTCCCGAGCTTTCTCGAGGCACAGTATGGGCAACGCATTTATCAGCGGATTGACAGCCTCAATGCGCGATATCGTTGCATCCATAAGCTCAAGGGGCGATATATCACCATTACTCAGTTTTTGACTTAAGGTTGTCGCGCTGGCAGCACTAAATTCACTCTCATTCATAATCATCAGACCTTTAAGCTGAAATGTCGAAATTGAGCTACTCGTTGATACTGAACGAGCCCAAGTTCTTCTTGGCACTGAATACCGATATCACTCATTGAAATCGTTAAACCGATATAGACAGTACAGACGTATCATTGCATATTTTGGATCTTGCAGAGCGTGACTTTTAAAACAATTCCCAATCAATCAAAAGTATTAACCCTGACGATCGCTAATAAGTAAACAGAAACAACGCAGGCCTTTTAAAGGCGTCATCTATCGTGTCCAAACAACCGTTCGAACAGGGCTTTAATGTCAAAAATGAAAAAAGAGTGCCGAGTCGTATTCACAGACCTTGACGGCACGCTCCTGGGTTCTGACCAAAAGCTGAGCAACAGTAATCGCCAGATGCTGGAAGATCTAGGTCAGCAGAATATTGCTCGAGTCGTAATTACCGGGCGGTCGCTGTTATCGTGCAATCGTGTCATAAATCAAAATTTTCCAATCGACTTTCTTGTGACATCATCAGGCGCAGGAATTTTTTCTCATCAGCCACGGGAATTAATTCACCATTTTGGCCTTGCCCTTCCTGAAATCAAAACAGCGATCGATGTGTTGAAAAACTTGAAAATGGACTTCATGGTTCATGATCCCGTTCCCGATAATCACCAGTTCTACTGGTATCGATTTGGCTCAAGAAATCCTGATTTCGATCGCAGGCTTGCGCTTTATGCGGGTCATCACCAAAAGCTTACTAATCTCACACAGCTAAAAGAAGGTAGCGCACAACTTTTATCAATCGAAACTTCAAAAAATGCATCAGCAAGACTTCAGGAACTCCGCGAAAAGCTATCGGCATACAGCGTATTACGGGCGACTTCCCCACTTGATCATGCCTCGACCTGGTATGAGATCTTCCCGCCTAACGTAAGTAAATCCCAAGCGGCTGAGTGGATTTGTAGGACTTTCGATTTCGACTCGGAAACCGCATTGGCAATCGGAAATGACTTTAACGACATTGACATGCTCCGGTGGGCGGCTTTTGCACGGGTGGTTGCCAATGCACCATCGCCCCTGACCGAAGAGTTTTTAACAGTCGCTGACCATGATAAAAACGGATTTAGCGAAGCCGTCGCATACTGGCTGGGACAAACCAACAAATGATGGCTTCCAATTCATCATCACCAAAGCAGTTCGCCATTAATAAAGGCGGCCGAAAGAGAAGTTTCAGGCGTCTTAAAGAAATGCTCAGCAGGTAAATGCTCGATTAATCGACCGTTGTGTAGGAACATGACATCGACCGCGACTCGACGCACCTGACCGAGGTCGTGAGAGACCATCATAATGCGGACCTGATCTTGGTCCATCTCCCGAATAATTTGCTCAACCTGCGCTGTTGCAGCTGGATCAAGATTGGCAGTCGGTTCATCGAGAAAAAGTACGCGGGGCTTAAGCGCCCATGCTCTTGCGAGCGCTAAGCGCTGCTGCTCTCCGCCTGACAGCACCCTCGCATTCCTGTTCGAAATATTATGGAGACCTGTTTTCTGGAGCACAATCTCGGTACGATCTGCTCGCTCATGTTTTTCGATGTGGCGCGCTTTTAGAGCATGCTCAATATTTCCACGGACAGAGCGCCGAAGCAGTATCGGGCGTTGAAAAACCATCGCCTGCGCGGCACGTTGCTGGTCAGCACTGCCGCCCGCCCATTCAACTGACCCAGTTGATGGCGTCAACAGGCCGTGACATAACCGCAGTAACAGACTCTTACCTGCACCGTTCGGACCGACGACCCCTGTGGGCGCACCCGGCTGCAGCTGAAAAGAAATATCATCCAGTAGTACTTTATTGTTTATCTCAAATCCCAACGAATTTACTCGTAACGGCAGAATTTGAAATGAGGATGGGGAGGACACGTTTTTATTTGTCAATCAGAAGGGAAGACATGAAACCAACATCGCATACTTAATTCAATTCTGAACACGACAACTCTGGACAAGACGACTTCGGCACGTTCAATTTGGGCGCAAAACTTCCCGCTCTCGGCCGATCTGAGTGCCTACGCCTTGGTCCGTAAGGGTTTCTAGCAGGGTAGCATGTGGAACACGCCCATCCGAGATTGTTGCCGTTCGAACGCCTCCTGCAACCGCATCAATAGCGCATTTCACTTTAGGCAGCATACCGCCAGAAATTGTTCCCGCTTCAATTAACGCTTTCACTCGACCCTCTGATAGTCCTGTAAGTAGCTCGCCGTCCTTATCCAGAACGCCGGGGGTATTTGTCAAAAGAATTAACTTCTCTGCACCTAAGGTGACCGCTAGGCGACCCGCGACAGTATCAGCATTTATGTTGTAGGCCTTTCCATCGACTCCCACACCAATCGGGGCGATCACCGGTATAAAGTCTTCTTGATCCAGCACATCTACAACCAGAGGATTGATCGCCTCTATCTCACCCACAAAACCCAATTCCACGATATCGTCATCATTGGTTGACCCGTCTTTGTGGAAGACCATTTTGCGAGCACGAATCATGTCACCATCTTTTCCTGACAATCCAACCGCTTTTCCGCCATGCGCATTAATAAGCGCCACGATACTTTTATTGACCAGTCCCCCCAAAACCATCTCAACCACATCGATGGTTTCGCTATCGGTCACCCGTAAACCATCAATAAATTCGCTCTTTTTTCCGATGCGTTCGAGCAGTTGACCAATCTGAGGTCCCCCGCCATGAACAATAACCGGGTTCATGCCAACCAGCTTCATCAAAACAACATCACGAGCGAATTCTTTTTTTAGAATCTCGTCGACCATCGCATTGCCGCCATACTTAATGACAATTGTTTTGCCATGAAAATGCTGTATGTAAGGCATCGCCTCAGCAAGAAGTTCTGCCACGATTGCTGGATTACTAACTTCACTCATCGTTAATTCACTGACCCTGATACTTGACAGCGCAAGTATACCGCTCGTTTATCACCCATTCTCGAAAACTGCCCTGAGGGATTTTTTTTAAAAACATTGTCTCAACGCAAAAAGGGCTGCAAAAGCAGCCCTTTTTTTCTATCACACTCCTAATTCAGTCCACTTTGATATCAACCTTACGCGGCTTGGATTCAGCAACTTTAGGTAGCCAAAGATTAAGGACGCCGTCTTCATATCGAGCCTCGATTTTTGATTCCTCAATGCCCGAGCCGAGCTTCAGCGATCTCGAAAACTTGCCAAAAAACTGCTCCTTTAATATTGAACGCCCTGTTTTATCATCACTCTGTCGAGATTTTCTTTCTGCCATAATTTTTAATATGCCATCAGTGACGGTCACCTCTATGCCTTCTCTACCCACGCCCGGCAACTCCGCCTGAACAAGGAACGCGCTCTCGTTCTCGCTCACATCAATTGATGGCACCTTAGACGCTATATCGTGATACGGCCTGGCAGGCTTCAACCACCCGCCCATCAAGTTGTCATAACCTCCTAACACATCCCAACCGCGACCTCTCTCAAATGACCTTACTACGTTATTCATAATATTCTCCATTTTCTTTGGGATAGCAGTGTTGTCTCTGCATCCCGCCTGTTAAATAGAATGGTGACAAACGAGTATTTTTCAATAGCAAGGCCAAAAAATTTTGAGCAGCGCCACACAATACAGATCAGCAAGGTAAAGCATAAAACGGGCTTTCATTCGGTTTGAATCGAGAATCGCTTGTCGTTTCAGGTACCTGTTTTCCTGATCCCAGCACGCATAAAACGACAGGCCTATGATTTTATTATCAAGCCGGCACCGCCATCAGGATCCCCTTTAAAACGAGAATCAATGACTTCAAAAGCATACATTCCAAAACCCATCGCTAACAAGAAAATAAGTACTGAGTCATAGCCCGTAACCAGTGCGACCAGAGCAGGTCCGGGGCAAAAGCCTACGAGACCCCAGCCCAGGCCAAATAATAATGATCCATAAATAAGGGGCGGATCGATATCGCGACGCGTTGGCAAAATAAAGGACTGGGCAAACGCAGGTTTGGACCGTTTGAGAATAAAAACATACCCTGTTAAATACGTCATTGATGCCCCAAGCATCACAAAAATAAGGCTGGAATCCCATTCGCCCACAACGTTCAGAAACGAGACAACTTTTTCCGGTTGCGTCATCCCTGATATGCCAAGACCCAATGCAAAGAGGACGCCTGACAAAAATATCATCAACAGGCTCATTAAATGACACCCCCGAAGACCAGGTCGATCGTTACAGCTGAAGCGATGCCGCTTGATAAAAAGATTGCGGCTGCAACCATTGATCGTTTTGAGAGCCGGCCAATGCCACAAATTCCATGCCCGCTCGTACAGCCACTTCCCATCCGACTACCGATTCCAACAAGCAATCCTGCGAGCATCACCGCAGGTGGGGAACTTGTCAGAGTGAAATTCAGGGTCTCGGGGACTGTTGCGAGAAGCAGAACACCCCCTGCGACTAGACCAGCGAGAAAAGCAAAACGCCAAAGCGTGTCCCGCTTTTTAAATGAGAGAAACCCGCCCAGGATTCCGCTGACGCCGGCGACTCGGCCGTTAAAAAAGAGTAACGACAACGCGGCCAACCCCAATAAAAAACCCCCGAATAGTGGTTTAATCAGTGTAAATTCCATAAATATTCCTATTTTTTAATATTAAACAATATTATTATTTACTAATTATACCGATCCATTGGAAAGGAAGTTCACGTTCGAAAAAATGCTTGATGCAGAACCTAAAATCGCAACTTCCGATAAATCAAATTGAAGCAATCGATGACAACTGACACCTTTTTAGGCAAAAATAAATTTGATGTCGTGATCGCAGGCGCCGGCATCATAGGCACTTCAATTGCATTCGCCCTCTCCCAGCGCTCTTACCGGGTACTGGTTGTCGATCCGCTCGCCGGCGCAGGCCAGGGCGCAACGAGTGGATCACTGGCTATGGTCCGAACGCAGTACTCAACGCTAGAGGGGACAGCGCTCGCCTGGGAAGGTTTTCATTGTTGGAAAGATTGGAAAAATTTTATAGGCCTGGCTGACGATGAGCCCATTGCTCCTTTTCATCGTGCAGGTGTTTTAACATTTAAAACAGCCAACAACGGCTACCTACGATATCCCCTCGAATTTTCAAAACAACTGGGTATTCCATTCTCGACCTGGTCACTCGCAAAATTACAGGAAGTTTTCCCCACATGGGATTTTTCTACTTTTGGTCCGCCTGTTATTTCTGATAATCCCAATTTTGGTCAATCTTCTAAAAGCACGCCTGAAGGCATATATTTTCCTTGCGGCGGATATTGCGCAGATCCGCAGCTCGCAGCGAAAAATCTTCAGCGAGCGGCTGAGAAAAATGGTGTCGTGTTTCACTTTAATCGTGGCGTCTCCGGTATTGATCTGAAAGACAATCAGATTCGTGGCGTCACCTTAACCGATGGCACAGATCTTCCCTGCAAGATACTGGTGAACGCCGCAGGCCCACATGCACAGGACTTGATTACAAAAGCGGGCTTATCTGGACAGCAGCAGATTGGCACACGAGTACTGCGTCATCAAACCGTTCATATCAACTGCGCCGATTCAAAGAGCACAGATGGCGAAAAAATAATGCTCTATGACACCGACATTGGCAGTTATATGCGCGAAGATACGGGTGACGCTGTCCTCGTTGGCAGCCTGGGCGCAGAAGGTGAGTACGAGGACGCAGTTGATCCCGAGGGTTTTGACCGCAACATTTCACCAAGCGCTATTGAACCTCTTTACCGGCTTGCGCAACGCATTCCAGCTATGGGCATTCCAAACAGCATTTCAGGTCTCGCCGATCTATGGGATGTCAGTGATGATTGGATACCCATCTATGACTGCACAGACGTGAGGGGTTTTTATCTATCGATCGGTACTAGCGGTAACCAGTTCAAAACCGCACCCGCAGCCGGCCAAATGATGGCCAACCTAATCGACGCTTGCGAGACTGGCGTTCTTCATGACAAGCAACCGGTCAGATACCGATTGCCTCGAACGGGGCACGAAATTAGTCTCGGGTTTTTCTCAAGGAACCGGGAGCCCAATCCGGCCAGCAGTTTGTCGGTGCTCGGATAATTTCGTGCCGTTATGAAGCTTCATGAAATAATTCGTTCAAAGACTCGAGTGCGGTAAAAGCCATAAGTTTCTGTTGCAAGTCTGACGCTTGCTCCCCAATTACCGGTTGAGCCAAGGATACAAATTTGGAGCGATGCGCTTTGGCATCTGGAAAATTTTCCGGCTCACCCTTGGGAATTTCGATACATCGACTCTGTAACGAGCCGTCTGTCAAACGGATCGAGACTTTTCCACCCATTCGCTCGGGATAAATCGCATCCATCTCAGAATCTTCCTGAACATCGATGCGCTGCGCGAGCGCGAGGGTAGTGGGATCAGTTAAATATTGATCGTAATCATCCCAGGTGAGATTGCCTGTCTGGGCAGCAACCGCCGCAGTAAAATGCATCGAAAACTGCCCGCCAACCACGCCATTTGGCTTGCGTCGGAACGCTTGCGGCAGAGCTGTTAAATCCATTCCCTTTCTCGGCAACCCGATGTTAATTTGAGTAATTTTTGATGCCTCAATACCCGACGCCACAATATCGATGATACCGTCGATCGCGGCATGGCTGAATCGACATGAAGGATACGGTTTCACCCCGATTTGCGACGTCTCCCAATTCTCTCGCAGCCCAGCAATTGCGAGCGATGAATCCGGATCAGGAGAATAGCTCTTGAGAAATCCACAATCGCCTTCAATCGCCTGACTTGCGCCCACAAATCCCTGAGACGCAAGAGACGCAGCAATCACACCCACCATAGCTGCATTGCCCACTTGGAATCGCTTGGTCCATGCGCTATTGACTAAAAACTGCATAGAGCCCGAAGCCTGACTGAGACAGATACCCAACGCCATCGACAATTGCTCTGCGTTTAGGCCAAGCGCCCTTCCTGCAGAAACCGTAGCGCCAAAAGCGCCAGTCGTAGCAGTCGGGTGAAAACCCCGATCATAGTGATCGGCCGGTTTAAGCGCTCTCCCCAGCCGACACATAACCTCATAACCGGCAACAACACCCGCAACGACGGATGCCCCTGAAGCATTCGCCATCTGTCCAGCGGCGAGTGCTGCCGCCAGTACCGGAGCCGACGGATGCACCGTCGCCGCGATATGCGTATCGTCAAAATCAAGGCTGTGAATTAACGTTCCATTAATCAGCGCGGCCGCGGGGAATGCGTACCCTTGAGAATCCGCAAATACCCGGCCATCACCGCCTGTCATTCCCATCTGTTCCACAGCAGCGAGTAACGCGGGAGTCGATTCCGCCTCTTTTCTTGCACGAATGGCCACGCCTACACTATCGGCGATCAGCAAACAGGCGCGCTCTGTAACTCCTGCGGGAATATGATCGATTTCCAAAGTGCTTCCAAAAGCACTTAGCGTTTCAGTAATGTTCAACTTGCTTGGGTCTCTATTTTTGTATTCCCATGGTGCGCACTCACACCACGCATTTAACCATCCTTAAAAATCGCTTTTCGTTTCTCATTGAAAGCATGAATACCTTCATATCGATCAGCTGTTGGAATAAGCTCGTTATAAGCCGAAAGCTCGACTTCATAATCTTCCTTAATCGTCGAGAATTCAGCATGGTCAATAGCCCGCAACGCGGCTCGGACTGCCATGGGCCCATTGTTTGCAATTTTGGTGGCGACCTTCTGCACCGTATCTTCCAGTTCAGTCGGCTCGCAAACCTGATTAATGAGCCCCCATTGCAGCGCCTGCTCCGCATCAAATGGTCGACCCGTCAGAATAATCTCTTTAGCGCGTCGAATGCCCACCGCGCGCGGCAGATACTGTGTCCCGCCCATTCCCGGAATAATGCCAAGTGTCGTTTCCGTCAATGCAAATCGAGCATGGCGCGCGGCATACGCAAAATCACATGCCAGGGTCAATTCTGTGCCACCACCATAGGCCGCACCATTAATGGCGCCAATTATCGGTACCGGACAATCCATCAGCGCGCGAGCTAAGTCCTCAAAAACCACATGTTGCGCGAACCATGCTTCATTCGTCATGTTGTTGCGTTGCTTGAGATCACCGCCCGCACAAAATGCTCGCTCTCCAGTACCGGTAAGCACAATACATCTTGCCTGAAGACTTCCGGAAATATAGGCTTGAAACACGTCTCGCAACTCTTCAGCCATAAGCGTATTAAACGCATTGGCAACCTCAGGACGATTAAGCTGGATCCACGCCACGTGCCCTTTGTTCTCAATCAAAATCGTTTCAAATTGCTTATTCATCCCGTTATCAACCCTTCAGAGGTCTAGCAAAAAACGTCATCCATGCGCGAATGTATTAAAAACAAGGGCGCTACTCTCCATCGAGCTCTGCAAAAACTTTTTTCGCAATTCGATGACACTCAACGGCGACCGGCACCCCGCAATAAATTGCAATCTGATTAAGAATAGCCTTAAGCTCATCTCGACTGACACCGTTTACCATCGCGCCTCGGAAATGTAACTCCCATTCATGCATTCGATTTAATGCTGCAATCATGGTGACATTGAGCATGCTCCGCGTTTTACGATCAAGCGTATCGTCGCCCCACGCTGCGCCCCAACAATATTCAGTCAGTAACTCTTGGAAATCACGACTAAAATCGCTCGCATTCTCCATTGTGTTTTTTACATATTCAGTACCGAGTACATCACTACGCACTGCCAGTCCTTTTTCAAAACGCTCTTTATCCAATGTTGATCTCCTGTAAAAATGTCAATTATGCCTCGTTCTAAATCCGATTATCGCGTTGGTCTTATCGATTTCACAATTAAAATACTTATGCGTCTCGTGGCGCATGGCGCCCGAGGAATTTGAGCAGTACGGAATTAACCAAATCTGGGGCCTCCCAGGAAGTCAGATGATGAAGTCCTGGCAAAATGGCTAGCTCACCCTTTGTAAGATCATTAATCATTCGATGTGCGATTTCAGGTGTTGAACCCGGGTCAAGCTCACCGGTTATCACAAGCGCCGGACACTTGACTCGCGTTAGCGCATCCTTTATCTCCGAATCTGCTTCTACAAGCGCGCCATAAGCCAAAACGTAGGGCTCCAGCTGATTGGACAGCATCTTTCCGCGAATCGTCTCAATGCGCTCGGGGTAAGTTTCTTGAAAATTCGGGTCAAACCAACGTGCGATTGCTGCGTCTGCGATCGGCTTTAGTCCCTCTTCGCGTGTCAGTGCGAGACGGGCTCGCATACCCAGCAGTTCGGCTTCGGTGCGCCTGTAGACGGTATTCATGAGGATCAATGTTTTTAGTCGATCATGCCCTGTTCTTGCAAAACCCTGAGCCACGACGCCGCCCATGGATAGACCTGCCAGATGACATCGGTCAATCTCCAAGTACGCAAGCAGGTCTTTCAACTGGTCGATAAAAGTCCCGATGCCATTCACCACCCCGGCCTTTGACTTGCCATGACCCAACATGTCGTAGCGCAAAACTGAATAATATTCAGTCAGGGCGGCGATTTGAGGATCCCACATCTCAAGATCGAGGCCCACACCGTGAATGAGCACAATGGGATCTTTGTCCTTGACACTATCGCGGGTCAGCTCAAACCACGTCCCGGCCGGGCTTAATTCGTTAATTATCTGCATTTAATTCTTAGAGATCGTGTGCCGAACAAAAACACAGCAGTCCAGATATAACTATGGTACTTTAAGTTTGTACTTGTTTGCGTAATCCTATGATGCAATCTCAAAAATATGTCATTGGCGAGCCTCTCGTTATCAACGGCCGGCAACTATCCTTATCTCGAGCAGTGCGGGCGGGTGACTTCGTGTTTCTGACGGGACAGGTCCCAATGGAAAATGGCGCTGTCATGACCACGGGCTCTATCGAGGATCAGACCCGGGCATGCCTTGAGCGCATTAGTGAAACCTTGTCGGAAGCCGGCTGCCAACTATCAGATGTTGTGAAATCGATGGTATGGATAAAGTCGAGAGAAGATTTTCCAGGTTTCGATTCAGTTTATGCTGAATTTTTTCCACAGGGGCCTCCTGCCCGGTCTGCACTGGTCAGTGACTTCCTGGTAGACATTCTCGTTGAGATTGAATGCATCGCTTTTCATCCGCTGGACTAAATTTTGGAGAAACCCATGTCTGAATTAAAACGGTATCAAATGTACATCGATGGCGAATGGACCGATGCCGAAAATGGCGCAACATTTACCAGCGTGAATCCAGCCACTGGCGAGACCTGGGCCGAGGTTCCTGAAGCCTCTGAGCGTGATGTGAATAGAGCTGTTGAAGCAGCACATCGAGCATTTAAGGATGGTCCGTGGTCCAAACTGACACCGACCGCTCGGGGAAAAATGTTACGGCGACTCGCCGAGGTGCTCGCAACGCATTCCGAAACGCTGGGCCGTTGTGAAACTATCGATACCGGAAAATTATTCAAAGAGACGCGTTGGCAGGCAAACTACATTTCTGATTTCTTTCAGTATTATGCCGGCCTTGCTGACAAAGTCAGCGGGGAAACATTACCCATCGATAAGCCCGACATGATGACAATTACCCTGCGAGAGCCCTTAGGGGTCGTCGCGGCGGTGGTACCCTGGAATTCCCAGCTATTTCTGGTCGCGGTAAAAATCGGGCCTGCGCTTGCCGCAGGAAATACCGTTGTTCTAAAGGCTTCTGAGCACGCCTCGGCCCCCATGCTCGAATTTGCAAAAGTATTTGAAGAGGCGGGCTTTCCACCGGGTGTAATCAATATCGTTACTGGGCATGGCGAGCCCTGCGGGCGAACATTAACGAGCCATCCTTTGGTCGACCGCATCAGTTTTACCGGCGGACCGCATACCGCAAGACATGTTATCCGAAACTCTGCTGAAAATTTTGCGCAAGTGTCTCTCGAGTTAGGGGGGAAATCTCCGGTCATCGTTTTTGACGATGCAGATTTAGAAAGTGCCGTAAACGGTATTTTGCTGAGCATCTTCAGCGCCAGTGGTCAAAGTTGTGTTGCGGGATCACGACTCCTCCTTCAAGACTCAATTAAAGAAGAGGTCTTGGCGCGTGTGGTCGAAAAAGCTAAAAAAATCCGCATTGGTGACCCCTTAGATGACAACAGTCAAATGGGACCTCTGGCAACCGAGGCGCAACTGACGAATATTCAATCCACGCTTGTCGATGCGAGCGCCAATGGCGCGAAGATTCTATATGGTGGCGCCCGACCCCCGGGTCTGGATACCGGGTGGTATATCGAGCCCACCATTATCGACTGTCCAAGTCAGGAAATTGGTGTTGTCAGAAATGAACTGTTCGGGCCTGTGGTCAGCGCGTTGGCTTTTCGCTCTGAAGAGGAGGCACTCTCCATGGCAAACGACACTAGCTTTGGGCTCGCAAGCGGTATCTTCACGCGTGACGTCGGTCGGGCGTTAAGAGTCAGCAGTGCCATTCGGGCAGGCATTGTTTGGGTCAACACGTATCGCGTGGTCTCTCCCATTGCGCCCTTTGGCGGCTTCAAAGAAAGCGGCTTTGGTCGCGAATCGGGCATGGAGGCGATCTACGATTACACCCGACCGAAAACGGTTTGGCTCAATACTGCTTCTGAACCCATTGCAGACCCATTCGTGATGCAATAACTTCACCTGGGTCAACGTAAATCATCAGAAAATCCGATTAACCCCCGCATTTTCAGCACGTTATTCACCATCCCGGTGATAGACTCCTATCGTTAATTTTTGATCTTAAAACTGCTATGAAATTCCAACTCTCTATCAACATGGAACGCATCACCCCTGACGTCGATATGCGCGAAGTCGAGAAACATACCCTCGAAATGGTGCAAATGGCCGACGAAGGTGGATTTCATATTGTTTGGGCCGCCGAGCACCACGCGCTTGAAATGACAATCGCGCCCAATCCTTTCCAGATTCTTACCTGGTGGGCATCGCATACGAACCGAATTCGACTTGGGACCGCCGTAGTTGTGGCGCCATATTGGCATCCCATTAATGTTGCCGGCGAAGCCGCACTTCTCGATTTATACAGTAACGGGCGACTGGAATTCGGAATCGGATCGGGCGCCTATCAGCGTGAGTTCGATCGGATGCATGCGGGACTCAAACAATCAGATGCCTGGCGATATATGCAAGAAATGTTGCCCGCCGTAAAAGCACTGTGGCAAGGTGATTACGCCCACGATGGAGACTACTGGCAATTTCCGGAAGCGACCTCAGTACCCAAGCCCTTGCAGCAGCCTCATCCGCCAATCTGGGTAGCAGCACGAGCCCCGATTACCTACGACTATGCGGTAAAACATGGATGCAACATCATGTCTTGGCCCCTGACGCGCCCGATTAGCGAATTAGAAACCTATCTCGAGAGATTACAAACCGCCCTGGATGATAATCCTGGCAAAGAACGTCCCATCTTCTCCGCGATGCGCCATACCTGCGTCTACGATGACAAGAAAGATCGTATGGTTCCGATTGAAGCCGCGCAACGACAACTCGCGCAATTTGAAAATCTATTTAAGAACTCAGGAGGGGTTAATAACGGCTTTCCGGCCATGATTGATCTCGAGACCGTTGCGAATCGCGACGAGTACCACCCGGACATGCTGCATGAAAATTTAATGTTTGGCACGCCCGCAGAAGTTATTGAAAAACTTCGTCTTTACGACAATTTGGGTGTGGATCAGTTCACCTATTACGCCAGCCTGGGTCTTGGTATGAAAGAGCAAAAACGCTCTCTTGAGTTATTTATTGATGAAGTGATGCCTGAGTTTTCTGAAAACTAAGTTCGGGTGTCTGGGCAGCCCGTTGGGGATGCCCAGACACTAATCGCGCTATCGAATACCCAGCTTCTCCCGCGTTTCGTCGGTATCGCAAACCCGACCCCCTAAATCCTTGATGATTCGAACCGCTTTCTCAACGAGTTCGGCGTTGCTTGCCGGCACCCCTTTCTCAAGATAAAGATTATCTTCAAGACCAACCCTCACGTTGCCTCCTAGCAACATCGCCTGAGCTGCCATCGGCATTTGTGTTCGACTAATTCCAAATCCTGACCAAAAAGCATCTCCCGGCAATTGATTGACCATCGCCATCATCGTAGCCGGATCCGCGCCCGCCCCCCAGGGTATACCCAAACACACTTGGTACATCGCGGGCCCTTTAATAATGCCTTCGGCCACCATCTGATTTGCAAACCGCAGGTGGCCTAAATCAAACACTTCCATCTCGGGCTTGACCCCTATTTCGGCATAACGCGCTGCCATGGTCCTGAGCATATTCGGGGTTTGGACATACACATAATTTGCATTATCGAAATTGATCGTCCCACAGTCGAGCGTCGCAATATCCGGCCTTAATAACTCCACATGCGCCATTCGCTCGGAGGCGCTAATCAAATCCGTACCCTCTCCAGGCACATTTGGTTGATCGTCATCAACAATAAGATCCCCACCCATTCCTGCTGTCAAATTGATGAGTACATTTCGACCACTATCCCTTACAAGCTGAACGGTCTGTTTAAAAAGATTAATGTCCCGACTACCCTTCCCCGTCTCCGGATCACGGACATGTAAGTGCACAATCGATGCGCCTGCATCAGCCGCTTCGATAGCCGAATCTGCAATCTGCTCAGGGGTTACCGGAATGGCGGGGTGTTTATCGACTGTATCGCCAGCGCCAGTGACTGCGCATGTCACAACAACATCTGTATTCATTGGCATGTTTTATCTCCTTTGAAAATATTTTTTTGGATTGCCTGACTTAGACCATCTTGGGCCAACCATCCTCATCTTCCGAATACCAGTGCTCCTTAAGCACCTTTTGAATCTCAACAAGACACCGGTCGCGACGACGTTCCATTTCACTAAATACTCGATCGCCCGACTCATCTTCACAACCTTCCACAATTCGCCGTTTAAGTTCATCTGTCAATTCTGGCGCCTTCATATGAGACCACGGTAGTTCTAGCGCCGGACCGAATTGTTCAATGGTATGACGCATACCGCCCGGTCCTCCACCCAGATGCCAGGCAAGAAAAGTGCCCATAAATGCCCAGCGTAACCCTGGCCCTCCGGTAACAGCCGCATCAATCTCGGCAACCGTCGCCACGCCCTGATCTATCAGGTGAAGCGCCTCTCGATAGAGCGACTCCTGTAATCGGTCCGCAATATAGGCTTCGATTTCCCGTCGGACATGCAACGGACGCATACCAATCGACCGGTAAAATGCACCGGCTCGACTCACAGCATCCGACGAAGTCTGCTCACTGCCCACTACCTCGACCAGCGGCAACAAATAAACAGGGGCAAAAGGATGTCCAATCAGAAGCCGCTCGGGATGCTTACACTGTGACTGTAGTCGACTGGGCAACAGGCCCGATGAGCTAGACGCAATCACAACGTCCGCTCTGACATTCTCGCTGATCTCCTGATGGATCGCTATCTTGAGATCTTCCCGCTCCGGAACATTTTCCTGCACAAAATCCGCTTGAGCCACTGCGGCTTCGATATTGTCTGCAAAACTTAACTGACCGGCCGATTCGGCAATCAGATCAGCCGCCTCCAGAATCGGCCATGCCTCGTCAATCATGCGTTCAACATAATCTCGAGACTCAGGACGAGGGTCAGTCACCACCACGTTTAGCCCATTCGCTAAACATCGTGTCGCCCAACCACCGCCGATAACGCCACCACCCACCAGTGCAATAGTTTTGATCTCTTGCTGTGTCACTTTCAACTTTCTCCCTATCGGAAATTTATTCCCCTTTAAAATTAGGCTTACGCTTCTCAACGAAGGCTTTTACCCCTTCCTTTGCATCTTCCGACCGAAGCATTTTCCGGTAGGTCGGCAAATCACCCGTGCGCATCGTCTGAAATGCCCCTTCAATTGTTTCACCTTCAATCGCGCGCAACACCTCTTTGATTGTTTGAACCGCGAGTGGCGCCGAATCAGCAATTTGCTGCGCCCACTGACGCGCCGTCTCCATTAGGTCCGCGCCCGGTACCACGGCATTCACAAGGCCATGCTGACAGGCCTCATCTGCCCACATCTGACGACCCAACAGCAACATTTCCATTGCCACGTTGTACGGCACACGGCGCGGCAATCTTTGAATCGCACCGGCATCTGGCACGATTCCGAGTGGCATCTCGGGAAGCTGGAAAAACACATGATCGGCGGCGATCACCAAGTCGCATGACATCGCCAGCTCGAAACCCCCGCCAATCGCGTGCCCATTGATCGCGGCAACAACCGGTTTATTAAGATTCCACATCTCTGTAAGACCGGCGAACCCGCCGGGCAGATCTGCATCGGCTTCCCACCAATTATCCAACTGCTGTTCGCCGCTATCTAATGCCTTTAGATCCCAGCCCGCAGAGAAAATTTTCTCCCCGCTAGCCGTCACTAATCCAACACGCAGCGAAGGGTCATCCCGCAACATCACAACCGCTTCATTGATACGGCGGCTAAGCTCGAAATCGATCGCATTTACTTTTGGTCGATTCAGCTGAATTTCAAGGACTGCGTCATGTCGAGTGACGATCAATTCGTTAGTTCTGTCTTCCATATTGGTCTTGCTGTTTTAAATAACGGTATGTGATTAGGTATAGCGCAGAACATTATGGCAATCAGCCGTTCAAAGCAATATCATGTGAGCCTCTTATTTACCCAAATGCGCTAGGAGCGTCAGCAAATCCTGCGCGGACTATTTTTAACACGGATCAAAAATGGATATTGAGTTGACGAGCGAACAGCAGATGCTGACAGAATCGATCAAGGCATTCGTCACTGAGGAGCTAATTCCCCTTGAGGTTGCAGTCGAACGTGCCGGAGAAGTGAGCGCGGTGCAAGGCGAGAAGATTAAACAGAAAGCGCTGGATATGGGCTTTTATGCCGCCAATCTACCCGAGTCTGTGGGTGGAGGTGGCCTCGACTACACCAGCCTCGCCATTATGGAGCGTGAGTTTGGCAAAGTGTCCCATGCGCTACATGGATTCGCATGGCGCCCAACCGAACTCCTCATGGCCTGCAATGAGGCGCAAAAGAAGAAATACCTTGATCCCTGTGTCACCGGGGAAAAAGTCGAATGCTTTGCAATTACCGAGCCAGGTGCAGGTTCTGACATCATGTCGATGGCGACTCGTGCAACGCAGGACGGAGAAGACTGGGTGATTAACGGCGCTAAGCATTTTGTGAGCGGTCACATCGAACCGGACTTCGCAATTCTTTTCGCTGCCACCGGTGTTGACCAGACTGAACGAGGACCTCGCAAAAGAGTCAGCGCATTTTTAGTCGACAAAGGACATCCAGGATTTGATATCACTCGGGGACCCCGATGCGTCAGCCAGCGCGCTTACCTCAATTTTGTACTCTCTTTTAATGATTGCCGGGTTTCTCAATCCCAAATGCTGGGTGCAGAAGGCGAGGGATTAACGTTAGCCGATAAGTGGATCAAAATGGGTCGAGTCTGGGTAGGTGCTGGATGCTGCGGCCGAGCCGAACGCCTATTGGATCTCTCAGTTGAATGGGCGGCCAATCGAAAGCAATTCGGGCAAGCCATCGGAAAATTTCAAGGTACCTCTTTTAAACTCGCGGACATGGCGACCGAACTCCAAGCTGCGGATCTCATGGTCATGCATGCTGCAAAAAAAGCTGATGCCGGACTTATGACGCCAACAGACGCGGCCATGTGTAAGCTTTTTGCATCAGAAATGTTGCACCGCCTGGCCGATAACGCTGTTCAAATCCACGGCGGCATGGGACTGATGGAAGATCTTCCCATCGAACGACTGTGGCGGGATGCGCGACTCGAGCGCATCTGGGAAGGCACATCAGAAATCCAAAGACACATTATTAGTCGGTCGCTACTTCGACCACTTGGCGCGTGAATCGTAATCAAAAAGAAAATCTGCGCAGGCTTCTAACGCCGCGGCACATTGCCTTCATTGGCGGCGAATCGGCGGTATTTGCCGCTCAGCAGTGTCAATCGGGCGGCTTCAAGGGGGAAATTTGGGGCGTTAACCCGAAACCGGGGCGTTTTGATTCACTACCATGCTATCCATCGGTAAGTGATCTACCCGAAGGACCCGATGCCACTTTTCTTGCGGTGCCCAGAAAAGCCGTGCCTCGGGTATTAACTGAGCTCAGGGAAAAAGGCAGTGGCGGTATCGTCTGCTACTCGGCTGGCTTTGGCGAACTGGGCTCGGACGGAGAACAGCTGGAAAAATCCCTCATCGCGGCCTGCGGTGATATGGCGCTCGCCGGACCGAATGTCTTCGGACTTTTGAACTACGTCACTAATGGCCACTTATGGCCGTTTAGTCACGGCGGTCAATCGGTCAAACGGGGGCCTGCGATCATCTCGCAATCAGGAATGCTATCGAGTTATCTCCTCACTAACCGCAGATCAGTGCGCTTCTCTTATGTCATCGGTGCCGGCAATCAATCCGTACTGGGCGTTGAAGATTATCTAGAGCACCTAGTCGATAACCCGGCCGTAAATGGCTTTGGGCTTTACATTGAGACGCTAAGAGATATTCCACGTTTTACTGAGGCCGCAAATCGCGCGCTTGAAAAAGGCATCCCGATCGTAGCCCTCAAAGTAGGAAAATCTGATCTGGCCGCTAAAACCGCATTAACGCATACAGGCTCTCTCGCTGGCGTTGACCATTACTATCAGGCACTTTTCGACCGGGTCGGCATTGCTCGTGTTTCAAGCCCTAGTCTGATGCTGGAAACCTTAAATATGCTCACGGTTGCGGGCGGTCCTTCGGGGAATCGCCTTGCCGCTTTTACCTGCTCAGGCGGTGATGTTGCGATGTTAGCTGACTCCGCAGATGAAGCGGGCCTTCATTTTCCGGAACCCGATGCTTTGACCCGATCACGATTGACAGAGTGCCTGCCTGACATCGCGACAGTAGGTAACCCGCTTGATTACACCACCCCTCTTTGGGGTCAGGAAGAAAAACTCGAGAGCGTTTTTGACGCAGCGCTGGAGCAGGGATATGACGCCGCGTTGCTTGTGCAAGACTATCCACCCGTCGAACTTGGGTCCGATCGCCCCTACTATCAAGCGGATGCGATGGCCTTCATCCGAGCGACTCGGCGTGCAGGTATCCCAGCCGCAATCTGTGCGAGTCTTCCAGAAAATCTGGATAACGAAACACAGCAAACGCTTACCGAAAATCAAATCGCACCGCTTCAAGGGATTTCTGAGGCCACTACTGCAATTGCGGCGGCTGCTGTTTTCGGACGAGCGCGGCAACGCTACCTCGATGGGAAAAAAAATCTTACGTTATCTTGCAATAGATCTGATCGAACACCCGCGCAGGTGCTGGACGAATGGCAGGGCAAATCTCTTTTAAAAAAGTTCAATATCCCAATCCCTAATGGCATTCTGAGTGACTCTATTCATGTCGGAAGAGACGGCACCAAAATTGGTTTTCCTGTTGTTTTAAAACTTGTTAATGCGCAACTGCCGCACAAAACTGAACATGGCATTGTCCGACTCAATCTTCAAAATGAAGCAGACCTGAAACTGGCCGCACAAGATGTAATCTCTAACGGTGCAAAAGCCTTGGGCACGCCCGTCGAAGGCCAGATTCTTGTTGAAGAAATGGTGACAGATACGATCGCCGAGCTGTTGGTTGGCATCAAAAATGATTCGCAATTTGGCCTAATTATGACCATTGCGAGCGGTGGCACGCTGGTTGAGCTCTTGAACGACGCAAAAACGTTATTGCTCCCCGCTGATCGAGGGGAGATCTCCAATGCGCTTTCATCATTGAAAGTCATGAAGCTTTTAACGGGATATCGCGGTCGACCCATGGCCGATATCGAACTCATTTTGGATTGTCTCGAGGCGGTCAGCCTAATGGCGCAATCTCTTGCTGACTCGCTCAGTGAAATGGATATCAACCCGCTCCTTATTACTGCAGATCGGTGTGTGGCAGCGGATGCACTCGTTGCACTCTTCAAGCCTATCAGCGACATATCAACCTAGGCGATAAATCGAAAATGTTGGAAAAATCACTTTTGCTATTGGATTATGACGGCGTTATTGTGGATTCAGCCCAACCGGTTCTTGATGAGACAGCAGCCTTCTGTGCGATTCATCAGATATCTTTTAATCTAAATATTGAAGACTTCGACCGCCTCAATCCCGCCACCTTCACAAGGTTAGCGAAAATATGCGGCATTCCCGATTCAAAACATCGTGATTACGCACAGTTTCTTTTTGACAGGCTTCAAAGCAAAGAAAGACGCATCCCCTTGTTCAATGGCATTAAGGATTTGATTCATGATCTCAGCCGTTATCACACGCTTTGCGTCGTCACGGCTAATCGCGCTGAAGTTGTTGAAAACCGTCTCACCCATGAGAAAATTCAAAACTGCATTGACATCTATTATGGAAGCGACCGGCCTGGATCCAAAGCTGATCATATCCGTCAAGCGCTTGATCACTACGCAATACCTGCAGCCAACGCCTGGATGATCGGAGATTCCGTGAGCGATATCGACGCTGCTAGACACGGAGGCGTTAACAGTGTGGCGGTCAGTTGGGGGTGGCAGTCGCGAAGTCTTTTGAGCTCGCATAGTCCTGACCTACTGTTTGACACGCCTCAAGAGATGCACACGTTCTTCAAGCCGAATTGAATCAGCGCTTGTTCACCACTTAATCATGAATACGCTCGCACACCTGTATCTATCAGGCGACGACCCCGATCTGCTGCTTGGAAACTTTATTGGAGACTCGGTTCGCGGAGATGATTTCTTACAGCTTGAATATCGCGTTCAGCAAGGTGTCCTGCTTCACCGGAGCATCGATCGCTTCACTGATCAGCACGCGGTTTTTAAGCACATTTGCTCAATGATGCGGGATGGTTTTAGCCGCTACGCTCCGGTCGTGGCCGACGTTTTTCTGGATCATTTTCTCGCCCGAGATTGGGAGCGCTTTAATGCCCAGTCTCTAAAAGAGTATGTCCAATGGGCGCAAGGCCTCCTCGCACCACGTATCGATAGATGTCCCGAGCGATCCAAAAGGTATTTTCACTACCTGAGAACAACGAATACGCTTATGCAGTATCAGTCAATAGACGGGATTTGCAATACGCTTTCGCAAATGTCCAAACGAACGCGTTTCAAGTCAGGAATGGAAAATGCGAAACCGGTATTAACAAATTGCTATAACGAGCTTGAAGAGAATTTTGAAATTTTTTTTCCGGAGGTGGTGAAATTCGCGTCGGCTTCAATATCCGATTTAACTTCACCAGTCCAGACATCCGCTAAATTAAATCACCCATCTGATGTGAACTACCGACACGTTTACAAGTAATCAATTTTTTATCTCTCATTTCTTCAGATCATCTTTCGTTTATCCAGCTAATCGACGCCACAAATCGACACTGCCTCTCAAGCCGATTGGTTTTAAATTACAGATGTTTCATACTTGTCTTATCCATTCATGCAACACATTAGGACATCAGCAATATGCGCTACCAGCCAT
>Ga0222716_10000734_pt1 | contig 28286 bp, 27 predicted proteins | sample C33_13DmetaG_FD_165044 | JGI IMG/M metagenome (GOLD analysis project Ga0222716, IMG submission 165044) | Estuarine water microbial communities from San Francisco Bay, California, United States - C33_13D | ecosystem: Environmental > Aquatic > Marine > Unclassified | place: USA: California... | reverse complement strand
TCCCAAGATGAAAGTATTTCACGATAAAATGAAGGAATTGGAGCAAAAAATTATTGATGACGCGTTTGCTAATCGTCTTGCGTGGTTTAAGAATAATTATAATAATAATAAGGACACCGTTTCTACTATGTTTTCAAGAATTGTAAGGCACGATAAAGATAAAGAAACAGGTGAAGTGGCAAATAAATATCCGGCTACCTTTAAGGCTAAAATTCCTTATAATCCTCTTGATGGAAAATTTGAATTTGACGCATATGATATGGATAATAATGAAATTAATTTCGCGGATTATGTAAATAATCTTAAAGGTGGCAAGGCACAATTTATTATTCAACTAAATGGTATCTGGTTCTCGGCTGGAATGTTTGGTTGTAGTTGGAAAATTGTATCTGGAAAGTTTATGCAAACTAATACAGCTAAACCAACCTTTATTGATGAAAGTGATGACGAAGTAATTGACGAAGATGACGAAGATATTGAAGTTGACACCGAAGCAATTCAAAAAAAATTGTGTAAAGTAGCTGATAAAGTAGCTGATAAAGTAGCTGATAAAGTAGCTGATAAAGTAGCTGATAAAGTAGCTGATGAAGATGATGATGAAGATGATGATGATGATGATGATGATGATGATGAAGATGAAGATGATGACGAAGACGAAGATGAAGAAGACGATGGTGAAGAAAAAACGAATACACGTGACGAATCAGAAGATGAAAAAGTAAATCGTCCTGCTACACCTCCACCAGCTCCTATTGTAGAACCATCTGCGCCAGTTAAAAAAGCAGTTAAAAAGGCTGTTAAAAAATAAAAGAACTTTCTATATCAGTTATTCATTCATATATATTATATATTTTTTATTCATTATAAAACAAATATTATAATAAAAACAAATATTGACATTATAAATCTACCAAGAGGATATGGTTCATTATATTCTTCATCAAAAATATCTATATTATTTGAAAATAATTTAAATATCATTTCTAAGATTTTATATGATATTGGTAATGATAATACGGCAAATATTATACTAGCATAAATAGCCGTTTTAAACTTTAAAATATATTTATCTATAAAACTATCTGGTTCTTTTTTTAATTGATTTATATTATCAATCGTCGCAAATTGTGAGACTGGCGTATATACAAAATTAGGTACATTTTTACTATATATATCCATTCTATTATATATATTCTACATAATAATATAGTAAAAAATTATTAGACGGATTCGCATATACATTTATCCCGTCTGTTTCTCCATTTAATATTTCATCACTTCTTCGCAAATCCTCTAATCTATTTAAATTACTAAATAATTCTAAATTATAACTATTAAATATTGAGAAAATATTACCTAATCTTGAAGGAGTATTTACATTTGATAGCCATGTTGGTACATTTTCATAAAAATCATCCGAACACAGGGCTAATGCTTTGACAAAATTACATATTAATACATACATTAAATCATTGTTTTCCTTAATCATTTTAATCGCATCTTTACAAAATTTAAATACAAATTCTTCTTCATCCACATCTTCTATGTTTGCGTTTTCCAAATCTAAAAAATATAATTTACTTTCACTATATTGATATGATAAATCCTTAAAATACTTTATCGATTGTAATATTTTTTCTCGCGACATTTTATTAAACCAATCAGGGCTATTATAGAAGCCCTTGCCTTCTAATTCTATTGATAAATCAGTATAAGCATTTAATTTCGTTATCCATTTATTCTTATCTTGTTTGGGTTTTATATTATTATATTCCATGAATTTATTTAATTTCCATATCATGTTTTTAGTTATTTTTTCTCTCGTATATGGATTATATGGCTCTTGTTTATCCTTATAGCATTTTCTAATAAAGTAATCTAATTCTATAGCATCAAATCCATAAACCCCTTTAATATCATTTAAAATAAATAATTTATTTTTCGGTATATCGCTAATTGGTTCACAGGTAAATAGGTCTTCTCCATTAATTATATAATTATAATCTACGTTTTTAGATAATAAATGGTATTTACACTTATTTTGAAATTTTTTTATAACACATTTATTGCGAATATTATAAGTTTTTGAATTTAAATTATATAATAAATCATATAGCTCATTTTTAGAATAATTATTGTGACATTTAATATATCTTTCCGATAATGATAATAACATATTAAATGGTATGTTATTCAATATTGATTTAAATAGATTTCCCGCCTTTTCTTCTTTATATTTATATTCATTAATATTATCAGTAATATATTTATACAAATTATATATATCAATCATTTGTATTACTTCTTTTTTCCAGAATATTAATTTAAATATTTTATTTATAAATAAATCATTATTACTATGATAACCGCAAAAATTACTATTGGTTTTAGCTATTCTATTACATAATTTAAAAGTTTTTCTATCTCTATTAATACATTTCATATTGTCCCCCATATAATTAATTATTATTTTTAAATAATGCGTTTTATATTTATATATTCGCCCTATATAATAATCCCGCATTTACATAACTATTATAATCATATAATTTATCTCCTAATAAAACGTATTTAATGCCATTTTTACTAACTACCTTTCCCTTATTTTTAATTAATTTTTGATATTTTTGATGCTGTTGTATCTTGCCATCTGAACCTATATTTTCAGTATATGATAATTTATTATCATTCGCATTTATAGGCCAATTATAACATTTATAACCATTTGCGAGAGGTTTATTTTTATTTGAATGAATAACACAATCTATTGAAGATGATTTTAACATATTCAAGAACCCATTAATCAACCCTTCTTTTTTCTGTGCCAAAAGTAATATATGCTCATCTGTCGTTAATTCATTATCTTTTTTTCTCAATGTAGGATTATTTGCCAATTGCTCTTTTGTTAATTTCATTATATACATATAAACACCGACATTTTGATGCTCCTTTGGCAAAGACATATGGCTACATGTTCTAACCGCTCTGCCAATAACCTGATTTATTCTAACAGAATTCCAGAAATATTCAGTTATTAAAACGCGTCTTACATTTTTTAATGATATTCCCTCAGCACCAGATTGTGTAATCATCATAGTTTTCACTAACTTACCATACCGCTGATCTATATTTTCTAAACCATCAATTTGTATTTTAATATTGTCTGGTAATAATGAAAAATCACCATTAAATAAATTCATTAATATATTTGTTTTCGTTCTATCAGAATTGAATACCACATATCTTTTATTATCATACTTTTCATCAAAAACATCAACATCCTCAATAATATATCCAAACTCTTCGCTTTTTGTAACATTTATTTCAACATACCCATTTCTATTCATTACTTCTTTCAATATACCTAAACCTTCAACCATGCGAAATTGCGAATATACTAATACTGAACCGGGAGATTCGTTCATATCTTTTAACATTTCGGCAAATTTAGGGCTATATAATTCTTTTAATTTATCAACATTAATAGCGTCGCTTTTACTTAATTCATTCATAGCAGTCTCTAATTGTTTTTCATATTGTGTAGCAACGGCTTTATTAATATCCTTTTTATCAACACTTTTCTCACTACTATCATCGTCATCTACATTTTTCGCTAATTCCTTCTTCATTATCAGGCGAATATCTTGTGGAAAAGCTCTCTTAATATTATCTGGAAATACAAAATTACACACCATTCTACTGAAAGCTCTATATACAGAATTAACATCGGCGTTCCCTTTATTTCCAAATTTCTTTTTTCTATCATCCATATCCATCTCTTTGCGTCTCACCTCTACATATTTATTTAATTGATGATTTGTCATATTTAAATATTTATAATTTGTCGGTAAAACATTTGGAAAAAATTCGGAACCCGTTGTTTTGTAATAGCTTAATGTTCCTAATATTCTCCTTTTAAACAAGTCTTCGTTTTTGATTTTAATATTTTCAGGCTCGTTATCATTTATAAATAACTTATCAAAATCTTCTTTTTTATTAGGTAGTGCGTAATTTTTTTCAACATGATATTTTGTATTTAAAGTTATACCATTTATATTATCCGCAACTTTTTCATTTATAATATTATTAATTAATGCTTCAAAATCACTATCACTTATATCATTATTATTATCGTATATTAAGTTAAAATTAAATTTATTATCAGGATTATATATTAAAAGTTTATCTATTTTTTTATTACCACAATTTGAAATCATAATTTCGTCTTCATTCATACAATTACTACGCAACTCTTTTAATACATTAATTATTTGCTTAATATTTTTAGTGATTTCTTTCTTATCTATTGATGGATAGCGTGGAGCATCCATTTTATAATTATTTTGAAACTTATATATGCGCGCTTTCGCTCTTTTTTTAATAATACTTATTATATTATCTACATTTAAAAAAGAATACCCATATATAACATTATATCGGTCAGTCAAATATTTATGTGATAATAACCATTTAGGAGGCTGTAACCCTTGTGTCTCAAATATAATATTTTTATTTTCCTTTAAAGCATTCTCAAGATTACTTTCTAATAATAAATCGCAAGATTTTTTAAATTCAGGAGTACAATGTATATTTTTCTTACCATTTCTAACATCATAATAAGCATTTTTAAAATCTTCTAATAATTTTTCGCTTGGATTTTCATATTTTTCTAAAATACAATCTTTATCATTATTACATTCCTTATTTACTCTATTAATTATATCTAATACCCTCTTTTTATATTCATCATTATGTACAACTAAATCGTCAATATTTATTTTAACATTATCAGTATTTAGTTTTAAGTCACTAATTATTTTATCCACCAATTTCAATTTCATGGATCCTGCAATACCATTTGTAACAATTAAATAAGGTTTCTTATTATTCGCCAATTTAATACTTTTTATTGATGATGATAATACATCTTGATTATTAATTGTACTTATAATCTCGCGTATTATCTTGGTATCGTCAAACTCCCAATCTTTTTTTATTATTACTGATGAATTATTGTCTTTTCTAACAAAATTTTTAGGAAATAATATAATGTTTACATTTTTATCATCGTGATATATTTCGTCAATATAGTTATAATGTTTTGATGTTTCTAATTTATCAATTAAATTCATTTTATTCGCTTGACCATTTGCTATAGGAATTTTATATGTAATCATGGGGCCTCTTATTAAATTTATTAATGTAGCTATTTCATAAGGTTGGTTTATAATTGGTGTACCAGATAAAAGAACTATTTTAATATTATTAGCATTCATCATATGATTATAAATAGATCGCGCTAAACGGGAACCATTAACTATTCTACTTATAAAATTATGTATCTCGTCAATTATAACAAATGTATCATCAAATGGAGAAGCACCTAATTCCTTTATCATTTTAGCGGTTAAACCATTGTAATTTATAAAAGTATAGCGATTTCTAATAATATGTACTATCGTCTGATCTACTATATCCTTATAGTTGCTTGGAATTTTAGAATATTTTGTTTCTTTCACTATTATTTCGGCTCCATTTATATCTTTATTATAAAGCGGTACCCATACTAAACCATCTTTTTTAATAATTTTATCAGTTATAGCATATTTATTTAAAGTTTTCATCATTTCTTTATTCGCTTTTTCTACTTTTAGCAATGTCCACGATTTTTTAAGATTTAAACCAGTTTTTGATATTTTCATTAATTCATTTTCATAATTTTGCGATAATGAAGCCGGTGTCATTATTACTATTTTTTTTCTATTTATATAACCTTCGGCAGCAGCAATAGATGCCGCGGATTTACCTGAACCTAACTCGTGATATAATAATATCCCACGATACGGACTATCAAACTGCATGTAATCTTTGATAATCCTCTGTTGTGGAAATAAAGATATTGATTTAATATGTAAATCGCAAGTCCCTTTATCACATTCACAAGAGGTTTTTTTACTTATTCCATTGACAACATTATTATTCTCATAATTTTTAGGGTGAAAAGTATTGTATATATATTTGTTATATCCAACGCGATTAGTTAACATCCAATTATCTGGTTTTACTTGAATATCCATTGTCTTTCTATTATTATAATTTAATTTATATTATAAAAAAATATATTAATATTATAAAGTATAAAAATGATTAATGTAGAAAAATTATTAGATAAATGCGAAGCTATGACTTTGTTATGTACTAAATCAGCTACTCATTGGAGTTGTGTTAAATTTTGTTTCAATATTCCACTTGTACTAACATCTTCAGCGATGTGTATTATAAATAGTATTAGTGATAATGCTAATGATATTAAAATACCAAACATAGTAGTAAATGCCTTAAGTGTTTTAATAATGTCTTTATCAAATAGCATAAAATCCAGCGAAAAATTAGAGATATTTAAAAAATTATCACAACAATTTATGACATTATCACAAGAAATAGAATCTTTAGAAGATAATGACGATAAATATAAAGAAAAAATAGGAATTATTAATCTAAAATATGAAAATTTAATACAAGATTGTGCGTTTGAAGAGATTCCATATAGACATAAAATGAATGTAGCAAAATTATTCACTGATGCTAACAGATATGTACCCATACAATTAAATGGAATTATTGGCAATAATTCAATTAAAAGAAAAAGTAATCCTAAATTAATAACAAACGATGTTTCTCTCGTCAATATTAGCAATATAAGTGAAGAAAATATCAAAAAAGCCAAAGAATTATTATTAAAAACCAATAATATGGGTTTCAATAATGGTGAAAACGTCTAACTCGTCTAACTCGTCTAACTCGTTTAACTATATATAAAACCCATATCTTCGTATAACATATCTTCATCGTCATTATCCTCATCTATAGCAGATAAAGGCTTATCATTCTTTTCATTATTATTATACATCTCATTGATATCAAAGTGTTCTTTTAATTCTTCATCGTCATTATCCATAAGATTATTCTTTATCCCTGCTTTCTTTAAATTAGTAATTAATTGATTATCATCTACCGTTTTATTATTTAATATGCTTAATTTTTTCTGTTTATTTTCTTCACGTTTTTTATTTAAAAAATCAATATTTTCTTCCATAGTTGGAAAAGTAGCTACATTAAATATATTTATTAGATATTTTAGAATATCTTTGGAATTTTTTTCTATAAAATCTCCAGGCAAATCAACCAAAGATTTTAATATATTATTTTCAACATTATCTGGTGTAAAAGGTAAGCATATTACTCTACTTAAAATATATAAATTAATCTTATTTATTTCATTAGATATATCATCATTTAAAACCTTATTAAGTTTATATAAATCCTTCATTATATATTTAATATAATTTATAGCATTTTCTATTAGTAAATTAATATTATCATCTTCATAAGTGTTTTTATAAGTAAATAGCATTTTAGATACATGTAACATAACATTTTTATAATTAATTTTTTTAGTAATAAAATTATTATATATATCTTTATTGCTTATTCTTGCTGTTTTTGCGACTATAGTTATATTATTTTCTATATATTTATTAATATTTTTTGAGTTATTTTTGAGTTCGTCTATTACAATATTTGGTAATAATGGGGATTTATCATACATATCATCTAACCATTCTGTAACTATATTTTCATTATTTTTAACATTATAAGTATATTCATCGATGTGAATAATATCTATGTCTTCATCTATTATAATCTCATCTTTAATTCCTTTGAATTCAGGAATATATCTTAATAATCTTGGACTATTAGTTACTCTATTGCTACCATATAATTTTTTTATAGCAATTAAATCTTTTCTCCCCGCCTTTATCATATCCCCGTCGGTATCAAATGTATCATCTATTTTCTTTAAACAACAACCTATCAAAAATTTATGTATTTTTTTATAATTAACACCTGGCATATATACTAACGCGTTAATATAGTCTTTTTCCAGCTTTTCTTTGTTTCCTTCCTTGAAACTTTTTAATAAGTTAGCTTGTTCTTTGAGACCTCGTTCAATCTTTTTCTTCTCATTATTTATTGTTAATTTACTTCGTAATTTTTCTAATATATCTAAATATTTTTCTGATATTATTTTTATAACATCTTCCGTGAGTTTATTATATTCACAATAATTATCTATGTTTTCTTTTAAATATTCATTGCTTATTTCTAATATATATGGTAATACGCCATTCTTAGCATTTTTATCTAAATTTGATATAGGAGATCCGTAAAGATACCACTTATCAACATACGCATTATTCATGTAATTTTCATTAATTAATATAGTATTATTTATTATTTTTTCTTGTACTGATATTATCCAAAATGACACAGCATTCGCAAACAATTCATTTAAAGAATTTAAATATTCATCATTTACTCTATTTATGATAACATTAATATCATCATCCACATCTTTATATATCCCTTTTTTAATATTTATAGGTTTTATTTTTAAAAAATCTATTATCATTTTATTATCAATTTCCAGATTTTCCTCACTAAATGCTATTTTGTATCTATTAAACTTTGAAGGAAGACTTCTATAATATTTGAATAATTCGTTACATAATAATTCATAATCTATCTCTAAATTTGATATTTTGCTTATATTACTTAAATCCTTTAAAATTATACCACAATATTCAAGAAATCCTTCCTCATTTTTATAGTTAAGATTTCTTAAATATTTATCATATTCATTATAATTTTTATTTATATAAATGTTCTCATCTATCAATGTAGCAATATTTTCCATATCTTCTAAATCCAAATTATCATTAACGTAAATATCATTAATACCCCCTTCGTAATTCTCTCTATCTTCACCTTCTTTTATTTCTTTCTGCTCTCGGTAAGATATTAAATATTTTTTTCCATCATTATCATAGTCAAAAATATGATCGCGTGAATATTCAAACAAAGTTTTCATATATTCTTGTTCATCAATAATGTTATCTAAATTATCATTTGTATTTAAAATATTATTTATGCTTTTTATCCCTTCAATAATATTTATATTTTTTATAGATGCTTTAATTCTTTTTAATATATTTTCAATTTCATTTTCATCATTATTTACAGCATTTATAATATCATATATATGTAGATTATTTATAGCTATTATATCATCTAAATTTTGCTCCTGATATTCTTCAAGCATTTGCTTTAAATTATTTAAAAAATCAATGGTTTTATCGTTTAATTTTATTAATTTTATAGATGATGTCAATTTATCAAAAAAGGTTAATTTTTTATTTATAATATCGCATTTTTTAATTTTGAAACCTTTTATTACATCTTTTCTTTCTTTTTCATAATCAGTGAGTGATATCATATGTTCGCATAATATATTAAATTCGCTTTCATTAATGAAATCCAGAGACATGTCAAATCTTTTAAATATATTATCTATATTTGAATAATCAAGAGCAAAACTATCTGTTAAATATTTAACAACATCATTTATATCAGGTTTAACCCTTTTAATCAATACATTTATTTCATTGATATCATTTGATTTTATATAGTTAATATTTTTACTATTAAATAAATGCGAAGCTATCTTATTATATATATAATCATTGATAGTACATGTAGGTATTTTATAATAAGCAGCTAATATAGGGAGATTGACGTTATCAACTGGATATACGGGGTAATATACGGGGTATTCTTTATTTTCCGGTTGTATCAATGCGTTGATTTTTGCGGTAGGCTTAAATTTTAAATTTTTAGACGATGCATCATATTTAATTGAAAAAAAATATTTGTTCTTTGCTTCTTCACTTTGTAATGTGTTTAATTTTGATAATTTATTGAAATTTAAAGCATCATCTTTTTTCTCACTATATAGCAACATATTATCTTTTTTTTCAGCACCAGCATTAAAAATATAATTATCGTAATTTGACAATTTACCTTCTTTATTATTAGTATATTCTAATATATCATAAAATAGTTGCGTTACTGATTGTGATCTCTTTTTATTTTGAAACATTTCAAATAGATTTTCATAAATATCATTTCTTGATAAAGCAATAAAATAAGGGTTATCTTTAATTATTTCATCTAGTGTCAATATTTCTAAGTATTCTATATCATCTAACTCTTCATTTTCTATTTCAAATATATTATTCTCAATCTCTATCGACATTTAAGATATATCCTTTCTCTTTAATACAAAGAGATATATAAAATATTTATATTATTTACATTATATTATTTTCTATTGAAAATTTATTCCAATTTATCTTAATTACTGATATTGTATCAATAATGTCTTTACAAATAGCATCGAGGAATGAAATAGCTACTTTATTATCATTTAGATCTTCAATAGTGATTCTAATAATCATTATCTTTTTTAAAGGATGAGGGCAAATATAGCCAGCGTAAATACAATCATAATTATTAAATTTATTTTTTTCCCGAATATATTTATTATGTATGTAAGATTGTATAATATTTCCTAATGTATCATCTTCATCCTCTATTATAAATTCGTAACATCCTTCAATATCTTGAAATTGTTGAATTTTAATTTTATTTGATTTTTCCAAATTAACTAATTCTTTTCTAATATTATTTAATTTATCCATAATAATATCCAAAGATTTAGGTATTAAATATTTGGGTCCGACATTAATATTTATGTATTCAATATTAAACATAAATCTAATAGGATCTCCATATTTATTTTTATAATAAGCCCTTTCTTTATCCAAAATACTATCATATTTGGCAGCTTCCAATGGGTCTTGAATATATGTAAAGTTAGATAGTGATACTGGATTAAACGACGCGTTATCCCTACCAGTTTTTTTAACAACATTCGCAGTAAAATGTAATTGTTCACCGGGTCTTAATCTTGTTATTAAAATATTATCATTAGAAACCTTGTTTGGTGGAAATATATCCCTTAATTTTTTTTCTGTTAATTCAACACCATTCATAGTACCGGTTATATCTTTCGTTGTTACATTCATAATCTTATTATTATTATTTTTAACATTTAATTCAATTATTAACGAATTATCCTCATATGATTCAATTTCATCTTCTGTTAAACATATTGGAATTAATCCAATGCGATGAATTATAAATTCGTTATGTAAAGCACCATTATTAGCTATAATATTAACAGATGGTTCATCCTTGTCTAATTTTTCTCCAATAATACCGGGTATAGGAATGTCTGTTAATATTATGCGTCGGATACCATTTACTATAGACAAATCAATATCGTTCATCTCAAAACTATGATTATTTGAAGGGTCTTTAATATCAAAGATGTAGTTTTTAAACATTCTATACTTACTTATATATTAATAAAAATGTATATTCTATATATCAATTTTTCATTGATTTAATTTATTTACATTATTTTTTAATTTTTTTAATAAATTAAGCATATATTCATTTTGGTTTTCATCTTTAGTTAAATGGGAACTGGTAATACTAACTATAGGTTTTACAATTATTATTTTTTTACCTAAATTATCAATAATTCTATGTATTTTTTTAGTATCATTTAAAATAATATTATATTCTTTTACTGATTCTTTTAATTTATTTAATTTATTGTTTTTTAAATATAAATGCTGTTTTTTAATATTACTAAGCATTTTCTTTTCATTTTTCATAGTATCGTTAATATATTTTTTTAATAATTTAACATTATTAGCAAAATCTACAGGTTTATTGCATTCATTTTGTGATATAGATATATAATGTTTATTTATAATATCAATATTATTCTTAATATTTTTAAAAAAAAGCTCAAGTCTATTTTCTCTATTTTTAACAAGGTTCATTATATCTATTTATATAACTTAAAAAAATAAATTTACTTTTTATTTACTGCGGCAATGGTTGCTACTATTATTATCATTATCATTGGTAATGTTGATAATATCGCTACTATCCAACTCCAAATATAACATTCGCCCTTTGTTAAACATGTAATATTATAAGCAGTCAATAAAATTATTAAAATATAAAATAAATATCCAAATAGGTATAATCCCGGACCCATTAAATAAATATTAACTGTTATCGCTACTATCGTGGCTATTAGACTTATTACTATATATACCCATCCTTGATTTGAAAAATAATCCATATATATGTTTATATTCTATTAAACATATATATTTTTTTATGATATTAGACTATTCATTATAGCAAAACACATAGATGTTCGCGGATGCATCTCATTAACCGGATTAGATGCAAAGAATTGAATCAATGTTTTAATATTTTTAACATCGTTACATTGACATAGATAATAATATACATTTGATGACGTAATCATCCTTTCTTTATAAGTTACTACTTGTAAATTTCTTAATTGCGCCAAATGATATTGAATAATAGGAGGAAATTGTTTATCCAAATCTTTGTTCATTTTATATCTACCATATTTTGGATAATAAGTAGTCGTAGATACATAATAGCTATATAAGCTGTCTTTAATAGTTGAAATAATAGTATGAATTAAATATGTAGGATCTATTTGTCTACCATTATTATCAATAGGCAATACTAAATGCGGTACATAATTATTAATATAATCTTTAATAGTATAATTATGTTTATTCTTCATATATACGCTTAAAATATTAATCCAAGTATTGGGGTGGCACGGGTCCGTTTCTTCACGATGATTAATAACATCAGTTGATATTTTATATAGTTTAATATTATTATCAATAATTTTTTTAATAATAAGACCATAACTATATGAGTTTGTATTAATATGATTTAATGCCGAACTAATATCACTAAATTCCAATGGATATGTAACTCCTAATTCAACAAATTCGTTGATTTTTACATTGCTAATATCTTCCTCCGTCATTGAATTCCTATTTTTAGTATTTACATGGACGATCTCCATATATTTTTCACCCAATACATTAGTATAATCAATAATATGTACATTTTCATGATGAATTATAATAAACTCGTACGATTTGCTTTTATCTAAATAAGATGTAAACTTATTTCTTAGGAGTTTAGATACCTCGCTATGTGATAGAGATAGCTCATCTTGATTTAAAAGTTTTCCAAAATATTTATATAAAATTTCATCAAACATATTACCATGTGTTTTTGTAGGGTGGGAAAATTTTGAACTATTAGCATCGGGGCAACTTGATGTTCCGAAATACCAATTATCATCATGATTATAAATTGTAATCATAGTACCATCATATGCTTCGTAACATTTATCTGTATTACTATACAATTTTGACATATAATTAGTAATATCTGATCTTTCCGGAATAGAATTCGCAAACGCAACTACAACATTATTATTAAAAGATTGTGTGAAATCTAATACAATACTACGACATTGCTCATATAATTCTTTATATTCATAAATACAACCCATTTTATAATTATTATGTAGTAATACAATATCGCTGCGATTTTTAAACTTTTTAACTTTGATATTCGGCCACAGATGATATTTTTTTAATACAATAATTAGACAATTTGAGTAAGTTTTGTTATCATCGTCAATACTATTATATATATTATATGTTTCATTGATGATATCAGAAATATTTTTGGGGAAATTAATAATCTGTGGTTCTGAATTCATAATTATATATATTAATATGGTTTTAAATCTTATATCAATTTACTTTTTATAAAACTTATCGAACCATTCCTGACCTACTTTTATAGACGCATCTTCGCATGTCATTTTATTTTGTACTATATCTTCCCGCATTTTTAAAAAATATTCCAAACTCTGATAATCAAAGCCTTCCTCTTGAACTACCATTTTATACAGCATAGGATACCTCTTTTCAAAAAATTCAATATTATTAATAGTATTCTTTAAATTGCTAATTATTTCATCGTGTTTCATTTTATTTTTATTCTCCTCAATATTCAAGACAATATCCTGTACTATATCTCGTATTTCTTTTGTTTCCATCCCATCTTTAATAAAAGCCGGCTCGTCTTTGGTCTTTTGCTTTTTTTTATTACTACTCATTTATTTATTTGAAACATTATTATCTTTATATAAATATATCTCTAAAAGAGTACATAATTGTTAAAAAACTTTTAAAAGTTTAAAAATTGAAAAAATAAAAATAAATTATAATTATGTACTCTTTTTTGGCAAAATTGATTACCATTATATTTATAATGAACTATAAGCAATGGAAAATTATACAGCAAAAGTTTATTACGACGGAAGCTTTAAACTGATATCAGAACTATATAATAGTCGCGAAGAATTGATCGGCTATTTTAGTTTGAACTTTTATGACCAATATCAGTTAGAAGTTGACATATGCGAAGAATATCAAGGGCGCGGGTTATCTAAAGTATTATTGAATAATTTCGCTTTATATTTGCTAAATTGTAAAAAAGGAGATAAATATATTTTATTTGACAGCAACACTCAGCGCATTTTAAATGATTATGATATATTAGCTATTGACACGGATGCTAGTGAGAATTCAAATGGAAAATCTTGGTGGTCTAAAATAGGAATGATAGAAAATAGATATTATGATAGAAAAAATCCAAAAATTACGTATAAAGGGTATGAAAAAATAATAACATTGGGGGACTTGCTCAAAAACATTAGGCAATAAGCCTGAAATTAAATTATATTTAAATATCTGTTTTTTATATTACCAATTAATATCTATATAATAATAGAGATTATAATGAAAAATAATATAGAATACACAGAATTAGATTATAAACCTAATGTTCCCGTCCCTCCTCCTCCTAAAAATGCCGGATTATATACAGGTGACGTTTTATTTGACAAAAAACCTTGGGGTAATAGTTATAAAACACCATCTATAATACCCGATGCAGTAGCATATAGTTCTCAATTTTACGCAAGTCATCATATACCATCATACAATAGACCAGGAAATAATACAATAGATACACAATTATATCAAAAATATAATAAAACCGACGATAACTATAATTTCAGTTGCTATGTTAATAAGATTTTAGGCTGAGGTTTTTTAATACTCTCCTTATGTTTTTTTAAGAAATCGCATATATATTTATATGTCTCATCAACTTGTTCAAAATTAATACCGCCAGTAATTAATATACTACCACTTTCAAATAAAGCGCCTGTGACCTTTTTACAATCACCTATAGCATTTCCACTTCCCTTTCCATAGCAAGTATTAGGGCAACAACATATCCCATTCTTTTTTTTACTTTGCTTATTCCAAAAGTATTCTAATTTAACACCTTGATAAATACCAGGTTGAAAAGAACATTTATTATTATACTCGTCACTAATAAATATTTTATGGATTTCCTTTCTTTTCAAATCAAAACCTTTCGTCAATTCGGGATCAGTATAAACCTTGAAATCTGTATTAATCATTCTTATCTTAAAGTTTTGATATATTAATTCATCAATGTTATTTAATGGATTTATTATATCAGATGACACGTTTTTATAGATATGCTTAATATTTTCTATAATATTATTTACAATTATTTCAGTATGTGTTACATCTTTTATACCCGTAAGCTGTATATTTCCATTCTTAAATATCTTGACATTTGGAATATAAATATTATTAAACATATAAATAATAGTAACTTGATTGTCAAATCTGTTTTTTTTAACCTTATCCTTTTTACTCTTTCTCCTTTTTTTAGGATAAGTTCCACGCGATATATCCTCTCCATCTTTCATAAATTGAATCCATACAATACCTTCTTTATCGTCAAAACATTCCTCTTTAATTTTAATATTATTGAATAATATATTTAAATCTAAATTAATATTTATTCCTATATTCGCGTTACATGTAATAGTAGAGATTCTATATTTTGAAAAATATATTTCAGACATTATAGCAATATATATAAGAATTATTGCCCTTATATCATTTTTTATTTTCCGCTATATTAATTTTTTATTATTTACATTTTGATTCCCAAATGTTTATTGATATTATTTAATTCATTTTTTCCATTTTGCCCTTGATTATTTATATTATCCGTTATATTTTTAATATAAGATGTATTAACGACCTCATAATTATAATTTGTAGTTATCATTGGTGGCAAATTTATAATATGCGTTTTGTCATTTGATAAATGACTTTTGCGAAATTCTTCAATAGATAATGGACCATTAAATAAATTTAATAAAAATCTTGAAGGTGCTGGTCTTATTGGCTTTGTAAATCCGTAATGCTTACTGAGCATTTGGATTAAGCTATTAATTTCCCATACTTTATCACTCCCACAATGAGAAGAAAAATTATAAGCATTCGCACATTCCAAAGAGCAAAAATTACCAAATAACACATATGTATCACTTTTAACATTGTATTTATAAGGCATCCCATATGTTCTATCTTCTATGGGGTGGCAACACCAATAGCAATTATTATTACATTTAAAAATATTCTTATTATATCCATATTCGAGCATATACTCATTGTTTTCCTCTATATTTTCTAAATTATTATCCTGAATATTATTATATAAATTTGAATCATTCAAATAGTAACAATCGGGTTCATAAGGTTTAGGTAATTCAACATTATCGCAAATAATTATTTCATTATTTATATCCGCGATAGGCAGTTGTAAAATTATATCTTCATTATCTACCTTTGTAATATCTTTAACAATAGTGTTCATCAAAGTCTTTTTTTTTTTCAATTCTAACGATTTATCTTCGCTGTTTTTTGCTTTTCTTGCCATTTTATATTATTATGTTAAGTATATAAGAAGTTATATATTTATATATGTTTCTTAAAAATAATCTTTAAAGTATGCGATATTATTAATAATATCTTTACTTAACTTTTTAATAGGCATATCAGTATAGCTGTCAAAAGATTTTGCCTTACCCGGACTTATACATTTCTCTTTTATTTCCTTTATCTCTTTACCCATATTTACTATAACATCAATTAAATATTTAATTATGAATCCTGCTATAACTATAATTATTAATACAAATAAATCCATTATTATATGATATACTTATTTTAAATGAATAAAAAAATTATACAAATTTTAACTGGGCACTACCATTTATTATTGTTAAAATATTTATTTCTCTTACATAAATGTTAGCCTCATATTTAACATCGTAAAAATAATTATTTCCTAATATACTTTTAGTTACATTTTGATATAAATTAAATATATCATCATTACTATAATCATTCATTTTTAATAAAATAGATGTTTTTATTTGTGAATTATTATATGATCCTGATGTAGTTACCTTTTCTGGAAATAAAGCAAATGAATATGAATATATTCCAGTTCTTGGTACATTCGTATGGTGATAATGTGGTTGAACGTTATTATAATATTCGGCATTATGTTCTGCGCGAACTGTACTCGTCCAATTTATAACAGCACTTGATAATATGCCCATATTCTCTAAATAATAAGGCGAAGCTGTATAGTTTAAATAATTATTATATTTACTAATCATATCATTTCTACGCATGAACCATACTATCTCCTTAATATGATTATTAGCATTATTAATATCGCATGTTGTCGTAGCTTCTGTTATAGTATCAATATTTTTTTCAGTAAATTTAACAGTATCTATAACATAATCATAACTATTTGTTTCTAATAACATTCTGCTGCGTTCAATAGTATCCAAAAATACATATGTTAAATGGAGTTCATTCTTAACATCATGGTTTTTCGTTTTAGTAAAAGTGTCTATTGAAATATTCGTATTATGTAATGTGTTATAAAAACTACTACTTACATATGTATTTAACTTATTACTCCATATTTTATATAACCCTTCAACTCCTCTATCATTTGTGTATACGTCAAGTGTAATCTCGTTATTTGCCAATTTTAATAACGGCAATGCTAATGATGGATTACGCGTAAACCAAAAATTTAATGGTATTTGTATCTCTCTCTCTTTTATACTTGGATTTTTGCTTGTAATAGTACTTATCGGATAATTGATGTTATACAATTTATTATTTATTAATGTATATTTTGCTTGAAAACTAAATGGAGCTATATATTCATTTACATTTCCTATTAATTTATTATATTCTATACCATCTTTATTCGTTAATTCATTCCATATATTCATCCAATCACTATATAATGTTTCAATAGTTTTACCATCTATTAACAACTCTACCCTTTTTATATAATTAAATCCTAAATTTTCTACCCATCTAAATTTTAATTCATTATTAGAATATATATCAGGGATTCTAAATGATAAATACATATTTGACAATAAATCTCCATGCCTCTCAATTTTATAAGTCATTTTAACACTTTTATAAAATCCTCCATTCGCATTATTTAAAGGGGCATTAACCCTCTTTTCTATAGAAAAATTAGTATGTTTTCTATAAACATATTTATAATAATTAATACATGGATTAATAGTTATATATTCATCCATTTGTCCGTTCAATACCAATTGCATTAAACCACCCCCCATTATTATCTTATAATATCAATACTTTATTATTATCTTATATTATTATATTACATATATCTAATATTTAGCTCACAAAACTATATATATATTTTTTTAAACTTTCATAGCTTCTATCTCCTTGATATTCCGATATCTTATTATCATTTTTATCAGTAGCTATTATACAAGGAAAACCATCAATATTATACCTGTTTATATCTTCCTTTTTATCGGCAATATTTATTTTTTTAAATTCAACATTACTTACATTACCTATATCATTATCTAATTTTTCCCATACACCCGAATTACTGAATTGATCACAATATCCGCAACCTTTCATATAGTAATATACCACCTTTTTTTTATCATTGGTATTTTCACTCGCCATGACTGTTTCATTAATAAAATTTTCACATAATTTCTTATTATTGATAAATAATACTATTAGTATTAATATAAATATCGCAAACAATAAATATATCACTAAATTATTGCTTTTAACCTTAGTTTTACTAAATTTTTTTACCATCCTAAATATTTACTACATTATTTTTACAACAAGGAGTAAATAATATATAATTATAAAAATATGAGTTAACATTATTTTTAATAAAACTATTATATTTTGTATCCTTTACCATTAAAATCCTATAATCTAATTTGGAATAATCACATACTTCTTCCCCATCTTTCACAACATATACGCTATTATTGTTATCTCTTAAAATTTCTATATATGTATTTAAATTTTTATTATAAACTAATATCATTCTGTAAATTAATTCAGTTTGATATAATTCATCAATATCGCTAACGAATTCATTTATTTTACTCAATTCTCTTATTGATATCGTCATTCGTATTTTAATATATATATTATCGCCTTATGTAAATTTAATTATATAAGATTATTTATATAATTAATAATTATAATGAATGATAATATTATTAAAATTGAACTTTCATATTTTTTAGATAAATATAAAAATGTTGAAAGTATTCCTGAAAATATTAAGAATAAGGTTAATGAATTAGAAAAAAATTACAATTGTTTCAATTCATTATATGATCCCAAAATGATATGGGTTAAAAAACATTTTGTTAAAAAAGAAAAAAATTTACAACAACGAAACAAAGTTCACGTTATTATACCCGACTTTGAGCATAGTTCAGTATTAAAAAGAAAACTATTAGGATTGTTAAATAAATTAACTATCGTTAATAAAAATAATATTTATAATAAAATCACTCAAATCATTGCCACCGAAGACAATGATAAGACTTTTGATATAATATGGGATTATATATTATTAAACGATAATATATTATATTCTAATATATTATCATTTTATGATAATACATTTATACAAAATAAAATAAATACTAAATGGAATAACTATATTCAAAATAAAGAATGGAAACCACCGGCATATATATATGATAATAATATATTATATTTAAAAGATGACTATGATATATATTGCGAATATATTAAATGGAAAAAAAATATTATGAATATAACAACTATATGGCTGAGATTTAAATTAGATAGTATAGATTTTTTATTAAATGATATTTATAATTATATAATTGAAATTATAAAAGAAAACATAGTTTATAAACATATTTTAGACATATTTTTAGAGCAGGTGTTTTTAATATTAAGTACCCATAAAAATATTAATATTATTAATAATATTAAAAATATTGATATTAATAATTTTAATAATTCTACTAAATTTATTATTTATAATATTTTGGATTTAGAAAATAAATAATTTCTATATTATAATATAGAGTAAGAAACGCAAAATATAATATGAAGGAGTCGGATAATAATTTGTCTTTCTATACAAGTTTAATTATACAAATGATATTTGTTATATTACTTATAATTATATATTCGTATTTATACAAGCTTGAAAATATCGGGTGTGAATGTTCCGAACATCCCAACAAAGATTTCATCAAAAACTTCACTATAATAGCTTTAGTCTATTTCTTTATAACTGCCTTTATTTCGCTAAAAGGTGTCGCCAAGAGCATGGGTAACGTATTCGTACAATTAGTATCAATCGCTACATTTATATTCTTCTTATTATTCGTCGTATATATTTATTATGCTTTTGAATATGTAAGATATTTAACCAATGAAAAATGCAAATGTTCGGAGGATATGTCTAGAGATGTTATTGGTATAGGAACTATGATATCTTTATTCTTATTCCTAACCTTATTATTCACTATAATAATCATCCCTATATTACTTAGCACATTAAGCTCCCTTTTAGAAAGATTAGAGGTTTTTGAAGATGAAGTAGAAAATACTATACGCAATCCTTTAAGAACCATTAAATCTACCCCTAACAGAATCGCTAATTCCGTTAATGACGTTGGTAGATTTGTTAAAAAGAACGCTACTAAAATAAGCAATTTTAGAAAATACAAAAAGAACTAATTTATAATTGATATTTTTTTTATATATTTAATGTACGTGTATTATCATTATTTACCTTGTTTCGTTTTGCGTTAGTCTTTTTTAATATATGTATATCAGCAGTATCTTCAATTATTGAAGTTATTTCTTCATCACTTACAGATAATGTTTCTATACGATTATCAAAATCATCTTCTACTGATATTTTACTATGAACATTTTTAATAATATTATCTATATCATCGGTGGTATTATTATATGTTTGATTATTTGATATTGGTGGTTTTTGATAACTTTGCGGCTGTCTTGATGTCATATCGCTCGTAAGTGACCCAAATAAATTATTGACCATTCCAAATATTCCCATGCTGTCGCTCATTCCGCTCATTCCGCTCATTCCTGTATTTTTTTGCGCTACATTTTCATATTGACTGGTATTTGTTACATTTTGTGGTATAGTATTCCCCATCATATATTGTTTTGCCGCGGCATTTTGAAATTGTTTCATTAATTCTGGATCCGATTTTAATACATTCTCAATATCGGGCAAAGGTTGGTCTTTAAACATTCTACTTGTTAAATGAAACATAAACGCGCTACCTGATAGTGATATAAACAATCTTAATTCAGGTGCCATCTTTTTACCCGTTGATTTATATTTATAATGTAATTCTTCAAAAATATCATCATAATCATTAATATTCTCATTAACTTGCTCAGACCATCCGTCTAATTTAATAGAAAATGGATCATATCGCGTATTCATATATTCAGACCCTGATACAAACGCCATTAACATTTTTTGCTGAAATCTAATACTTCCATCAAGCTCTTTCTCTTTTAAAATTCTACTATATTCTGATTTCATTTCTTCTAAATCAGAATTCATGTTAAATTTAAAAGGTATTTTATAACCCTTTGATTCCAATCTATCCAATTGATAAATAATTTCTCTCTTTTCATTTAATTCATTTTTAATTATATCTTTAGGACTCATATATTTTTTTTTAATTATTCTACTATGGCCACTACTGCCTCTGCTGTGACCGCTCACATCGCTTCCGCCGCTCTCATCGCTTCCGCCGCTTCCGCCGCTTCCACCACTCTCATCACTTCCGCCGCTTCCGCCGCTTCCACCACTCTCATCACTTCCGCCGCTTGCGTCACTTGCGTCACTTGCGTCACTTACGTCGCTTCCTGCTACACTAACATTATCATTTATAAAAGAATGTTTTTTATTAGAATTAATTTTATTATAACCAGTATCGCTTCCACTCGTTGAACCATCTATGTCTCTATCGCGATTTAATTTATTTTTATAAATATTTTTAATATTATTCATATATTTGGCTTTTTCATATTTACTATTTGAAACCGAACTTTTTTTTGATGATCGCGAAGATCGCGACGACATTGATATAACATCATCACTTATCTTCTTTTTATTAAATAAATTATCATCTATAAATGTATTTTTAGGTATATTAAAATTAAAAGAATTTTTGAAACTTTCTTTGTTCAATTCTATTAAATCTTCATTTTTATTATTTAAATTAGATATTAATGACATATTATATATTTATTGATAATCAAATGTTTATATATTTACAATAATTTATATAATAAATATAATACGCGCATATTATTTTCTTGCTATAAATTCTATCCATTTCTTAAAAAAAACACTTCCTGTTTTATAAATATATTCAGGATGAAATTGAATTCCAAGTATTCTTTTTTTCTCATTATATGCCATAACTATCTTTTCATTTAGTTTCTTTATAATTTTATACTTATTATTTATATTTATTACATAATCTTGATGATAATAAACATAATCCAATTTTTTAACTTTAAATGGATATTTTATTTCAACTTTTTTAATATATGTTTTCATACCATTTTTAAAACTATTTATATTAGACCTCTTACCATTTTTAATAGCCAAACATTGTAAACCATAACATATCGCAAGTATTGGTATATTGTATTTAAATATTATACTAGGAACTTTTGGCGACCCTTTTTTTAATACGAAAAAATCAGAACCACTTACTATAATCCCTGATATTTTTTTATTTTCTAGTATTTTTTTAATACCACGTGTGTCATGATATCGTTTAATATATAATTTGGCATTTTTACCTATCGCTTTTTTATATAGCAAATGTTGTTTTTTCCAATTCCAATTATTACTATACATAGAAATCAAAAGAATATTCATTTTAATATAAGCAATTATAATTTTCTAATGATTCTCCTTTAATATTTGTTCTAATATAAGATACCGCCTGTAAACACGAATCGCTTAGGTCGTCTTTTTTTTTATTTTTACTAAATATATCTAATAATCTCTCACTATTTTTAATATAGTGTTCGCATATCTCAATACTTAATTTTTTATTTAATATATATTTACCTCTTTTAAAATTTTTAGTATTTTTCCTTTCTTCCTCTATATTTTTATCAATATGTGATACAAAATCGTGTGTTTTCATTTTTAAAGAAGCATTAACTAGCACCACATTCTCAACTATACCATCCCAATGTTTTAATAAACTAAAATAATTATATATAATATGCTGTATAGTTTTCATAATACCATTTAAATTTGAAGGCTGATTTTCTATTAAAACATAATTCACTATATTAATATTATTCTCCTTTAAAAACCCTATTATAATATCCATCTCATTATAAATGCGTGTAGAAATATCTTCTATACCTTTTATTTCCTTTTTAGTATCAGCTAATGTAATGATACGCCAATCTATTATTTCTAACTTATCTGTCTTTCTTAATATACAGAGTGCGAGATTTTTAACACCTATGTCAAAACTTACATATATCATATTTATTATTAATATCTTCTATCTAAACCTTTATACTTTTTACTATATGTGATATTATATTTTTATTAAACTCTTTTACATTATTATATTTAATTAATATAATAATATCCCTCCAAAATGTATCATTAATATAACTGGAATTATATTTATTAATATTTTTATATTTTTTATATAACCATTTATATATCTTCTCTTGCTTTTCTTGATTATGCGTATGTGTAATATTATGCATTTTTCGAGACTCGGTCATTTTCTTTATAAACTTTTTTAAATCACTACATTTAAAACAATTTTCAGATAGTCCATCCCATAAATTATTAAACTTAATATAGTTATATGAAGGGCATAGCAAAAAATTGTTATGATAATCTATAAATGTTGGATTATTATCTATTATCAATAGATGCTTTGATATGTCGTGATTTTTATTAACTTTCATAGTTTTTTTTATCATAGGCATTATTTTTTCAACTGATTTTTTAATATTACCATCTTTATCTATTATACAATTATCTCTTGTAAATATTGGTCTATTAAATTTAATATTATTTTCCTTTTCTATAATATTTATTTCTTTAATAGCCCATTCTTTTTCAGAAGCAGTATAAACAAATATATAGCTAAGTGGATATATTTTCTTTATCATAGTCATGAAAACATTAAAATATGGTCTTATTAACATTGATTTCTTATTATAACTATTTTTTAATATTGTCTCGCATTTTGCTTTATCTATTCTAAATATTTTTATTTTATTCTTCATTATATTTTGTATATTATAGATATCACATTGATAACTACAATCTCCTATTATTGTACCATCCAAATCTATTATGAATACATATGGTTCCATAAAGTCTATTATATTATATTATTAATATAATAGAAAATATATGATTAATAATAATAAATATTTTTTTGGTGGTAAAGAATTAATTATTGATAATGAAAATTTTTATACAAATAATATAGTTATACCTGAACATAATAATTCAAATACATTATTTCATAATAATATAGATGATTATATAAATAACAAATATAACATTGAAAAAAGAATTTTGTATTATAATTATATTTATAAAAAACTATTACACATATCTAAGAATAATTGTCTTAAAAATAAAAAATTTGATAATAAATATAGCGGTTATACTATTGGTAACAAAATTAATTTAATTAAAGTTATTGGTACTGAAAGTTCTTACGGAGTTATATATATAACAAAAATTAAAAATGTCATAGGGACATATCCAATAGTTTCCAAAATACTTATATCTAATAAAGCTAATTTAAATGAGATAAAATTAAATTTAGCTATTACAAAAAAACTATTAGTAAATAAACTTAGTAAACATTTTCTACTAACTTACAAAGTTATTAGTTGTAATAAAATTAAAAATAATTTGCCTACTAAAATAAATAATAATAAATATCATATTATTTTTAATGAATTAGCACATGGAGATCTTAAACAATTATTTACTATTAAAAATGTTGTTGAAAATAATAAACTCGTATACAATATTTTTATTCAAGTTATGTTATCAATACTTACATTTCATAACATAGGTTGTATACACAACGATTGTCATTATGGTAATTTTTTATATCATCGCGTTAATGATATAGGATATTATCATTACAAAATATATAATAATGATTATTATTTAAAAAGTTGTGGTTATAATATATTGATATATGATTTTGGTTTATCAAAAAAACATAATTATAGTAGAAAAAAAAATCTAAAACTATTTAAAGACTATTATAGAATATATCACGCTTTTTTAAATAAGAGTTTTTTCATTAATAAAAATAATGTATGGAATAAAAAAGAACAGATATCCAATGAAGTATCATTATATGCCAAAAAATTTATATCATTAATGTATAATATGAGAGAAAATATTAACTACGAAGATGTAATAAATAAATACATTTTACCATATTTTATTGAGAATAACAGCGATATATTCTCTAATAAAAAACCTATCAACACAAAAATAATAAATAAAAATAAACCATTTGTAATAAATAGGCGAAAAATATATTAATTATTATTGTTTGCTTCCATGAGTTTATTTGTATCAATAATCAATTTATTTCTTCTTTTTTCTATATATTTTGACATACTTTCAAATCCCGAATATATAAAATTATTTATAACTTCGTCTGTAAGTGTCATTATAATCCCCTTATTCTTAAATTCAAAATTCATTAATTTAATATCAGGATAATTATCTGGAATATAATAATAATCTATTTTATCATCGTCTATATGGTTTTCAATTACTATTTTAACTCTTTTATCCTCATATATATTTATTAATTGTTTTAATAAATATAATATGCTAATTTTTGGCTTAGGAATAATACTATCATCGCATATTTTTTTATAATCTTTATGTATTAAAAGTCCCAATATATTATCATAAGGTACGTCTTTGAATATATTAATTGGTAAATTATTAGTCAACCCCCCATCATAATAATAATCATCGCCAATTTTTGTAGGTTTAAAAAGTAGAGGTATTGACATTGATGCGGCACAAGCTTTGAAAACACAAACATTTGGTGTATCCTCTAAGCAAAACATTTTATTTTTACAAGTATATATATTTGTTGTTGAAATATAATAATTCACACCAAAACGTTTAGCTAAATATAAAAAAGTTATTTTTTCATCTAAATTTTTATATTTATTTTTTATCTTATTTTTCATATGATTAGTTAATAAATCTATATTTGTTAACCCGCATTCTGTAATTATTTTGATACAATTTTTATATGGAATATTACATAATTTGGTATCATTAATAGCCGTTTTAACTATATCTTCTATATCTTCAATATCTAATTTAAATGCTATTGCTAATCCAATGAAAGCTCCAATAGAAGTTCCTGAAATATGTGTAATATTTTTATGTAAATTTTCTAAATATAAATATCTTAACGCACCTATATATACGGCGCCTCTCATTCCTCCCCCTGATATAACTAAATGTGTAATATTTAAGTCTCTCATAAAAGTTTATTGATATAATTAATATTATTTTACTTATATATTAGAACTATATTCATTTACATTTACATTATAATATTTTAATGCTTCAAGGGCAGAATTGTTTTCTGCTTCTTTTTTATTTTTACCTGTTGACGTTGCTATAATAGTCCCATTCCTGTCTTTTACACAATACGTAAATAATCTATTATTATCTTTTATATTAACTGCCAATTCCTTAAATTGTGGCATATCTTGTAAATAATGCTGCATATAAGATACAAGCATATCTTTATAATTATTCTTAATTCTAATTAATTCACTAAAATCTATGTAATTTTCTATAATATATATTATCCATGATTCAACTATGAAATATCCTGCTCCAGAGTAAGGTGATATTTTAATATTTTTAGGCAAACAAACTTCGTCTTCTTCAGCTTGAAAGTCTGTATAAACGGCGCCTATGAAAGCTTCAAATATATCCTCCATAATCTTGTAATTAGTTCTCCCATTTGATTCTTCTACCTGCTTAGATATTATAGCATATTTCGGAAAACCTATTTTATCAGATAAATACCCTAACATTTTGCCGTTTACAATTTTAGTTCTTATTTTAGATAAGAAACCTTCGCTTTGATCTGGAAACCTATTATATAAATAGCTCGCAACTATCATTCCAAGCAATGAATCACCTAAAAATTCTAATCTTTCATATGATACATCTTGGAGAGGCAAACAATCTTCAGGACAATTAATATTACTTTTTTCAAAATTAGTATTCTTCATAGTACAATATGATTTATGAACAAAAGCAACACGATATAAATTAATATTTTTAAATTCTATACCTTTTAAGCCATTATTATCTAATAATCTTCTTAAATCATCAGGTTGAAGTAAAATGTTTTTATTATTATATGGTAAATTTTCACTATCAGTATCTTTTGTTTTATTATGGATATTTTCAATTCTTTTCATAGTTTATTATATTTTATAATTATATATTATCATTTTTTCTTTTATACATTAATATTTATATATAAATATTAATAGTATATTTCTTTTAAATAGAATAACATATAAATGAGTTATAATGATACAGGAGGTATAGAACCAACTATACAACTTAACTCAGTTGGTATAGGATTTCAATTAGATAATGATGGGAATGCCATAAATCTTGATGGCTTAGATTTAAATATTAATGAATATTTAGTTGTTGGTGAAAAAACCTATTATCCTCAAGAAACCTCACAAAATAATACTAAATGGAACCTTTTAGTAAATTCTGAAGGTGTCGCCGTTAATACTTCGCGGAGCGCAAGTTCTAATTTTTTAGATTCTCAAACTTCGCTATTTGTTGATAATAATATTTATTGTAGCGGTATTATAAAAGCCAATGGTTTAGAATTAAATAATATAGTAATTGATAATACCGACCCTTTAACAAGCAGTTTAATTAGAGAATTTATTATAAGTGCTAATAAAATATCTGCCAATCAACCATTTCAAGCAGGTATTGACATTAGT
>Ga0222716_10000731_pt1 | contig 28378 bp, 33 predicted proteins | sample C33_13DmetaG_FD_165044 | JGI IMG/M metagenome (GOLD analysis project Ga0222716, IMG submission 165044) | Estuarine water microbial communities from San Francisco Bay, California, United States - C33_13D | ecosystem: Environmental > Aquatic > Marine > Unclassified | place: USA: California... | reverse complement strand
TTCACTAATTTGAATTGCATACTATATTGTTCCTTTGTTTTTCAACCATTTGTTCTATCCATATATCGAATATATCTAATTCGAATCTTTCACCTTCAGACCCACTATCTTTAATGATGTCTGGTAATTTTTGTATAATGTTAAAACTTCTTTGAGTAATATCATTAGCATCAAATACTAACTTGATATCATATATCGGATTATTTGGAATATCTGTATGTAATCTCTCCGTTAAGTCATAGTCTGTATTTGGTTGTTCTTCTTCAATATATTGTTGTATTAGTTCTCGGTCCGGAACTACCATATAACAACACCAAGGTTCTAATAATCTGATAGACTCTATATTAGTTGAGTCTGTTAACTCAAATCCTATACTATACATTGGTGAAATTATTGGTTTTAACAATCTGTCGTGTTGAACCATAGTTCCCCATTTTCTAATGAAGTTTCTTGTACTTCTTTCGTTTTGTGTCAACCACTCATCAGTTTCTCTATTTTTCATAAAAACTTCACCACTTGGATTTCTTTTAGCACCATCAGCAAATCTTGACCCTCTACAAGTCATATGATACACACAACCTTGTCTTGTTTGAACTACTTTGTATCCATTTAGAATAAATCTGTTGAATATATCCGAATCTTCTTTTGATTGTGGTGCGAATAGTTTATCGTGTCCACCAATCTTTTGAAAATCCTCTTTGTAGATAGCCCAAGGTGCGAATATACCCTCGGTGGTTTCTTGTTCTGGTTTATATTGATTATCAAACCAATTCAATAATTCTTGTTCTTGGAATTCTTCCGGTTCTATACCGAAGTCTTGGATTATCTTTTCTGGACCTTCTGGATGAAGTGGGGGCTCAATTCTTGTTCCACTCACAACCACGCCTGGTTTGATATGTTTTAATATTTCTTCGTCGAAACCTGGTAATGGTATCATATCGGCGTGAAAAATCATAACAATGTCGTTGGTAGCTACCTCATTTATTAGTTTATCATATCCTAAAGTATGACCCATACGACTTGGTTCACCTTTGTTTTCTCCAAACCAAGTTCCGTCATTTACAATATACTTAAAATTACTATCTTTCTTTGATATTTCTTCACACCACTCAACCGTACCATCTGTTGAATAGTCTGAAAATACACATATTTCGTGTCTATAACCTAAATGTTTTCTAATACTATTATAACTCCATTTCAAGTAGCGATAATTGTTTCGTGATGGTTGAATGAAACTTATTGTTTTATCCATTTTCTTTTCTCCAATGTTTTAACCAAGCTTCTTCTGAATAATGTTGATTAAATAAATGTTTTGTTTGTTCTGAACACTCTTGATAAAAGTCTTCATTTTCGTATAACTTTCTCATTATGTTTCTAGCACCCACTAAATCACCAACCTCTACAGTAGTTTGTGGGTGTAGTAAATCTTGAGTATCCAATCCTTTTACTCCAATAACTGGCGTTGCATGCCACGATAAATTCATCGAAAAGGTGCCAGCAGCATGAGTTCGCATCAAATGAACTCCAACTTTATATTGTCCGATATGATTTATCCATTGTCTCCAATTCATATAAGGTAGATATTTGATGTCATCAATTAAATCTTCTTGGTCTTGTTTTCTACCCATTGAAACACCATACTTTTGTTCATCAACTTCTGATGCTACTAAATAACTATCCATACCACCATACCACGAAACAAAATTACCACCCAATAATATTCCGTCTTTATATAATGAACCATCTTGACAATCCAGACCCTCTGGAATCATCATTGACCTCATCACTCTAACATCTTTACAACCCAAACCTTTATAGTATTTTATATCTGAATTATTATGACAATATACCCAATCTGCGGTTCGTAAACAATTCAAATAATGTATTTGTTGTTCAACTGAATAATCTTGATAATACCAATGTGGTCCTTCTTGCATTACCGATACATTTTTACAATATTGCCTTATTCTTTCTAAATCCACATTAGGATTATTTTTTGGTATAATGACTATTCCTAAGTCGTATTTTTTATTCGGTGATTCATTCAATGGACACCACTCTGCGTCTAACATTATTGACCAACCAAATTCTGTTCTGGCATTCTCAAAATCTCTTGGAACTCTACCTCTGAGATTTGATTCACTAAAAAATACTATATCACTGAACATATCATTCCCTCACTATCGTAAAAGTCTTGTTCACTTCCACCAACACTATGTTTTCCCTTTTCCCAACCGATACCTTTTACATTTTTCATAACACCAAGTTCTTCATATTGGTCAACACAATTTTTTATTTCTTCATATTTACCATAATCATCAAATATAATGTATTTAGAGTTTTTGGATAAAGAACTTTCAATATCAATCGACACCTCGTTATATGCGTGAATACAATCTATAAAAGATACATCAACATTTGGAATCTTTGGACACAATCCTCTCGTGTCATAAGCGTTTTGCGTAATGTGATATATATTTTCAAAATTATGATTTATATCATTTTTTATATTACAACGATTTATAGAATAAAACTCACCATTTTCTACATTCTCAATAACTTCAAATAGAGTGTGTTCACCTTTCTCTGGATGATTAATATTGATAGTGTAAACTTCTTTGAATAATAAACCAAGTATCATAGTTGTCTGTCCTATATGTGAACCTATTTCTAAAGCTACTTTGTCTTTAAATCTATCTCCACACCAATCTACTATGTCTTGTTTCATTTTTATAGATGTTGTAGAACCCCAGTCTGATTTGTCTGGCATTGATTTTAATATTTTGTTTATTTTTTCGTTCATTTTATTTCTGATATAGTTTTGAATTGTAACTCATTGTATTGTGATAATAAGTATTTAACAACTTGTTGAAAATGTAAATAATTTTTCTCACTCCATACATTATCATTCCAATCCCCTTGAATATGTGATTGAAACATAAAAGTTTCTCCATACAAATTAATATTATCTGTTTCGTGTATTCCGTCTGCTCCTACAAAGTATTTATCACAAGTCCACTCAATTCCTTGATTGATTTGTTCGTGTCCAGCTACCCATTCGAAATAATTACTTACAGCTTTAGCAGCGTCTTGTTGTATACCCCAACCTGGTGCTCTGAATCCTTTTGGTGTATAACCACATTGTTTCCATAAATCTAATGACTCTTGTATTCTTTCTGTTGCCTCTACAAAATTCAATTCTAAAAACTCTTGTTCACCAATTTGTTCTTTGGTATATTTTTTACAATCGTGATAATGTCCGTGATTTGCTAATTCAACCCAGTCAAATTGTTTCCAATACGACACCCAGTCTTTTGTTAATTTATATTGATGATGATAATAACTTGGACAAAATAGGGTAAATTTGACCCCAAATTCGTCGTTTAACGACTTTAAATAATCAACTTGGACATCACCCTCGCAACCCCAACCTTGTTCTGGGTGCAAATCATCGATTGCTACAACTAAATTCATTTACTTAAAATTCCTATGTCGTTTTTAACCATTCTTTCTATCATAGTTTCAAATGATGTTTTTGGTTTCCACCCTAATTCACTTTGAGCTTTTGATGAATCACCCGCTAAATAAAATACATCAGCCGGTCTCATAAATCTTGGGTCTTGTCCCACATACTTAGACCAATCTGTAATTCCCACTTCATTAAATGCTACATCTAAACACTCTCCCAAACTATAAACATTTCCTGTTGCTACGACGAAGTCATCTGGTTTATCTTGTTGTAACATCAACCACATCGCTTCTACATAATCAGGAGCATATCCCCAATCTCTTTTGGTATCAAGGTTACCTAAATAAAGTTTGTCTTGTAGTCCTAAATGTATTTTTGCTACTGCGTCGGTAATTTTACGAGTAACAAATTCATATCCTCTTCTTTCGGATTCGTGATTAAACAATATTCCACTACAATTAAACATATCATAACTTTCCCTATAATTAATTGTAATCCAGTGAGCATACAATTTTGCAACGCCATAGGGGCTTCTGGGATAAAACATTGTGTTTTCACTTGCAAACTTTTCCATTTTACCAAACATTTCTGATGTAGAAGCTTGATAAAATTTAACATTTTCTCCATATTCTCTTATCGCTTCCAACACTCTTAGACAACCTAAACCCGTCACATCGCCAGTTTGTTCTGGTGTGTTCCAACTTTCTCCGACAAAAGATTGAGAACCTAAATTATAAACCTCATCTGGCTTTGTTTCTCTCAATACTCTGAAAATTGAGTTCTGGTCTGTTAAGTCCCCGTTTACAAATTGAAAGTTTTCATTACTTTCTAAATGTTTTGTGTTCTCCCTATTAGGTGTAGATGAACGTCTTTCCATACCGAACACTTTATATCCCTTTTCCAATAGGAAATCCGCCATATGACTTCCGTCCATACCTGTTATACCTGTGATTAATGCTCTTTTCATTATTTCTCCACTATTTTTTTATAATCTTCATATTCATAAAACTTTTTATTTGTATCTTGGACCAACATCTGTATATTTTGGTCTGATAAGTTTTTAAATGTATTAAATTTGTTATTCTTTCTGTCTTCAAATGAATTAGGATTATTTTCCTCTAATATATACATTCTTTTTTTCGGATGTCTTCTTGCGTGAACTTTCAACAAATTCTTAAACACAAATTGTTTATAGTTCTGACCCATTAGCTTTTGAGACATAATTGACATTCCGTGGTCATCATTGTAAATCATACAAGGTGGTATATTCACACCAAACTTTATTAAATCTGATGACATCACTAAACAACTTCCATCTAACTTTGGATACTCAATCATTTGTATATCTAAGTCTTCTACTTTTGAATTAATATCATTCATAGTTTCTAATGGAAGAGCTGACTTCGCCTGATTTAAGTTTTCGTGTTGTTTATCATCATCAACAAATTGAACATCTACATAATCATTATGAACGGTAGCGTCCCAACTACTATCCCACATTTTTCTATCTCCGAAACAAGCAATATATTTATGTATTCCGTTTTCAGTTGTGTATTGAGATAAAGTTTCTAATCCGATAAATGCTTCTTTTGGAAAGAAACTATCTGTTTCACCCCACATAACATAATCTACTTTTTTACAATAATTGTAATTCAAATCTCTTCTGTAATCCGTATGGAAATAAAATTCATCTTTCTCTACTTGAAATGTTTTTACTTCATATCCCAAATCCTCTATCCTTGAAACCCCTGCTTGAAACATAGTGATTATTCTATCTTCTGTTATCTTATCTGTATCTAACTTTTCTAAATGTTGAGATAGATTTAAACATAAATCAATTGTGATATTCTCTTTATTTTCTATATTTGCATCAAGTAGATTTACAAGTCCATCAATGAAATCTCTATACATTTCTATTTCGAACCACATAACATTGGTTCCAATTACATATTTGTTATTTAATTTCATTTTTAATCGTCTCCATTAAACCTGTATAATCTTGTTTTCCTGTTTCATTTATTTTGTGATGATAAGTCATAGTGTTTACCTTTCCTATAACATCATATACTGGAACCACTTTAGCCCCTGATAGTTTTCTAAAATAACTTTCTTCACCAAAATAGTTTGGTCTTAATTCTTTTCCTTTGTGAACATATGATATCATAGTTCCACCAAAATAACTTGACAATATAGAATTACCACCACAAACTGATATGAAATAATCACAATTTGCCATAACTTTCAATTGTGTTTCATTGTAGTTATCCTCAACTAAATCGTCAAACAATGTTACACCTTCCATATATTTTGGTAAATCTCTATCAGTTATTACTCCAATACCCTCTACATTTGCTGTAATATTATCGTACCCCTGATGAATAGAACTCATTTCATTTTGGTCTATCGCAAACTCACTCTCTTTGTTTGTTGCTCTTTTGTAAATAACTTCATAACCACAACCCAGTAAATAACTAAACATATCATACAAACATTGAATATCAAAGAAACCAAATGGCTCTTCTCCGTGTTCTAAATTAAATTTGTTTGTAATGAATACTGACTTTCTTCCTGTGTTTAATCCATAATGTTCTTTATATGGTGGTGGTGTCCACTCATCATAATTTAATACCGCTGGTTTTTCTAATGGATTAACTCCGTGTATCCAGTTATTAGGTAGTTCATTTAATCCTGCTGCAGCATTATCTATGGTTCTGTAATCAAATTCTTCTCTTACATCATCACAAAAATAATAAAATGGTTTCATACCCTTTGATGTGATAACCGAATCTAATTTACCTTGTGTGTGTAGGTGATAAGCATAAGGAACCACTAATGCTAATTCAATACCGAACTCTGGATTTGATTTAACTACCATTCTACCTCAACTTGTTTTATTACTTGGAACCCCTCAGCATATTTACAATTCGCCTGTATTCCTCTGAACTTTGCTAATGTTGTTAAATTTTCCGTTACATCGAATCCAGCTGATTCATATTTCTTGAACTGACTTTGATGACATTCTGAAGCTCTTATTTTTTCTTCAAATGATTCTGTGATATCTACATAAGTGTTTATTCTCATAGGATTATCTGTATGTCTTGGAATAGGTATTTGTTCATAACAATAAATATTTTTTACATATCTTGCAGCAGCCATTGTGGTTTTGAATGTAGAGATGTGGTCTTGATTACTATCACCGGACCAATGTGTATAAATTGTATCTATTTCATATTCTTTGATTAATTTCTCTAACTCCGACACACTATCAAAACTGAATGGAACGTGTAAGTCTTTGAATGGTAAGTAATGTATTCTATCCACCCCAAGAATATCAGCTGCACATTGTGTTTCTGATTTCAATTGTGATTGTGTTCTGATAACTTTACCTTGTGTAGCGTCAACTGATTCTGTATCAGTCATACATACATAGATAACACTATTACCCATATCTTTGTGTTTAATTAAAGTTCCACCACAACCAAATTCGATATCGTCTGGATGTGCTCCGATTGCCATTACATTCATATAACCTCTCCTGATTTTTTTCCGTGGTTAAATAATAAATCCACTACTGATAAATATGGTATAAAATCTCCAAACAACTGATTATATTTTTTACAATCATAGTCTTGCCAAGTTAAATTGATATTTCTTCTTTTAAATTCATCTTCATCAATATATCTTTTTGAACCTGGTCCCGAACCCGTTAAATATTCTGTTGCGTTTATATTTTCTAATATGTTGAATATTTTATCAGAACCTGTCAAACCTAAACTACTAATAGATGATGAATATACAATTTTTGTTTCTATTTCTAAAACTTCCATAAAGTATTTTATTAACTCCATTGATAACTCTGTTAATGAATTTTGTTTTTTACAAATTATATTGCTTATGTTCACAAAATAATCCATAAAATATGGTGATTCTATATAGTAGTTTGTCATTTGACTACAATGTTCTTTTTGCCAGTCGGTATCGTAATTTATAATTGTATCATTGAATGAAACCATATCTGATTTGTTCTTGATTGGAACTGATAACCATTTTGCACCATTTTGTGTTTTGATTTGATTTCTGTGTCCAAAGTGTTTTTTACCTCTTGGAAATTGTACATCATCAAACACAACAAACACATCACTTCGTTTTATTTTATCAAAAAATCCCAACCAAGGTAAATAATTTGGTTGATGTATCGATACTATCATAATTCCTCTATTGTTTTACAAATATAATGAACTTGTTCATCAGTCATCTCAACATACATCGGTAGTGAGAATATTTTTGTGATAAACTCTTCTGAATTTTTGTATCCTTTTGGACTTAGATAATCTTTATAGATTTCTTGTTCGTGACATAATGGTGAGTAAGCGTTTGCGGTTGGTACTTGATATTCATCCATTAACCTTAACAATGTTTCTGTTCTATCTCTTCCATCTGTAATCTTGACAATATATTGCCAATAGGTTTGTTTAATGTTATCTTCATCTTTAAATGGTGTTTGTAACCAGTCAACATTTGATAGTCTTTCGTCATATATTCTTGCTATTTGATTTCTTCTATCCAAAAAACTACCCAGATATTTGTTTTGTGCTAATCCAAGAACTGCGTGAAACTCAGACATACGATAATTAGTTGATGGCATATCACAAGTATATCCATAATCTAACCCTTGATACTCCCCGTCATTTCTTCTTGTTCCGTGATTTCTAACCACCCTACATTTCTCTGCTAACTCATCATCATCAGTAGTGATTAATCCACCCTCTGCTGTTGTGATGATTTTACTTGGATAAAAACTAAACACACCAGCGTCTCCAAATGAACCAGCGAATCTATCTCCCAATGTTGCACCATAACTATGAGCGTCATCAGTAACTAAAAATAAGTTATTATCTTTACAATACTTTTCAATCTCTTCCATCTCTGGTGTTATCAAACCTGACATATGAACCAATACAACTCCACCCATATCGTCTGTCATATTTTCTTTGATGATATCTAATGATAAACATTGTGTTTCTGAATCAACATCAACAATCAATGGTGTATTTCCTGTTCTAATAATACAATTTACACTCGCTGCAAATGTCTGTGTTGGAACTATAAATCTTTTATTTTTAATTCCACTCGCTAACAACACGGTTTCCAATCCTGTTCCACAAGAAGTGGTAGCGATTGCATTTTTTACATTAAACATATCACAAGCTTCTTGTTCAAATTGACCTACATATTGTCCTTGAATCAATGCTCCTGTTTCAAGTATAGTTTGGTATTTATTTAATATCCATTTATGTGTAACCTCTGGAATATAAGGTTTCGCCCTATATATTGTATCCATATTTTTTTGCTCCTTCATTATAATACCACTTTGCGTATTCTTTTAATCCATCTTCTAATTTTGTATATTCTGAGTTAGTTTCAAATGTGAAGTCGTGTTCTGGTAAGACTGCTTTTTCGTCATCTTGAACCAACATTATTTCACCCTCTCTTGAATATTCATTTACTTTATAAATTAAGTCAATGATTTCAATATTATCTCCAACTGATTCAACCAGTTCAAGAGTTTTTTGTGGCGTTTTTACTAATCTAATTAAATCTCTAACTACATCTTGAACAAATACAATATTAACTTTATTCTGTCCATTACCAGCGACCTCAATATGTTCCCTATTGATAATCTTATTCATATAATGACCTAATCTTGGTCTATGGTTACCTTCACCCACGATATAACTCGGTCTAACTATCTTATAGTTAAGTTTTGAATCTTGTAGTCTTCTTTCAACTTGTTTCTTATCGTGTCCGTAATCCCCATAGTTTTCTGAATACTTTTGGTTTGCTGCTCCACTACTTACAAAAATATAATTTGTTTTCTCACTAATGTGATTTTCAATTAAATCAAACTGACTTTCAAAGAACAAACACATATCAACAATGGTATCATATTTTTCAAAATTTATCTTATCTATGTCTTCTTGATTGTTTCTATCACCTTGTATTATATTACCCTCACAAGTTTCCATAACATAATCTGGACCAGTTGCACTTCTGTTAAACATATCAACATTATAGCCCTGTTCTAATAGTTCTTCAACAAGATGTTTTCCAACAAATCTATTACCACCAAATACTAAAATATCACCCATTAAATCAACTCCTTTATTTCTTCAATAGAAAACTCTTCTACCTCATTCGAATATGGACCCTCTTCTAATATTTTTTCGTGTAGATTTTCTCCAACTTGTAATCCAATTTCTTTTACTCTTAATTCTTTACCCTCTGGTAAATACTTTTCTGCCATTGCCTTTAACAAGTTATCTATTCTCATTGATTTCATACTCGGAAAATGAACTTTACTATCTACTGCGTTTTCCATACAATCAAATATTAAATCAACTGCTTGGTCAATTGTCCAGAAGAATCTGGTAGCTTCTGGTTCTGTAACTATTACTTCCTCACCATTTTGTAGTTTATCTTTCCATAAACACAAGACTGAACCAGTTGAGTACAATACATTACCATAACGAACTAATCTAAACTTGGTCTCTGGATAATCAACTTCAAATTGATTGAATAGTCTTTCCATTAAATATTTAGTTGCTCCATACACTCCACCTATTTGTGCGGCTTTGTCTGTTGAGATTCCAATCACGAACTCTACATTATTTTTTACTGATTGTTCCAATACATTTATACTACCAACCACATTTGACTTTACACATTCTCTTGATTGTGTTTCTGCTAATCCAACGTGTTTGAATGCTGCTAAATGAAAAACACCCGTAATTCCTCTCATTAATCTTGGTAATGTGAAGTCATCACAAATATCTCCTGTGTGGATTTCTAAATTATTTGGATATTTTTGTTTTAATGTAATTAATTTTCCTTCATTGCGAGAAACCGTAACTACATAACCACCTTGGTTGATAATTCTTTCAATCAAATCTCCACCGAGAAATCCTGCTCCACCAGTTACTAAATATTTTTTTCCTTGTTCTATTTTAATCATTATTGATTCTCCTCTTTATATAGTTTTTCGTATGTTATTTTCATTAAATTAAGTCTTTGAACTTCGTCCATAGCATTGTAGTGATATATCCAACCAACATCTATGAATGAAAGATTACTTCCACCCATTCCTCTACCGATTAAATCCTGTAAATTAAACTTCTTAGATAAATATTTTAATTTATTCTCTTTTCTTAATAAAAAATTTAAAGGTGTTTGGTCTCTACCTACACCATATGTATTTTGAATCTTTTCAATTGAATCTTGATTCGCTAATAAAAAATCTATAATTTTTTGATATGTGTCTTTATGTTTCTTATTTAAAATTAAGAATCCACTATTAAAATAATCAAAACAATCAAAATCATCAAAATCACTGAATAAATACTTTTTGTAAATTTCTGTACTTCTAATCGTCCAATCAAAACTTCCATCATCAGTTACTACGCCAATTTCATCGTTAACCAAGTCAAAAAAATTAGGTGTGTCTGGATGTGGTATAGTGTCTAAGTCTACAACAGCAACTTTATCATATTCAAATCCACTATCGTCTAACAACTTAAAAACAAATGTTTTATACCAATGTGGTCTAACATTTAAAAATTCTTCATCTAACATTACAAACTCACAATTATTTTTCTTACACCAAGATTTCCAAGCTGGAACTGAATATTTTGAGTAAGATAAATCTCTTTGTCCGTCATTTATATTTACGGTAAAAACAACATTACTCATATCTATCCCCATACTTCTCCCAAACACTTCTCATAAATGGTGTCCTTTTTTCTATTTCAAATCCCGTAAAGTGCCAAATATTGGAATACTTTACAAAAAATGGTGTGTCGTCCTCGTTGAGTTGCCAATTGTGTCCAAACATTTGTTTTTTATGAATTGCAGATAAGTTCCAACTATATGACAAATATTTTTGTTTCACATTTAGTTTTTTCAACATATAATTAATAATAGTTTGGTCTGTACCACCACCTTTGTTCCAATAGTCTTGTAGAGTTGATTCATTTTCTTGATAAAAAGATTTTAGTTCATCAAACAATCTTGTATGTTCTTTGGTAAAAAACATAACACCAGAATTAATATATTCTAATGGTTCTACAATTTCATTTGGAAAGAAATCTTTATAAATACTTAAAGAGTTCTGAACCCAACCGATATTGCTGTCATCAACTACACCACAAAATTCATCATCATAGTCGTTAAAAAAATTTGGTGTATCCCACTTAATCATAGTATCACAATCCACAAGAGCTATTTTTTCGTGATGTGGTTCTACGACATCAAATACACATAATTTATTCCACTTTGCTATATCATATTTCTGAACTGATGTATCTATTTGTTTAAAGTCTGCGTTATTCTTTTCACACCACATTTTCCAAGTATTAATAGAATACTCAGAATATAATGATGGTGGATATTGGTGTCTTGGGTCATCAATATTTACTGTTAATACGATATTTTTATTCATAGTTATTTACAACTTCAACAATATGATTTCTATCTTCTTCAGATAACCACCAACCAACCGGTATATTTAGTAATCTGCTTTCAAAATAATCTAATCCAGTTAGTCCGTCTCTCCTAAATTCTTCCATACAACTATATTGGTCATTTCTAACGTGAACGACATCGGAAGCTATTCCATTATCTTCCAGATATTTTTGGAATCTCTTTTTATCTTCAACCAATACTGAATAAATCCAACTTGATGATTTAGATTTATTACTTCTAAGAAGTTTTTCTACATTTGGGTTATTAATATGTTCATCATAATATAACCCATTTTCTATATGTTTGTCAATCAATTTATCAATATATTTCATCTGTTCAATACCAATACAAGCATTTACATTATTCATATGTAGTTTATAACCAGCCTCTGGAATATCTTGTTCCCATCTTGAAGCCGACTTAAATTGTCTATCCAATCCAAACCATCTAATCTTTCTAACTCGTTTGATATCTTCATCACTTTTACAAACAAGAGCTCCACCATCAGCGGTAGTTAAATGTTTCACCGCTTGAAAAGAAAAACAAACATAATCTCCGTGATTTCCAATTTGTTTATCATTATATGTGGCTCTTAATGCGTGAGCTGCATCTTCAATGATTTTAACATTATGTTTTCTTCCAATTTCACATATCTCGTCCATATCACAAGGTTGTCCAGCCCAATGAACTATAACAATCGCTTTTGTTTTGTCTGTAATTAAACTTTCTATCGACTTAGGGTCTATGTTTCCAGTCTTAGGATTGATGTCAGCTATTCTTAGTTTGGCTTTCATATTGATAAAAGGAACATTAGTTGCCATACAAGTCATAGCGGTTGTGATTACTTCATCACCTGGTTGAACATCACACATATGACCTGCCAACCAAATCGCTGATGTACAACTATTCACTAAACTAACATTTGGATTTCCAATATACTCACCGAATTGTCTTTCAAATTCATCTGAATATTCACCCTCAGTTAAAAATCCACTATCAAACACTTCTTGTAACTTTTCACCAATTCCTTTTGGTGTATGTACTTTCATTAATGGTATCATAATTCATTCTCCTTAAAATATTCTAACATTTTCTTTAATCCTACTTTCAATGTTGTTTTAGGTTGTACACCTGTATCTTTAACCACCTTATCAATATTTGGACATCTTCTCAGTGGTTCATCTTTTGGATAGAAATTTGGATAATCTCTAATAATATATCTATCATTATAATCTAATGTATTACAAAATATTTCTGCTAATTCTTTCATTGTTAATTCTGGTGTAGGATTACCAGCGTTATATATTTCACCATTTTTACCATTCAATAATACACCGAAACACATTTCTATTCCGTCTTCAACATAACAAAATGTTCTTGTTTGATTTCCATCTCCGTAAACCATAATATCATCATCTTTTAAATAATTTCGCATCCAATTTGACAACACTCTATTGTCATTAATTCCCATATAAGGACCATAAAAGTTAAATGGTCGAACAACTTTTACTGGTAAATTATGTTTATTGTAATAAATGTAACACAATGTTTCCAATACTTGTTTACCAATGTCATAACAACTTCTGCTACTTCTTGTTGGGATTGTTCCGATATAATCTTCTTTTGTTGGTATTGAATTAGGTTCTGGTGTTCCATATACTTCACTTGAACTAAACATCAATACACTTTCTACTTCATTATCAACACAATAATCTAATACATTTTTTGTTCCAATGTAAGAAACATCCATAGTTTCAATTGGTTTTTCCATATATTTTTCTGGACTTGCAATTCCAGCACAATTAATAACATAATCATATCGTTTTAACTTTAGTGGTTTACAAATATCATTACCATTCTGTATATCATAACATAAAAGTTCATTACCGTTCTCAGTCAAAATATCTTTAAACCAATTACCAAGAAACCCGTCTGAACCTATTAGTAATACCGATTTACTTTTATCTATCATAATTTTTTATCCTTTCATCTACCTTAAATTCTCCCCTTTTATATAAGGTAGGCTTTTTTGTTTCACAAAAATCAATCTCTCCAATCGTCAATTCTTCTAATAATTCTAATGAAGACAATACAAAATTTGGACCAACTCTCAAAAGTCTTTGATACAAATCAAAAGCTGTATCCTCTGGAAAAACTGGATAAGTTATTTTACTTACAATTGGTCCAAAGTCTAACTTATCTGTCATTTTATGAAATGTTAGTCCTTGTTCATATTCACCATTTTGTATTGTATAATCTAAAATATTTGTTCCACCATATTCAGGCAACAATCCTGTGTGTACATTAAAACATTTTTCGGTGTTTTTAATAATCTTATCATATTGAACTGATAGTTTTATATCACATTCAGTATTCATATCTACAATAGGTAAATCTATATTACCCTCTCGTGTTGGATTTACACTTGGTACATAACCTACAAGTTCATATTTATCTTTTAATTTATTAACAACTAATTCTGTTAAGTAAGTAGAACCTAAAATTAATATTTTATTTACAACCATCTTTTCTCACAATCATTCATCATTTTACCCCAATGTAAGTGTCCTATTATATTAGCACCACTTAATTCTTTTAACCAAGAATCGGTCATCCATACTCCTCTTACAGCAGAACCCGCTGTTGGATGTCCGTAAATCATAACATCATCTCCGAAGTATGCTGATAACACGGCATTACCACCATTTACCGTTAATATGTGTTTTGCTTTTGACATCATTAACAATTGAGACTCATTGAATCCCTTTTCGTATTTTTCCATAAAATCATATATTGTAATGATATTTGGAAATTGTTTTAATATTTCATAATCATCATAAGGTTCATCTGTATAAGCAGGAACATCATCATAATAACCCTCATCCGAGTCAAGTTGTTTACCACCATTATATCTAATATAATATATTTGATATTTTTCACTAAACTTCTGAAAAAAGGATAGTAAAAATTCAATAGGTAAAAAGTTAAATGGACGCTGTGTACTCCACTCTGGATTATACTTATTGTTAATAACTAATATAGGCTTTTCACTTTTTATTGGACTTAGTTTTCCGTAATGTTCTTTAAAAGGTGGTGGTACCCATATATCCCCAAAAGTCTGTTTTGGATTAAAGTTTTTTTCGTAAAGACTTCTATTTCCTGGACCAAAGTTATGATTTGGTGTAATATAATCAAGTTGATTATCTTCCAAGAAGTAAAAAAAAGGTTTTGACTGGGAAAGTGATTGAACAAAAAAATCAGATTTATTTAAATGGTGTCCGTACGCAATTGGTACACCTTCACCAAAAACCCAAGTCCATTCTCTAATACTCGTTATTCTTTTTCCTCTACTCACTTCTCCCTCAAATATTACAAAATTTGCTCATACAACTTGTTTTGTTGTTCTTGTCTTTGAATTTTTTTGACGTGTTTCAAAGTTAATTCTTCGTGTGGTGGTAAATGGGAATAAGTTTTTGCCCCGTCTATTACCTCGTGAACTGGTTTGACCCAATTGATATCATCTGTGTTTCTAAATATTCTTGCTTGATAATCTGGAAAATTTATCCAACCTTGTTCAGTTTGTCTCCATTTCCAAAGATTTAAATGAAAATCTGTGATACCATTTACGATATTGATTCTTGGAACCCATACTAAATCTGTATCATTGATTTCTAATATTGTTGGTAATTGTTCTAATAATATTTCATTTGGTATTTCATCTGCGTCAATGTGAAATATATAATCACCTGAACATTGTTCTTTTGTATGATTTTTTAATTTAGAAAAATCTTTATTGAAATGAAATTCTGTTACTTTTAATTGTCTTGGTTTAAAATACTGATGATACTCATATTTTTCTAATATCTTTTCAAGTGCATAAAACTCATCTTGTATTATACTTTTATCACCTACTTTTGATACATCTCTTGTAACCACGACTTCATCTTCATCTCTAATGTGTTTAGATAAGTGGTCTAATAAATTATCTAATTCTTTGTATTCATTATAAACTGTAATTCCGTAACTAATTTTCATCTTTTATTGCTCCTTCAAATACTTCTTCTTTATCTGATATCATCAAATCTATTACCTTGGTAAGTGGTGAACTTCCCAAATCATTTCCTCCTTCAATTAAAAATACTCTTTTCTTTCTACACTCTCTTAAGAAATATGTTCTGAATATTGGTGTTTTGTCTAAGAAAGATTTTAGTCCTTGATATACCATAGTTACTTGTTGTTCATTAGTTAAATTCTTATTTTTAGGATTATAAACTATATTATTTAGTTCGCTAAAAATTCTCTTTACAACCGTTGGATTTATACTCGTTTTGGTAGAATTATCAAGTTCTAATCCGATAAAAAACTCTACAACACGACCCGTTGATTTTTTTTTGTATCGATATGATGGGTCAAGACAAAATACTACTCTCCTTGCAATATCACCCTTTACACCCTTATATCTAAATTGTACTAATTGTCCTGGTTCTACTTGTTGCCAAATGGTGTTCTTCATAAGTCTTTAACGATACCCATTTTCTTACAAGCGTCTAAAAACTCGTGTTGTCCATATTCTTGAGCACCTTCTATATCTAATGTATGCTCGTGTCCCTCGTATTGTGGGTCTTTTTGTTCTTCTGGTGATAGTTTACGAACTTCTGCAAGTTTCCACATCCAGTTATTTTTAGTTCCCTCTGGATATATCATACCAAATTTACCCATATTTAAAATCGTTGGAAACCAAAATATCTTTCTTTCATAATCAAAGAATTTTATTTCTTTCATAAGTTCTGATGATGATGCTTCCATTTTATTCAAAGATTCACTATCTCTTTTGTAAGTTGTATTACTCATAAATCCACAATTAAAACAAATATAAGAACTAAAATTCTCTATATCTATTTTTTCTTCAAAACAATGTTCTTCATTTAAACAATGCGGACAAGTTATTTTTATTTCTGCCATTTTATCCCTTTTTTAGTTTTGGTAATTTAAGTTTGGTTGGTTCTTTTTTTAATGATGGTAATTTTAGTTGAACTTGCTGTGGAATATCACTCATTACTTCATCTACTATTTTCTCTAACTTAACTTTCATTTCTTCAAAGCTAAATGTCTGACTATTAATTAGTGCAGCTTTTTCACCTTTTATTTTGTATTTATCATAATTAGTAAATACATCATTAATTATTCTACCAGCTAAATTGTAATTAACGGTAGACCATTGTGACTCTGGTGTTAAGTAATCTTTTGGAAAAGCATTCGGTGATGCTTTTGTCATCGTATGTGGTAGTTCAACTACATACTCTTTATCTAAAAAGTCTGCTTGACCCGTTGATATTGGAGCAATAACTGGTTTACCACTTAGTGAAGCTTCTAACAATGGTCTTCCGAATCCTTCTCCGTGAGTAAATGTTAAATGTGCTTTCACTTTTGGGTGATTGTACATTTCGTTCATTTCATCATCTGTAAGGTCTCCGTGAATCAAGTATACACTTGGAAGTTTACTTCCTGAAAATGTTTTTTTAACTTTGTCTATTTTTTTCTTAATATCATTTCTGTCAATTATTGAGAATCCAGCTCCACTTGTTTTTAAAATAAGTGCTGGAGCATTTTCTGTATCTTTAAACATAGAATAAAATACTCTTAATAACATACCGATATCTTTTCTATCCTCACCCATATTACCCTGTAACCAATGTCCTACGAACAAGAAACAAAAGTCTTCATCTATTACTGAAAACTTTTCATTCATCATTTCTGATATCTCATTGGTTTTTTTGTAAACATCAGTATCAGCTCCTTCAAATAAAACATCAGACTCTTTTTCGAACTTTAGAGTTCCTATATTCTGTTGTGTTTTCTGGTCAAGTTTATCAAAAACAACATCAACAAATCCTTGTTTTGAAAATTCAGATGTAAATATAACTTTATCCATACGATTACAACCTTCTACCCAAGTAGCTGGTGGTATAGTTGTTTCTATTCCAGCTGTAATCCCAATGTTTTTCTTTGCAACTGGTTGAAATTCATTTGGAATTACAATGTGTAAATGTAACTCTGGTTGTTTATTTAGTCTTGGTTCTCTTAGTATTCTTTTTTGTATTTCTTTATGAACTGGATTGTCTTTTTCTAAAGCGTTTAGTGGTGTTGAACCCCAAGGAACTGATTGAATTTTTACATCATATTTATCTGATTCGATTAGTGCTCTACAAATATCTCTTGCGTGATTTCCGTATCCACTACGAGTTTCGACTGGTGCCGTTACTAATATCATTGGTTTTATCATACTTTATATACCTCATATCTTTCTCTTGGTGTCCATTTTTCAAATGCGGTTTCCATATGTTTTGCAAATAACTGACCCATATGTCTCGCTGACATCATAGCTTCATCACTGGTTACGAATTCGTGACCTTTTAGTCCACAATATTTTCTTTCTTCTGGTGTCATATCATACCAATCTTGTATTCTATCTGAAACTTCCATAAAATCAGACCTATCATCAATAATATATGGTGTTGGTGGTGAACCTTGCATAGAACGAACTTTAGGCCATACTGGTTTTACCCACTCTCCGTGAGTTAAATCTTCATTGTGTTCCCATTTTCTCCAATCGTGTAGTGATTCAATCTCTTTGTAATCTTGATAAGTAATATGTTCACCCTTTAATTTAAATCCACATTGGTCTTGTAAACCACCCGTAACATTTACAATTATTGGTGTTCCACACATTAAACTTTCACAAGTACCTAATCCGAATCCCTCGTTACTCGCAATATTAATCGTTACATCAGCAATATTATATAAGAAGTTTAATTCTTTGTTCTCTAATTTATTTGTTGAGAATATAATATTTAGGTCTGGACACAACTCTTCAACCACCGCTGGTAAGTCTGTTCCGTTATTATCTACTGGTTGTGTGTGTAATACATAAGCAACCTTATCTCTTTTTTCTTTCGGTAGTCTTTCTGCGAAAGTCTTGAACGCCATAATACTATCTGATGTCATCTTTCTTCTGATATTACGATTGTTGTAAAACAAACAAAACTCTATATCTTTACCTTGAAATAATTCAGACTTCATCTTGTTCATTTCTAATCTTTCCTTTTCATCAACGACTGGATAAAATTGACTTTCATTAATTCCGTGTGGTATGTAAGTTGAATCCCAATCGGTTCTTGGTTTGTTCTGACATACATTCTGAACTATGTTATGTGTTTGCTTTGAAATATTCATAATTAAATCACAACTCTCATAAAATGGTTCATTCCATCTTGGATAAGGATAGTTATCCCAAATATTATAATAAAATATAGGTATCTCTTGTCTTAGTTCGTGTTCCATATTATATAACCAACCCCAAAATCTTGGGTCTGTGTAAATCATAATAGCGTCTGGTTTTTCAGTTTTCATTAATTGTCTTAATAGGTTAGGATTACCATAACCATCAGTTGGATATACCTTTAAACTAGCATCTTCGATACCAGTTTCTTTTCTAACAGCCTCATTCATATCAATTATTTTTCCTGAGTCTGGGTGTTTGATAGCACCACCAACCTGAACCCAATCGAATTTATCGAGTGTACCCATTACTATTTCTCTTGACATTGTTCCGACACCACTTGACATTCTTAGGTCGTCTGAAAATAAAAGAATTTTTCTCTTCTTATTGTTTAAAACCTTATTTAATTTTGGTAAATCCATTGAAACCTCTTTAATATTTTGAACCTGATTTTTCTAAGTTATCGTAATCTTTGATTGTTTTTGCGAACTCCTCGTCGTGAACGAATAAATCAATACTACGATTTACTAATTTTTGTAATGAAAAGTCATCACGAATAGATTTTTCTCTAAACTTCTTGTATAACTCGTCAATAACTTTTACTGATGTTAATTTGTCTTCTTTCATAAGCTATATATAAATATATATTAATAAATAGTAGGTTAATTTAAAATAACATACTTTTTATTTATTTTTTCACAATATTCTAATGCGGATTTTGTTCCATTGGTAATGACTCCGTCTTTACAAAATGCCACTACTTTATCAGAATATTTAACTAAATCTTTGTTTCGTTTGTGATAATAACCCACCGCATACGGTTTTCCATAATTATAAGCTTCCATTACACAATACATATTATGTGGTTGGTGTTGTGGTGGAAACTCACTATAAGGAACTTTAAACTCTAATGCAAATCTTTTCGCATATTTGTCTGCTCCGTCTTTGGCACCACCACTAACTATTTCCACATTAGGGTGTTCCATTTTTAATCGAAATATAAAATTCTGTATGTTTTTTTTATTAGTGTAGGTACGACTTCCGATAATTGCTATCTTCATTAGTCGTTTCTTTTTTGTTTTCTGGTTGGTTCTGGATTGAGTTCTTCTTTATTGATGAACTCGTATGTTTTTTTGAAGTGTTCTAATCCCTTTATAATATCTCTTGGATTTGAATATTCGTATGAAAATCTAAAATATTCTAAATAATCTTTATTTGCCGGCTTAACACCCTTTGGTCTAATATCATACATTATAAAATGATTTTGGTCGTCGGTTAATTCTGGAATAATGGTTATTTTTGTGTGGAACTCCCCTGATGATTTCCAATATTTGATAAATGGTTCTAACGTATTTAAGTCTACCATTTCAGTATTTCTATCGTACCAAAAGTATAGTGGAAATGATGCTCCCTCAAAACAATCCATTTGTTTTAATTTCATTAATTCTTGGAACACTTCTTGTTCGAAATCTGTTGCTAAAAAATCTGTTACTTTTAATCTTAAACTTGGTTCTGTCATTATAAGTCCTTACAACTTCTACACTTCTTGTGTTTTTCACATTTTTCATAGTCGTGTGAAATGATTTTACCTTTGTCATCATAACACTCGTCTATGAACTCTTGTAACCTATTCATAACCTTATTAACACTTGGTTTTCCACTTGCTGGCGAGAACGCCTGAATTCTTTTCTGTGGATACATCATATTTTCATATAATCTTCTCTTTAATATTAAATATTCAACATCTATTTTATCTTCCGATATTTCTAATTGTTTTGCCATAAAGTGTTTATACAACAACAACTGATTAGTTTTGTTCTTATCGGCTTTCATATACTTGTTCCAACCCATAGTAGATGATTTAATATCAATCACTTTCATACGACCCGTTTTCTTGTCGTGTAGAACAACATCCATAAACCCAACAAATCTCATATCTTTTGGTAATTCGTAATTTAAATTCATCTCGATACCGACTAATTCTGTATCTTTCTTTTTGAAGTGACTTGACTTTCTTTTTAAGAACTCGTCAATGATTGCGAATCCGTCTTGTGTGAACTCTGACATTTCTTCTTTTGTAACTTCAAAATCATCACCATATCTTTCTTTAGATTCTTTGAATAATTCTTTCATACGATATATCAAAATATCGTGAAGTGGTAATTCATCAGCTTCTTTGATTGTTCGTTCATAATAACAAACTAAATATGCTTGAATAGTTTCGTGGATTGCACTGCCGAAGAGCGTATATATGTTCCCTTTGAAAGTTTCTGCTTTATCCACATAGTTTGCTTTCCAAGTGTAAGGACATTTGTCCCACATTGCGAACTGACTGTAACTTATTTTGCCCATTTGCCTCTTGACACAACCTGTGCCATAACTCCATAGTTTGATATATCTGAGAAACTATCAGTTACGGGTTCTCCCTCGACTGAGTTCTTTCCGTCTCTCATCAATAATGTTTTTAATCTTTCTATTTTGTCATTACATCTAAACCAGATGCCTAACAACGATAATTTAATATCTTCTTTGGTTTTTAGAATTGTTCCTACGGCGATATTTTGTGGACCATAATCATATTGTTTTCTACAAAACAATTCATATTGTTCTCGTTGTATGTTTTTAAATTCTTGTGTCATTTCAGGATATGTGTTTTCCATATATCCAACGACATCTGTTGGGTCATATTCTTGACCTACATCGTCAATAACTTTTGTTGGTGCGTCTTTAATCATTATTTACTCCATATTTTTTTTAATTGTTTTTCATCTACACCATACTTTGATATAATTGAATATACAACATCTTTACCCATAATGTCAAGTGTTTTTTCAATATTTGTGGAACTTTCTTCAAAGTGTTCACATAATATATCCATAGCCCACTTTTCAATCTTGGATTTCTTTTTAGACTTGGTGTATTTTAAAAAGGTTCTACCCTTTGGTATCACATCTGTATAGAATTGATATACTGACTTGGGTTTTAATTCCCAATATTGTTGTATTTCATTCACTACTTCTATCCACTCTGGTTTCATCGATAGAAATCTATGCACCATATAATTGTTCCAATTTTTTTTAGATGACTCATCTAAATCTTCCCAATAATTTGGTCGTTGATTGTTGGTGATTTCTTTTATGTGGTCAAATAAACTTTTTGACTTCATATTACTAATCCTTAATTTTAACTATTCTTGACTTGGTCTAACATTTTTTGTGGGACCGAACCACAATTTCCACAACTGAACACTTGAACTGGTACAATTGCCTCTTGACCTGTTGGTGAAACAAGTGCAGATATTCTTTTTAGAAAAAAAGACTGAATGAAAGATGCGTTTCCACACTCTTGACAAGTAATAGTGTCTGCTTCACCTAAATCTAACTGAACTTGTTCCTTTGGTGGCATTCCCTCTGGATGACTACTCATTTGATACTCCCTATTAATTCTACAAACATAGCCATTACATTAATTTCTTTATCCACTACGACTGCGTCTGATTGTTGATATTTTGATAAGATTAAAATACATTCAGCAATATGACCTTTACCCCAATCATCTACGGTATCAAACATTAGTCTAAATAAATCACTGAAGTCTGTTACCTTTGAGTCTGCTAATAATTGTCTGATATTCTGAAAAGCATTTTTCTTATCTTGTGTTGTTAAGATTTCCAAAACTTTTGTTTTGTAATCGTTTTGTGTAATTGTATTTTCATCAATTACTAATTTTCCATTTACGACTTGTCTTTGAGAACCATTGATTACTCTTCTAATGTCTGGATATCCACTATTAACGATTGTTACAATATCTGGTAAATCAAATTCAATACTTTCATTACCCAAGATATTGGCAAGGTGTTGTGCAACTTGTTTTCTATCTGGTGGAATTATCTGGAAAGATTGACAACGACTTTGTATCGGGTCAATGATTCTCTCAACATAATTACAAGTCAAAATAAAACGACAATTCTTACTAAAGGTTTCCATTAAATTACGAAGTGCTGCTTGAGCGTTTGGTGTAATGTAATCACACTCGTCCAAGATTATGACTTTCATATCTTTAAATCCTAATGTTGATGCGAAGTTCTTTACTTTTTCTCTTACGACATCAACACTATTCTCATCAGATGCGTTTATATATAGATAATCACAATCAATATTGTTGACCAGTAGTTTGGCAAGAGTGGTTTTACCAGTTCCTGCCCTACCGAACAATAGAAGGTGTGGTATATCACCTGATTCTAAATATACCGACACCTTTGATTTTAAATGGTCATTACCAATGTAATTGTCTAATTTAGTAGGTCTATATTTTTCGACCCATAATGAGTGTTTTACACTCTCCATTAGTTAACTGCTTGTGTTGATACCAAGAAGTATTCTGAATCGTAGTTATCGATTGAGAATTTAATTCTTGATAAACCTGCGGAACTAACTTCTAATGTTGCACTTTCACAATCTTTGTTTGCACTTAAGATTGAAGCGAACATATTTGCATTGAACGAGATTGGTTCAATTTGTGCTGACTTTGTGGTTTCTACTGGAATTGTCACACGATTTGATGCGATACTTGCATAACCGATAACGATTTTAGTTTCTCCGTTTTCTGTCAAGATAGTAAAAGTTTCTGCTTCGGACAAAGCACCTTTACCACTAATGAATGTATTTACGAAATAAGGGTCAACCTTAATACCTAACTCAAATGAATCTGGTAGATTCTTTAGTGCCGGTGGTGTAGGGATAACCGATAAATCACTCAACATATATTTTGATTTTGTTTTTCTGTTCGTGTCCTCGAACTCCATTGAGATAAACTTATCACCTGATTGTGATAGATTTACATCAATATCATCTCCCAATACTGATAGCAAACTTGATAGTTGTCCAGTATTATATACACCTAATTCACAAGGTGATAGATGACTAAACTTATTCAGCTCTACTTTACCCACAACTGACTTATCACCTGAGATAAATCTTGTTGATAGTGAGTTTCCGTCTGAAGTCCATTTAGTTGATTTGATTTCTCCACCCAAAGTATACTTTGTGATGAAGTTTGTTAACTGCGATTTGTTCATAACCATTTACTCCTATTGTTTTACAATTATAAATATAATATTATTTTGTGAAAATCAAATAAATTTTTCTAATGTTGAAGAATTATTATTTATCTTTTCAATTCTTTCCTTTGAGTAGTCAAAATACTCTTTGACTAATTCTATTCCTATAAAATCTCTGTTTAATTGGTTGCAAACAACTCCCGTTGTTCCACTACCCATAAAACAATCCATTACAACACCATTTTCTGGACTGAAACTTCTGATTGCAGTTTCTGCTAATTCAATTGGAAATGTTGCTGAGTGTCCTTTTGGGTGTCTTGGTCTTTTTATTTTCCATAAGTCGTTTAAACTTCCGTGTTTGAAATGTGGATTCTGAATTTGTCTTCCAATCGTAGTATCTTTTTCAAACACCAATATTAATTCAGTTCCTCTATTGATTATACCAGATTGCATTGATGGTTCGGCATAACCCTTGTCCCAAACTATGATGTCTTTCAAATTTTTGTGAAAGTGTCCTATTATTTTAAATACTGCTTCTTTACTACCAGTAATGATTTGGATATTCCATAGAACTACCTTTGAAAGTTTTAACATCTTTTCTAATGCTTGTTTATGAAAATCATAATAGTCATCTATTGGTAAAGCATCTGAAAAGTTTTGGTACTTTTGTTGATATTTATCCTTTCTTTCCATATATTGACCTTTGTAAACTCTATTTCTTAAATTGTATGGTGGACTGGTAAGTGCTAAATCTACTTCTACTCCCTCTTGGATTAGCTTATCCATTTCAACCAAACAATCTCCGTGTATCAATCTCATTAAAAGAACCTATTCATAGATGTTGTTTTGTCTTCTACTCCACCCCAATTCAATGCTTGATAGAACATACCGATTTTCTTTGACATCGCTTGTTCATACATTTTCTTATGGTCGATATATTTTTTAATCATATCTAAAATCTGTGGTGGGTCTTCATAGCCTTTGTATGCAATTGAGTCAAATCCAAACTCATTCTCTTTCAAATACACCCATTTAATTTTGTTTCCATTACTGATTTTCTCATATCGTTTTCCCTCATACCAATAATCAATCAAAGAATTATAATTGATTGCAGATTTAACGTGGACTGGTGTTCCTTTTTTATATTGTGAAAATGAACTCTCTTCATCTTTCACTTCATACTTACCAATACCCTTTACACCGATTGGATTTGCCATAACATCAAAGTGTAGTGAAGTCATATTTCTTTTAAATACTGATATTCTTTCATCAATCTTTTCTTTCGGAACATCTGCCAAAATATCATCTAATACTTTTTGTAGTAAGTCTTTCATAGCAACTGCGAAATTACTTCTAATGGTATCCAATCCTTTTACATGCGTTTTGTTTACTTTACGACCCGCATCATTGATGATTCGTAATCCATATCGTTTCTTCGTAATGAACAATCCAGTCTTAGCAACCACCTCTTGTTTAATATCAAACACGTGGTCATCTATGTTACAAAACTTCTTGGCAAAATAATTGTAACTTTCATTTAAATAATCTTGAACCTCTCCACATATCTCCATAATTCTTTGTGTCATCATAGTTTCTGTGAGTTCTTGATTAGGAAATCTTTTCTCAACTAATGGAACTGCCGATGCGAAAATAGAATCTGTATCAATGTAAATAACATAATCTTCATTGGTATCTAATTCTTTGTTATAGAAGTGATTCGTTATCTTTTTACTGAATTTAATTAATTGTTGTCCTGTTGTCGTGGTTGCCTCAGCGTTATCCAAATCATAAAATCTAAATACTGGTAATCCTAATACACCATACAACGAGTTCAATACAATCTTTTGAATGTGTTGTCTTCTATCAAAGTATTGTTCTCTTTCAGTATCACCTTCATCGTGGAACTTTTTAACAAGTTTTCTCATCTCTACTCTTTCATTGAACCACTTCTCCAATAGTGCTGGAATCAGACCTTGTTTGTCTGTTCTGTAAATAATACCATTAGAACTAATTGATACATCTGCTTCATCAAGATATTGTTGTAATTCTTGTTTGGTCATCTTACCCATTTTCTTACCTTTTTTATTTATCATTGTGTAAGTTTTTTCAGTAGATTTGTTAATGAACTCTTCATCATTCCAACCCGTTACTTTACCGATTTTAGTTTCTGGTGAAATATTTAGAGAACGAATCACACTCGGATACATTGATGTAATGTCTAAGTCATAAACCCATTTGTGTTTTCCTGATTGTGGTTCTTGAACATAAGCACCTGTAAATTTATCATCAGAAAACTTCTTAGGTCTTGGTGGTTTGTTTGGTGCCACAACTCCAATCTTTTTCAAATACACCAAGATTGCTCCTTCTAACCAACGACTCGACATATTAATATCTTCATACGGAACGTGTCCTAAGTGAGCTATACCACGAGCAACCTCAATAAAATCTAATTTCTTATCCAACTCAACCAATATCTTTACATCTCGAATGTTATAATCTATAAATGTCTGTAAGTCATTATCGTATAAGTCGTTAAGAGTTCCCTCATAATCAACCTTTTTCATACCGACTTCTACTTCTCCGATGTAATCTAATCGATAACTTGATTGTTGAGTAAATGTAAATTGTCTATATAGTTGTAAATAATCTAATGATGATACACCAGCGATTGTGTGTTTCTTTTTGTATTCTGAATAAATAACTTGTGAAATCGGTGATAATAAATTTGCTATTTCTGGTCCTAATATTCTTACCGCTCTATTATATAAATAAGGAATATCAAAGAACTCTGAGTTCCAACCACTAATAATCGTAGGTCTTATTTCTAAATACTTTTGAAAAAACTGATTCAACATTTCGTATTCAGTTTCATAAAATTCTACGACTTCCTCACCCTTTTCATAATTTTCAATTCTCTTTTGTGGGTCAAAACAATAAGTGAAATACTTTTCTGTTGTGGAATCGTATAATGCGATTGATGTGATTGGGTTGTGTGCTTTCTGAACATCTGGAAATCCTTCTGTTACCTCTACCTCAATATCAAAGAACATAACTCTATGTCCGGTGGATGCTTCATCTGAATCTCCGTATTGGTCAACCAAAAATCTGGTCATTGGTGGAACATCTGATTCGTGAAGTGTTGGGTCTTCTTTATCGTATTGAGTAACTTTCTTTAATCTATCACCATACAATGAAACGTGTTGTCCATTTCTGTCTTTAACGTAAGCGTATTTTCTATATGGTATTTCTAAATGTCCACGCGTATCATCCCACAAGTGCATTTTCATTTTGCGTATGTCAAAAAATAAATTTTGGTAAATAACGAACTCCTTTTGATTATAACTTTATGTATATAAATATACAATATTTTTCTGTAAATGTCAAGTATTTTTTGTGGGAGGCGAACTTAATCGCCCCCCATAGAATTAGAAGTTAATAGTTAATCCAATGTTTGCATATCGTGGTGTTCCTAAGAATACCTCTGCGTTATGTGGTAAGTGTTGTTTACTACCATATCCATTGTATTGACTATTATCAACTGCGTCTTGAACATATACCTCATCAAGAACATTAAAGATATGTCCTGTTAAAGTCATATCTAAGTCGTTGATTTTTGGTAAGTTGTAAGACATATGTAAATCAAGTCTTGAGTAGCCAGGAGCTTCCCAAACTTGACTTCTGTCTGCGTCAGCGTCTGACCCGTCAAATTCACGAGCAGATGGTGACCAGTCTGAATAGTTCTTATCGTATGTTTTGTGTATTGCTTGTAATCTCAAACCTTTAACTGGTTTTACGGTTACTCCCAATATATATGCAGTTTGTGGCATATCACCAACATACAATCCGTCAAGTGCGTACGCATATTCAGTTGTTTGGAATCCAATTGCTTGACCTTCGGAATTATATTCAGTTTCCTGATATGTTCCCTCAGCGTCTCCGTCGAATTTCCAATTACCAAATGATGTTACGAACATCAAGTCTAACATATCATTAACCATATAGTTTGTTTCAATCTCAACACCTGAGTGTTTTTGATTTACTCCTCTTAGGAAAA
>Ga0222716_10000728_pt1 | contig 28464 bp, 38 predicted proteins | sample C33_13DmetaG_FD_165044 | JGI IMG/M metagenome (GOLD analysis project Ga0222716, IMG submission 165044) | Estuarine water microbial communities from San Francisco Bay, California, United States - C33_13D | ecosystem: Environmental > Aquatic > Marine > Unclassified | place: USA: California... | reverse complement strand
ATTTCACATAAATACCTTCACTAGATACCTGATACACTATATTCATAGTGGTTTTTTTGTAAATGCCTTTACCCTTTGTAATGTAAACCTTATCGCCTTTTTTCATTGTCATTGTCCTGTTGTTTTATGAGTGCATCATTGCCCCGCCTCAATACAATATAGTATATTGGTTTATGAGTCAAACATTATTTTTATCTTTTTTCGATTATTTGCAAATACTTGTAATTCTTGTATATATTGCAATTAGGTGTACAATGATGTATATACACATATAGAGGTATTTATGTATATAAGAAACCTACAATGTGAAATACTGCGTGAAGGTGCATCAAAGGGCGATCTAGTGTCTTTTGTGGCATCCACAGCAAACGCGGATCGATATGGTGACGTGATCAATCAAGGCGGTTGGGATCTATCGAAGTACAAACAAAACCCCGTGATCCTTCTCAATCACAATGCCAACAGTTTGCCCATAGGTAAAGGCGTTGTTGATGTTGTCGATGGTCAGCTTATGGTTGATGTTGAGTTTGATATGGATGATCCACAGGCCAAAGAGGTTGCACGCAAAACAAAGGCGGGCTTTCTCAATGCGGTTAGCGTTGGGTTTAATCCGATCAATAGTACACCAAGATCAACACTTGAAAAGGCACACCCCGCACACGGTCATAGCGGGCAATACTTTGACAAAGCCGAATTATTAGAAATCTCAATCGTGACAATACCCGCCAACGGTGATGCGGTTGCCGCAAAAGGATACAATATGCAAAACCGATCTTTTAAAATATCAAACCTCAAGCACATCATTGATGTTGAGATGCGTGATGATGTTGTTGTTGTAACATATGCACGCCATGATATGCCCGATGATGTAGAGGCGGCCATTGATCCTGATGATGATACCTTTGAGGAGGACATGATCGATCCTGATAATGAAGACGTTGATCCCAATGAGGATGATCGCGGCTATATGAATGAGGATGAAGACAAAGATAAGGACAAAGAGAAAGACTTTTTAACCCCACAAGAGCGCAATTTTTTAGCTGCTCTTTTATCCAATTAGGAGTAACACATGAGTGATAAAACACTTGTCAATGAGGCAAAAGCGATCCTTGAGGGGATCAAAACTCATCAAAAAACATCGACTGAAAAGCTATCTCAGTTTGAAAAGCAACTTGGTGATCTCAAGCGCGCACAGCGTTTGATCCAAGAGGCATCAGCACAACCAGTTGCAAAAGACGATCATCTCAATGCTCCCGATTATGCACTAAAATCATTTGTGAATGAAAACGGGATCCGTTGGAAAACACAAAACAAAGATATACAGATCGCGGGTCGTGGCACTGTACGTGTTGAGCAAAAAGGTTTGCTTGATACCGATCAGCCGGTCAATCAATGGCATGCCGATCTACTCAAGATCAACAAAGAACGTACACTTGCACGTATGGTAATGAGCAACCCGCATACACCAAAGAGCGATCTTAATCTTTGGAAGCATATGCAAAAAGCTCCAAGATTCATGCAACCTCTTGTACAAAAGGCTTTCAATGATAGTGCGGGCGTTGGTGCTGAATGGATCCCCGATCAATTTGCCGCTAACCTGTATTACAACATCGAAGATCAAAGCCAATTGCCCCGCGTTGTTGCTGACAACCTTCAAAAGCAAGCCGTTGATAGAAACACAATAATTGTGCCCCGCATGAATCGTGGCGGCCGCCCATACCTTAAGGGCAGTATCCAAAACGACAACCCCGCACAATATCAAGCAAGCACCGTGACAACCTCACAAAAGAGCATCACAATCAAAGGGCTTGCCTCACGTTTCATCATTGATGACGCGGCCGCTGAGGATAGTGCAATCGCAGTGATTCCTTCATTGCAACGTCAAATTGTATCTGATCTTAATGATGCAATGGAAGATGCTTTAATCAATGGTGATGATAGTGCAACACATCAAGATACGATCGCTGATTGGAATATTCGTGGGCGTTGGGGTACTGGTAGCCCCTCACTTGGTGGGTCAAGCGATCATCGTAGAATGTTCAAGGGTATGCGTAAACAAGCCTTTGCCCGCAACTCAAGTGCGGATCTTGGAACGTTCAATTTTGCTGCTCTTTTGGGTCTTAAAGCTCAAATGGGTGAGTTGGCAATGCAAGACGTTGTTTTGTTTGCATCACCTGAGGCCGTACTCGCAAACCTTCTGAGTCTCACCGAAGTAAAGACGATTGATGTATTTGGGCCACAAGCAACCGTGCGCACAGGTCAAATCGCTGCAATCATGGGCATGCCGATCATCATGTCACGATTCTTATCAGCTGACATGAACGCAAGCGGTATTTATAACAATCTTGTTACCAACAAAACAGGTCTTTTGATGGCACACGCTCCATCATGGACAATCTTTGAACGACGCGGGATCCTTGTGGAGACTGATCGCAAGATTGATGTTGGCGGCACTGATATCGTTGCAACAATGCGCGCAACTTTTGACACACTTGATCTAGATGCAACCAAAAATGTTGCGTTTGGTTACAACATGGCAATTTCTTAAGGGGATCACAATGCAAAAAGTACTATCAAAACACCTTGTAGCCGCCACAGCGGGGACAGATGAAACACGATACATGCCAATCTATCGAAAACTCAAGCTTGTTGAGGTCTTGGTTGTTGCAAATGCTACGACTGCGGCCAATGGAGTAGACTATGCTATCTTGACTTTGTCAAATGGAAGCACATCTCTTGCAGTGCGCAACACATCAAGTGACGCACTAACTGCGGGAACGGCTGAAAGTTTGACTTTGACCGATAGCCCCGATCTTGATTTTGATGCTCTTGAATCACTAAAGATTGTCAAGACTCATGCCGGAGCCGGTGCAACTGTTGACGTTGAGTTTGTTCTTGTCTTTGATGTTGCACGTAGCGTGTAACAATGGCAATGGTTACCGTTTCCACACTAAAGCAATACTTACCTGAGATTACAGGCAACAATGCCAATACTGATCTTGAAAGTTTGCTTGATCGTGTGGAAGCGGCAACCGCTCGCTATATGGGTTGGCGTAAGCCCAAAAATCTTGCGTCACCTCGTATGTTGTCAGCTACCTATGAGTTTTTTCTTGATGGCCCAACATACGAGGATCCACAGGTTTTGCAAATACCAATGCGGCCCGTGCAGTCGATCACGTCGATACACAGCGACATTGATCGACAATATGGATCTGATACGCTTATTGATTCAACTGAATACACACTTGATCAATATGAGGGGCGTGTGATTATGGATCCGATTGTCGCAACTGATATTTTTGAAAGGGGATACAGGGCGATAAAGGTAGTTTGTGAGGCGGGTTTCGCAAATAGCACATTACCGGCCGATCTTGAACATGGGATCTGTGTATGGGCCTCACAACTGCACAGAAACAAAGCAACACAAGGCAAAGACAGTATCACACAAAGAGCGGCAACAATCTCAATAAGTGCAAAGAACATGCCGCCTGAGATAAAAGAGATCCTTGCTCCATTTCGTGAATCACGTCAGCTTTTGTGAGGTGATCCGTGAGTAAACAATTAACCTTTGCACAATTCTCACATAGAATGAGGCGAGCCGATCAAAGGATCGTAAAAACTTTATTTACAAAGTTACAAGTTTTGTCTTTGAAGGCTGAACGTGAAGCAAAAATAAATGCAACGGATTACCCGCGTGTGCGTACAGGTCGATTGAGATCATCAATTACAGGGCTTTTTGATACAAAAAATGGAAGGCCCCGCGTTTTGTTGCGTGCGGGTGGCAATACATCCGGCGCACCTGTGAATTATGCTAATTATGTTGAATTTGGTACAAAGCACATGAGGCCGCGTTTGTTTATGGGGCGAGCATTAAAAACAATAGTTGAAACAGGTGCGCCAAAAGAGTTGAGCAACCTATTAAAAATAGCACTTAATGAGGGCAAATAATGCCATCAAGAACACGCCAAATAACCGAAAAAATAAAAGAGTTGATCGCGGTCGATTACTCAGGCGGTGAGAGTGGGATCGATATGCAAGACTGTGTGCAGATAGGTGCAATCATTGAGCCGCCATACTTGCCTTTTGCGTGCGTTTCATTTGCTCAAGCGGCTAGTGAATACGGGCAATCATTGGGCCGGTATAAAATAACAAATACGTTTGAAGTATACGCATTTTTAGGCGGGGCCGATGTTGAGGAAAGAACAGTTAACGCAATGGATCTTGTTGAGGATATGGTCAAGGCCCTTTGTGCAGATCGGCAAATTGGCCTTTCTTCGATTGTCGATGATATAAAATGCGCCTTTCTTGCTGAAGATGGCGATCGATATGGCATTGAAGGAATAGGGATCGGTTATATTGAGATGCAGGTATATTCTCAAAGCGATACGGGGATCTAATATGACTTGGTTTGATGATGATTTTAAGCAACGCAAGCCGATCGCGGTTGATGCAAGTGCAACGGGTGCGGGTGCAACTGAAAACAAAGACGTTGAGATCGTGATCCCTAATGATTGGGATCTGTTTTGGGAAAATATACGATCTGATATGTTTGATGTTGTTATGTGCAACAATGCGGGTGATGTGCTGACTTTCAAGCGTAAGACGGGCGCTGACTATTCAACACGATCCTTAACTTTACAGGTCGATCAGGTCAGCACAAAAACGCTTGCCGTAAATCGTTTATTTGTGTACTTTCAAAACCCAACACAAACAACAGACCTATCACAAGACGTGTCAATCACATCACCTCTTGCGGGGTATATAGACTTATCAAGACCATCGGCTTTGATTGTATCGCAGCCGCTACAAAGGCCGCCATCAAGCGAACCACAAACGGCATTTGTAAAGGCATCCACTGACGAGATTGATATATATTTTGCGGTCAATGGTATTTTCAATGTACGTGCAAATCCATACAATAACAGGCTTGGATTGGAAGGGATCAAATACGTAAATGTATTGTCACTTGATGCAAGCGGATCAAATGATGCGGCTCGATATGACGAAACAAAAACCCGTTTTATTGATGGTTTTGTGCGAGCAAGATCCAAAGGCGGTACAAGCGGCACAGATTATGCCCTTGTATGCCGTATCGTTTCAACCAACTTACAACAAATAGATATACGCTGCTTGATACAGGTACGCGATCAACTACCATCATAAGGGGAATACTATGCCTTTACAATTTGGCCGATCGGCCTTTATCAAATACGCAAAAGAAACAACATACGGAACAGGCGTAACAACAACCATATCAAACCGTGTGACATCAGTAACATTGAGCAGATCACAAGAGCGTGAACGCACAACGCATTTATCACAAAGTGATGCGGCCTTTGCTATCTCAACATTTGATGCGTTTGAGCAAGCGGGCGGATCACTTGAAATGCCGCTATTCTATAAGGGTATGGGGCAACTTCTAAACGCTGCAATAGGTGGAACACCCGCAACAACAGGGGCGGGGCCATATACGCACGCTTTTGAACCAACAACTGTGCTACCTTCATTGACTATGGACTTTCAAAGAGGTACGGGATCCGTTGAAACATTTGAGGGCGTTATGGTGTCCACAATGACGATCTCATGTGAGGCCGGTGCTGAGGCAAGTGCATCTTTTGAACTTATCGCTGAGACTGCGTCAACACGAACAACAGCGATCACGCCTTCTTTTGGTGATGGTGCGCAAATGTTCCATCATCAAGCGGGTACGATGTCATTCAATAGCGTAAATTACACTGTACGATCCTTTGAATTTACCATCGACAACAAACTTGAGCGTATCAATAACCTTGGATCAAAGCTCACAGGGCAACCGCAAATCAGTGATGTGCGTGAGGTGACTATAACCGCAACGCTTGATCTTGAGGATAACAATCTTTATACGGCACAACTTGCGGGCACTCAAAGTGATGTAACTTTGACATTCACAGCGGGTGCCGATTCAATGACATTTCTTTTGCGTAATGCCAAAATCACAGAATACAGTGATGATGTAACATCATTTGGACGTGTTGAGCGTACGGTCACATTTTACGGATTGGCTGATCTCAGTGCAACTGAAACGGCTTTCAAACTTACCATGATCAATGATGATGCAAGCGCCGTATCAAACTAAATAACAAACTATAAACCCCCAAAACACAGGTGTAATGATGGATAAAAATATCCTTGAGGAGATCATTACATCCGCATCTTTTGAGATTGACGCATTTAATGGTGCGATCAAGATTGAAGGGCGGATCTTGTCTCCCAGTGAAGTAGAGGCCGCGGGCCTTGCAAGTGCATTGCTTGCAAGTGCTATTTTCAAAGGCCAATCAAAAGAGCAAATCAAAGAGGCACAAGAAACCGCACAGCGTGTTGAACGTGGCGAGGTTGACGATATAGACGAGCTAATGAAAATGATCGGACAAATACAGCCCGATCAGCTTGAACGTATGTCAGAGCGTGAGGATCGTTTATTGATTCGTTGTGTTCGTCGATGTTCAAAAGATGCGGGGGCAACTTGGGAAAATCTCAACCTTGTCAGCGGCATTGATCAGCAAAACGCGGCACAAAACAAATTATGGGTTGGCATGTTATCAAGTGCAGATCGTAAAGCAATCCTTGAGCGTGCCATGAAAGGGCATGAGGAGGCGGCCGCACGGCTTGCGGGGTTTCGTAAGTGATGAGGAAATTGTACACATGTATGATATAATTGGTCGCACATATGGTGTACTTCCTTCACAGGTTGCACAACTATCATGGAGTGATTTGCTTATCAATGTGCAATGTGTGCGGGCAAGAGGCGATCGCATAAAAAAAATCATGAAACAACGCAAACGCAAAAAAGACACTATATTTCCAAACATTTCGATCATTGATCTTGCGGATATTTTATGAGTACAACAGTTGAATACATTTTAGAGATTGATAGCAAGGGCGCACAAAAGGGCCTTAAACAAACCCAACGACAAGCCAAAAAAACAACGCGATCAGTAAAGAGTTTGAGATCACAGGCACGTGGTTTAAGTGGGTCATTCCAAGCCGTTGGCGAGGTTGCGGGATTCGCGGCACCTGAAATTGCGGGATTGGGTGAGATCGCAATGTTAGGGGCTAGATCATTCCGTGGTTTTGGTCGAGCATTGGCAAGCGGCAACCCTTATATCATTGGGGTTACACTTGCGATCACAGCCGCGATCGGTGCATATGCCGTATTTAATGCCGCAAACAAAAGAGAGGCTGAATCAGTCAAAGCCTTATCAAAGGCAATCGAAGAAAACACAAAAAAGATCAACAAAAATAATGCGGCATTTCTGAAATCTGAAAATGCGATCTTGAATAGTGCGGGTAAGGTTAATGATTTGGCTTTGCAATACGCTCTATTGTCGGGTGATATCAGCAAAAGTGAGGCCGCAGAAACAAAGCGGGCATTTAAAGCCGAACAAGCCGCATCAAATCTTGAAACACAACTTGAAGCACAAATCAAAGCCAAACAGGATAGTTTGAAGGTTGCAAAAGATACACTCAAGGCAACCAAAAAAAGACTTGATGATCTATTGTCTGCTAACAACTTGATTAAAAGAAGCGGTGATCTCACAACCAAAGGCGTTGAGGCAAGAGCAAAGGAAGAGGCTGCACTTAAAGCGGTTAGTCAACTTGAGCGTGATATATCAAATTTACGCACCGATGGGCAAAAGAGAATTAAGGCACAAGCGGATCAGTACATAAAATTACAGGCCGCAATTGCAAAAGAAACCGAGCGACAACGCAAAAGAGACGAGGCGATCGGCCGTGCAAAAGAGCGGCAAACAAAATTGCAAGGTATCCTCAACGGATTACAAGCACAAGCGGCATCACTTGCCGATCGTTTGCTATCATCGCAAATGGCACGCATGCAACCCGCTGAGCGTATCAATGCGGAATACCAAAAAGAGCTCGCAAATCTTGTATCAATAGAGCAAGGGATCATCAAGCAATTTGCGGCAGCTGAGAAAGTTGCACGCACAAAAAATGATTCAGTTTTATTGACACAGATTCAAAGCCAAAAAGAGGCTTCACTTGCAAACATACAAGCCTTGAGAAGTGAGGCACAGATCAAAAGACAGAAGCAAATATTTGGTCTTGTTGCAAAGGGCTTTGCGGTACAGGTTAAAGGTATTTCAAAGACTGGTGCAAGCACAGGCAAAAGATTACAAAAGATGTTGCAAGCACAAAGACAGGTCAATGACATTGTCAAAATAGCAAATGAGGATCAACTTTCTGCATTGGATAAAATCAATGAGGCCGAAAAAGAGCGGCTTGCCACACTTCAAAAGATCGCAAAGCAACAAAACATCAATACAGAAGAGGCAAAAAGAGCCGTTAAAGCCCGTGCAGATCGTGAGCGTGCAGCCTTTAAGCAACAACAGATCGCGGGGGGTATTGGTGTTGCAACAACAGTAATACAGGCGGCCACAGATCCAAACGCTTTGATCAGTGCAGTTGGATCCGCTTTTGGCCCAATTGGATCAGCAGTTGCGGGGGCCGTTGGTGCTTTGTCTGATTTGGGGCAACGAGATCCCGAAGAGGTAAAAGAGCAATTCAAGGCAACATTTGAAGGTATCGCACAAGGGATCAAGATCCTCATTCCTTTATTGATTGAGGCTTTGCCGCCCTTATTATTTGATGCGGCCCGCTTGATTATTGATGCTTTGATACAATTGCCTTTTGCAATCCTTGCAAGTATTGGCAAACTTATCAAAAGTGTTGTTGATGGCATCAAAGACTTTTTCAGCGGCAAAGGATTTTTTGAGGCTATCGGATCGGCTTTGATGGGCATGTTTGAACGATTGATCGATCTTATTGTGGAGCCGTTCAAGGGGTTATTTGGTGGCTCAAAAATGGGCGGGGGTCGTATGTTATCAGGTCAGGGCGGTTTGCGTTTTACAGGGGCAAACAGGGGGCTTGCAATGTTGCATGAGGGTGAGATGGTTGTACCGCGTACCGGCCAAATGTCTTCGACCGTTGCACAAGATGTGCAAGCTGCAAGCGGGGGCAAGTCTATCAACATCACGATCAACAGTGCAATAACAGAACGATCCGCAATTGATTCACTTGTGCGTAAAATAGAACAAAGATTCGGATCATACGGGCAAAGTACAAGCCCGCTATTTGGGGGCACATGATGGGCAACGCAAAGTTTTTTTATTACCCACAACCTGATGGGCGGCATTTGGTTGAGATTGATTTGGGTGAGCCAATCGCAGAATTGCAAAGTGACATCACGCATGATGCGGTTGATGGTATTACCCAAGGCGGGGGCATATTTCGATCCGTTGGGCGGGGCGGTGAATCAATCACAATACAGCGGGATCGCATGCAACTTGGTGAGGATCTTGCAAACCAGTTTGATGCTTTACAAAATCACCTTGACAGAGGTTTTGCTTGCAGTTTTGTGACTAATACAAATAAAGCATGGGCCGCATCTTTTTCATCACCGCCTCAAGCCGGTTTGTTTACTGTAAACGTCAAAGACAATCCTTTTATCGATTTCACAGGATCATCAACTGTGCCCGTTGCGGGTGATTATGTTGTGATTGAAACAGATAGCCCGCCATACATACGCGAGATTCAGAAGATAGCATCAATAAACGTAACGGCCGCAAGCGGGGGCAATGTCACATTTACAAAACGCTTGAATTTTGACTATTCAGATAGATTGGTTTTTATGCGATACTATCGATTTTGGTATGGATTAAAAAGACCACAAAATGACATTGGTACGCCTTTTGTGACAAACGAAAACGGGCGCCTTTTTTCATTGAATATGAGGCTTGTTGTTGACTATGATACATATTTTGCAAAAAACAACGGTTCAGGGTTTAGTGTTCGGTTAATTGGCCCATCACCGGCAACGGGTGATTTGCCAAATAATGATGGGCGTGCAAGTATAGACTCAGCACAAAACACAGTAACAGGTTCAAAAAGCCGATCAGAAATAGATCGAATGACATCAAGAGGATCAGGATCGTTTTCATTTAATTTAAGCAATAAAGGTTTGTGATGGGTTGGCGATCTGATTTTATTGCGGCACTTTCTGCACCTACAATAACGCCTCTATACACGCTTGAGATTGTGCGATCACCGTATGGCGTTGGATCACCTGTGGAGATTTTTACAGATCGCGGGGATCTTAGAGTTACAACGGCAAGCGTACAAGGCACGCAAGTGATTCCCCAACGTTGGTCTGTGTCTTTTGGAGGTTTTGAAGTTGGTCTTGTTGGTGACTTTACACAATACAATCAAAGCCTTATGCGGGGCTGTATTGCGATCTTATATGTACAGTTGCGAGGATTGACAGGAAAAGAGCGGATCGGTATTGGTCAGCTTGATCAGGTGCGGGGCAAACGCGGTGTGTATCGTGCTGTATTCAAAGATATATTATCAGCATTTCAAAGCCGTATTGATACACGTACAAGCGGATCAAAGCAGTTTTCAAAGCTATTTTTTGATACTGTTGAAAGCACAACGGCCGATCATGCGTGGAACAATCACACATATTTGCAAGTAGTTGATGGATCCGGCTTTACAAAATCATCATCACATTACGGCCTTTTGTATTGTGTGCCAACATCAGGCGATCCATTTTATCTTGGTTGGAATTCATACGATGATAGTACAAAAAGATTTACCTTATCAGGCACAAGGGGTGTACACCCAACTGAGGGGCTAGATACTTCTTTGCAAGTAGGTGATAAGATTTACAACGCGGCACGTATTGCGGCCGCACCGCATGCCTTATTTGCTCAAATTGTAACGTCAACGGGTGCGGGCACAAATGGATCAAATGATGTATTGCCGAATTCATACGGTACGGCTTACCCCTTAAATCACAGTTTCTTTGATTATGCCGATGCACAATTAACAAATACATACATCACAAATTCAACGGGCGGCCCGTATGGTTTGGATTTTTCGGCAATAGCTCCGCTTGATGGTGGCTTGCGATCGATAGCTGATATTTTTGCAACTGTTGGGCAGTGGCCCGCTGTGCGTCAAAACTCGTTCACATGGCGAGGATGTTTTGATCCAACGGGGCGATTTGGTAGGCAACCAACAACGGCCGCACATATTACAGATTCTGATATCATCGATCTTGACGATGTTGATTTTTTTGATCCAAACCTTAAAGCCGCATACATGCAAACCTCAATGACATACAACACAAGCGGTACACAGGTTGTGCGTACAAACTCATTTACAAAATCATTGCCAACAAATGGCAACATAAAGCGTGATTTTGGATTTTATTACAATCCATCATTTAATGAGTCATCGATGGGCACCGCAGATCGTGATCGCATGGCAATATGGGATTTTTACAATTGGGCACGGATCTCAATGCGTGTATCTTTGCGCTTTGCAACATTATGTGCGGGCGATAAAATCGAAGTATCAAGCCGCTTTATTGTTGATCCGTACACACAGATCGGCAGAACATACACAAGGCGGCCCGCAATGATTCTTGAAATAGGCTATAATATTAACGATCGTACATGCAACATTGTGATCGGTGTACCCCCTATTTTCTGAGCTTTGAAATGCGTTACATACCTCATACTGATACGCCCCGCAGACTTAAACAAATGCGATCAATGGGATATGCCACATTTGAAAATAAAAATTATGATCTCAATCTTGTTGGTATTCGTTCAAACGTTAGGCGGGCCGATGCTTTTGATGATCTATTTTGCGTGTTTTACAAAGATCGCGGCATGTGGGTTGAGGAACGATACAAATGCACTGTTGATGCGGGTGCGTATTGGTTACAAAACCCGTACAAAAGTGAAGGTTGTGCAATCCTCAAAGCGGGGCAATATAGGGGCTTATGGTCGCTTGATTTGCATAGAGGCAAGTATCAAGCCCTATGTCAAAAAGATAACGCACCTGTTACCGTATGGCGCGACAATAACAAAGATTTGATACATGATCACAGATCCGAAGAAACCGGCTATTTTGGCATAAATTGCCATCGTGCAATGCAATACAGTGTATCGCATCAAGTGGGACGGTTTTCAGCGGGTTGCACTGTCATACAACACCCCGCAGACTATTCAAGACTAATAACTTTATGCAAGATGCAAGAGATCGCGGGCAATGGCCGCACATTTACATACACACTAATTGAGGATTAAAAATGGATCCATCAACCTATCATGATCTTTGGGTCAATCTTGCAACCAACAGCCCTTTTTTGGGTTGGATGATTTACAGCTATGTGCAAACGCAAAAGGATCTCAAAGAGACACGCGAACAAAGCCGCAGTGAGGCCCGCGAAATACGGCTAGAGGCACGCACAGAGGAGCAAGAAATCCGCACGCGTTTTGAACGTGTTATTGACAAGCTAAATGCAGATCGTACAAAACTTGTTGAATCGTTTTCAAATCGCATTGATAGCCTTGAGCGTGGACAACGCAAACTTTTTGCTATCCTTGAGCCGCTCAAAGAGCAAATACATGAGATCAGATTAAAAGAGCAAGTCAAAAAAGAGCTTTCAAAGCACTAAAAAGGCATGTTTGAAAAAAAGATCAAAATAATACTTGCTATCAATATAGTATATTGGTATAGTTGTTTGTGTAGGGGATACTACCACAACAACAAAACAAAGGACAAACAAAATGACACGATTAGATCAAAGAATACAAAAAAATATTTCTTTTGCAATACACAAAAATTATAAGCAATACTTTCCTTTTTTTAAGCTTGATAATTCTACAATTAGATTGTGTGATATTTCCACTGAGGGATATGTTGTAAAAATCGCATTTATTGAGCTTGACAATGACAACAACTTTACATGCTTTGATAAAGAGTACAATTGCAAAAAAAAGGCACAACGTAATCAACTCAAAAAAATTATCTCAGATATACTCATTTCACTTAATAGAACTGATCATGTATATATTGATGATGATATATTATATTCTCAATTAGGGTATGGTGTTCACGGTATAATCTAATAAACAACACCCCACAAAGCACATGCCCCACACGGGGCCTTTTTTGTGCATAAAAAAAGCCCGCAGCGGATGCGGGCACAAAACTCAAGGAGTCGTTTTGTTTGATCAATCACGTATTATGTAAAGTAAACAACCAAAACCGCATCACCGTTGTCAAGGTTGCCGCCAAAGGACAAACGCCCAACAGATCCCGCACCATTGTTTGCGATTGTGTATTCGTCATTGTTTGCGGCTGAATCGCTCAAAGCGGTCATATTCAAGAGATTAAGACCGTTTTTAAATACCATTGCAGAACTGAAAAAGCCAGTATCAAGAGAACGAGCAAGATCGATGCTGCTTGTGCTTGATCCTGATACCTGAAACACTTCTTGAAAGAAAGCCGCCCCAATTTTTGCAGCGGTCACAGAATCGGCAATTAGCTGACTTGTGTCAACGGAATCACTTGCCATTTTTGCGTTAACGATCCCGCCATCTTTTACAATGACATTGCCCCCGCTGATTTCTGTTGTACTATCATCCACAGCAACAGCAAGAGCAGATCCCGCCCCGCCTGATAGACCATTACCCGCAACACTTGAGGCAAGCTTATTTTCATCAACAGCCGCATCTTGGATTTTTGCGGTTGCAACCGATGCCGATCCCAATTTGGCTGATGTGACGGATCCTGTTGCCAATGCAGCTGAATCAACAACACCAGTACCAAAAAGACCGCTATCACCAATAGCACCATCGGCAATGGCTGCACCTGTTACAGAGTTTGATCCCAATTCATTTGCTGTGATTGTCCCAACGCTCAAGCCGCTTGCACTAAGTGACAAGGTTGATCCGTTGAGTTTGGCTTGTAAAGATCCGCTTTGTAGCTCTACACCGTTACCCGCTTTTACTTGCAATTCACCGCTTGCAAATTCAAGACCGGCATTTGATGATAAGTCAACTGAAATGGTCGATCCGGCTTTTGTGAGGCCATCGCCCGCGCTTATGCTAGCTAAACCAGTAAATTGAGAGATCACAATATCAGTGGATCCAAGTGTTATATCATCAGTTGTGACAATAAAACCCTGATCGGCATGAGATGATCCTTGACGCACAAAGATTGCGGCACCTTCAAGTTTTGCGGCTGTGTTTGCATCATCAGTGCGTGTCAACGCTGCACCGGCACTTGCAAAAGAGTAAAATCCACACTCTGAGGCATCGGTTTGGTCTTTTAGGACAACACGATCACCGCTTGTAAGTGTTACACCGTCAATGGCTGATGGTGCGCTTGTTATATCGACGTTTGCGGTTGATGCCGCGATCGCTGATTCTTTCCAGTGTACGCCTTGAGCGGTTGAGTCAACATAGGCCTTTGTGGCCGCGTGTGCATCGGCTGTGGGTGTTGCAACACTTACCGTGCCGCTTGAAAAGTTAAATGTGCCTTGAAGGTCAATCTTTGCGGCTGTAACCACAGAATTTGCAAGATATGCCGAGCTATCAATCGCCCCATCAGCGATTTTGGCTGATACAATTGCATCATTATTGATCGCGGCCGATGTTATGACCGATGATCCCAAAAGGTTTGAGTTGTCAATAATCCCAGTTGCAAGGTTGCTTGAGGTGATTGTACTGTTTTTTATTTGCGAGCCTCTAATTGATATAGTCATGGGCTTGTTACTCCGTTGTGGTGTTGTATACCGCCTCAAGCACATCGCCTGATAGCGGTGGGGTGGAAAACTCAAAATTGCGATCATCTAAAATGCTGATCTGCGTTGCCCTTTGTTTTAGACCGTTCAAATATACGGATAGTGATCCGCTTGTCACGTCTTTTGTTGTCGTAAATTGTGTGTTTGAACCATTGCAAAGGCTTGAAAAATCATCAAGTTGCTGTGTTTGTGCGGTGTCGGCTCCGATCTCGGTGCCTGTGCCGCCTTCATCGTTATACACGTTTGCAATTGCCATGTTTTACCCTAATATTGATAGGTCAATGCGGCCGCACTCACATCTGTTGTGCCTGTATTGGTTCTCAAATGTAAATATAGCACCTTATCTTGTATATCCCTAAGAATTATGTCAAGTCGATACAATACGGTACCTTTTGTGTTTGTTGTAAGCCCCGTTTGTATGTCTGATCGTGTCTCAGTCATTACAAATTCATCACCTTGCGTATCTCTTGAGATTGAGGCATATATTTTTGTAGCACTTGACACATTACTCAGCTGTATTTCGAGCATTGACGCAACAACATTGATCTGTGATGATCCGTATTTGGTGTATTCAAGCGGGATCGCCTTTGCTGTATTGTAATTTACTGTTATGCCCGTTGTTGCACAGGCACAACGCATTTGATCAAGATTTAGGCCCATGTTTGCCCCGCATTGGATTGATATACATGCCTATCTTAGCACAGTATAGCAATGCACGCACCTTGATCACATTGCGTGCGTTGTAGGGGTACAAGAGCCGGAATAACTGCACACAATACAAAGTATCATCAAGTGCTTCATGTGTTTGTGTGGGCCAATCAAAAATATTTGCTATTGATTGCATTGATACGGACTTGTAGCCCATCGGCAAAAGAACCGCACTTGCAAGAGATACAGTATCAATGCCCCGCCTCAAGATTTTGCGGCCGTGTGCATACTTGCTGAGATGTGCAAGTATAAAGCCACGATCAAAAGGCCAATTGTGGGCAACCGGTACACAATCACGCATGAAATTTGCGATAAGGTGAGCGGCCTCTTTTGGTTCCTTTGCATTACTCCATTTGTTTTGCGTATATCCGTTGATCTTTAAGGCATCGGGATCGGCCTGTGATATATTGATCGGCTTGATTTTGATGTGTAGCCGCCCAATTTCATTGAGGTTTTTGTCAAGTTTGATACCACAATATGCGATCATTTCATGTCGATTTGCATAAAGCCCTGTTGTTTCTGTGTCTAATACTACATACATTTTTTGTCCTTTGGTGTGCATTATGTTATATTGATGGAGACAACAACAACCAACAACAAAGGGCAAAAAATGACCGACATATTTATAAAAATAACCAAAAGCGATGCGGCCGCAATGCAGCAAATGAGTAAAGCCGCGATCTTGATACTTATCGAAATGCGATTTTTTGCGGGTATTGATGGGCAAGCATATCCATCAAAAGGCACGCTTGCCGAAAATACAGGGCTATCCCTTGGCAGCATCAAACGGGGCCTCAAAGAGCTACGAGAAAAGGGTGCGATCAATCTCAAAAGCACAAAACGTACATCATCAAATATCTATGATGTAGGGGGGATCATTTCTAAGCCAAAGGGGATCATTTCTAAGCCTGTTGAGGATCAAAAACGATCCGATGGGGGATCATTTCTAAGCCGTAGGGGGATCGAAAATGATCCCCTAAGTAGAAACAGTAAAGAGATAAAAGAAATAGATCCAATTAAAGAGAGTACGGACAATACGAAAAAAAGCAAACCATACATCAGTGATGATGTTGATGTGCGTGATCTTTGGTTGGGTGAGCTATGGGCAAAGCATGCAACCGTGCAAGGTTGGGTTTCTATCGACGTACAAAAAGACTTTGATGCTATCAAGGCGGGTGCGTCAATAGTGCAAGTTGCAAAGGCTGTGTGTAAGCTTGATCATTTCATCGCTGAGAGAAATATACAAGGCATGTATGTTGGTAGAGGTTGGGCATCAAAGATAAAAGAAAGATGGGTAAGCAAAGAGGCGGATCAAGATCCCACAAAATACGACCACAACAAAATGCGATTGAGTACTTTGAGCATTGATCCTGAGATTATCGAAGAAATAAAAACACAAGCATTGCAAGCGGTTGACAGTGCAGACAAAGCACAGGCGGCCGCGATGAACGGCAACGGAAAGGCTCAAAGTCTTTGGGCCGGATTTAGGGCAAATGCAGAAGATTATGAGCAATGTGCAAATGTTGTTTTTGATTGGGTGCGTGATGGCGGTTTGACTGATGATTTACGAAATGAGATACAGGCCGATCCAAACCTTGTGGATTTTGCCGCTCTCATTGATTGTGCAGTGATATAAGGGGTTTGATATGTACAAAATAAACGACAAAGTAATTTTTAGTGTTGGATGGATGCGGCCGCCTGTTGTTGGCTACATCGCAGAAATAAACGGGCACCAAGTGCGGTGCCGCTTGTCCGTGCCTATGTTGGGCCGTACACATGAGATAACGAGGATCGATCAGCTGACACCATCACAGCAGTTGATCGATCAACGTGAGCAAGAGCGTAAAGGTGTTATTGTGGATATACAGCCACAAGGACAAAAAAAATCAATCAAGGAACTAGTCGAGGATCTTACATATGCCAAAAAAATACGATTACAAAAAAATGCCAAATAAGCAAACCCGTGTGCGGATCAATCTCAATGATGTGCAATATGAGCAACTGGAAAAAATAGCGAAAAGATACAAGCTAAGTATTGATGATTTGCTTGATCGATATATCAAGCGTTGTATTGCGGATCGCTTAATGCCGTGATATCACTTTTTTGATTGTACGGGTTTTGTTGTTGTCTTGTCCTTGCCCGTACAATCTTTTTTTTGTTTTTTTGTACAAAGTCTTTTCAACATGTTATATTGATTGAGACAACAACAACAAAAAAGGACAATGACAATGACAAACGAAAACGAACAAAAAGAGCTTATAGAATTTCTTGATGAAGCATTTGCAAAGAAGCCCATTACTGATGAAGACATCGATGCAATGTATCAGCAGCACCTTGATGATGGAGGTGAGTAATGCGGATCATCAAGACAAACGAAAAAAAACCATGTTGCAAGTGCAATGAGATCGCAACAAATACGGTAATACATGCGGGCAAACACTTTTATACTTGTGACCTACACACGCCAACACAGATCGATCTATTGCGTGCCAATGATCAGATCGTAAACCTCAAGGGCAAAGAGTTTGTTTTGTTCGCGGGCTTGTTGGATCTTGCACATCGTAACGGCCTTGAAAGTATGACAAGCAAGTTGATCGATTACTCAATGGTTGAGCAATATGCAGTGATTGAGGCAACCATAACGGGCACACGCGGCACGTTTACCGCATACGGTGACAGTACACCTGAGAACACGGGCAAGATGGTACAAAGTGCTTTTATCCGTATGGCTGAAACAAGAGCATATGCAAGAGCTTTGCGATTGTATACGGGGATCGGTATGACCGCACGCGAAGAATTACCCCCACAATAACCAAAGGATCAAAAAATGAAACAAAACAAAAACATACTAAACGCGGGCGGTGATGCCTATACAAAAAGACAAAAATCACCTGTTTTGAGCGTTGTATTTCCTCATGATATGCTTGTCAGGATACGAAAAAGAGCCGCTAAAAACGGCATCACAGCTGGCGAATATATACGCAGATTGTGTGCAAAGGGGCTGAAATAATGGCTCAACCCGCAAAGATACTCAATGATCAGATCGTTGCTCGTTTGCTTGAGGCTGCAAGTAAAGGACACACCCGCGATCAATGTGCATATTTTGCCGGTATTGATCCAAGTACTTTGTATCGATGGATCAACTTTGCAAAAGAGGGGCGGCAACCATACCGATCATTTTATCGCAAACTTGAACAAGCCCGCACCAAAGGATCACATCAGTTGTTGCAAGTCATACGCAATGCAAGCAGTGAGCAATGGCAAGCGGCCGCATGGCTCCTTGAAAGGTGTCATGGGTACGTCAAAGACGGCCCGCCCCCTGTGCAGATCACCATTGATGCTGAAAATGTTGACGTGCAAACACTGATAAGCGAGTACAAAACCGAAATACAGGCCGTGATCGATGGCCCAACAATCGATCTAGATGAACAATAAACAACAACCAAAAAGGACAAAACAAATGATCAATCATAAAATACGCAAAGACCTACTCAACCGATCAAAGCCATCACCAAAACACGCGGCAATAATCTTGTCATATCTGATCGCAAATAGCGACAAGGCGATCCCGCTTGTCATTATTTCTGAGACAATGCGAAAAAAATCCGGATCGATATGGGGGGCCGCATATGATTTGGCCGCAATGGGTAAAATTGGATTTGCTGACAGAAAGTATCATTCTTTTGCAAGTTGCAAACATTTGAGTAAATTGCCAAAAGGACAACGGATCGCAGTTTGGCACAAAAACGCTGATATCAGTGTATCAATAAAACCACAATGGGCATCAATACAGATCCAACCATCACAGATCAAAGAAGGATTGATCGACGTTGAGCAAGTACAATCATTGCAAAACAAACCTGTACAACAAAGCCTTTTTGATCTTGATGTTGATGATATGTCAAATGCAGACATTGACAGTATGATTGCACGCTTGCAAAGCCTCAAGATAACGCGTGAGATTGATAAAAGATACGAAGGGGCACCCACAAAGCACAAGGATCAAATAAAGCGTGTTTTGTTGTCTTATGGTGTTGCGGATCCTGTGGCACTTGTGCATGCGGATGACGAGATCACATTTTTGACGCTCACAAATACAAAAGCAATGCCATTGCAAGCAACAATCAAGCAAACGGGCAAGCCTTGTCAAACTGTATATCTTGAGCATATCACCTTATATCGTGCCCCTGTGATATCAGCGATTCAAGAGGCATACAAAGCCGCAACGATACGGGGCAAGCAATGAGGCGGCAATTCAATCAGGATCTTGTTGTATCGACACCGCCAAAAGTAAGAGTTGCAAAAAGTGGGCGTGTGTATGTATGCCGCAAAAACCTTGCATTTCAAAATCTTTTGTTATCTTGGATTGATAAGGCGGGCGATCAATACTGTGCCCGCGATCTTGCAAAGCGTGCCGCAGTAAAGATAAAGACCGCCAACAAGTGGGTGCAAGGTCATCAGGCCGGAAAATATAGCCTTTGGCCCATTGCAACATATTTTGAGCCGTTGATCGAAAAGCCCCGCAAAGAGTTGTACAAGCTACTTTCTAACACCTTGATTGAGTTTTGATCATGAGCTTACCCCGTGCAAGACGTAGGCTTTTAGAGATCAAACAATCATATCCTTTGGCCTTATCTCGTTTGTGGCAACCATATTGTCATAGATGGGATGGGCAAGGGGCAAAGAGCGATCGCCCGCGTGGATGCGGGCGTACAATGAAAATGATCGGCCTTGGTTCGTATCGTTGCGATCTGTGTGGCATCGAAGAACGACGCACATCACAACAAGAGGCCGCGATCCGCTTTGCAAATACAGGTGAGGCGTTTTTGTGTACTGGTGGCAATCGTGCGGGAAAAACGCAATTTGGGGCACAACTTGCGATCGCAATAGCTGCGGGGCGTGATGAATGGTGGGTAAAGGAGTGGATGAAATTGAACAACTTGCCTGAGGATCTTATACAACGCAAGCCGCAGACAGTATGGTATGCCGCTTTGTCTTATGGTGATGCTCTTGAATATGGGCGGCCTAAGCTTGAGCAATACGCACCACAAGGCACAAAGTATTCAAGATGGAGGGCACAGGATCGGGCCTCTTTGCGTTTGCCAAATGGGGGCCGCATTGTGTCTTTATCCGTTGATGCGGGGCGTGAGAAATTCCAAGGGGCGAGCGTAAAATTTGTGTGGATGGATGAAGAGCCAACAGTTGATGTTTTTGATGAATGTATGTTGCGAACGGTTGACACAAAAGGCAAAATCTTGATCACTGCCACACCGCTAAAAGGCTTGTCTTTTATGTATGATTTTTTTGTGGATCAACAGCTGCAAGGTTTTGATCGATATGCAATCAGCGGGCTTGATAATCCGTACATATCAAGTAACAAGCTAAGGCGGGCGGTTGCACACTTGAGCGAAGCAAGCCAAAACGCACGATTGTTTGGAATGTTTACAAGTCAAAGCGGGCTTGTATATCCTGAGTTCGATCGGGCTGTGCATGTGGTCAAGCCGTTTGATATACCTGAGCATTGGCCCCGTGATTTATGCATAGATTTCGGAGTTCGCAACCCATTTGCCGCACTTTGGATTGCACATGATGAAGATAATGATGCTTTGTACGTCTATCGCGAGTACTACAAGACCGAAAAAACAACGCTTGAAAATGGGCGTATGATACTTGCATTAGGTGCAAAGGATCCGGATCTGCGTTGGATAGTTGCGGATCCTGAATCAAAAGATGGGCGGCTTTTGCTTGCGCGTGAATTGGGTTTGCACACAAAGGCCGCACCAAAACACATTGGCGTAATGGAGACAATCAATCAGGTAAAGGATAGGCTCAATCTTGATGCTGAGGGAAAACCGGCCCTTTATGTATTTTCGAATTGCAAAGAGTTGATCAAAGAATTTCGTAAGTACAAATGGAGTAAAACCAAAGGAAAAGATCGGCCGGATAAAATGCACGATCACGGTCTAGATGCCCTTAGATACGAGGTTGCGTTTTTGTACAGGTATAAAAAGCACAGGCAATGAAAAAAAATACTTGCAATGCTTTATCAATATAGTATATTGATAAAGCACCCAACAACAAGGACAATGACAATGACATATATTATCAAAACTGCACATACACACGAACAATACGATAATGAATTTGAATTTATACATAGAATGTACAATCTACAATTTCATAAAATAGCATACACATTTGAAGTCAAAGATCGATTCAACAACAAAAATCTATCAATAGAACCAAAAGAAAAGCTATTTAGCAATTAATCAACCAACAACACCCGCCCCGCAAGGGGCACAACAAAGGACAATGACAATGACAAAGAAACAAAAAATAAACACACTTGATCAAGCTATAAAAAACACTTTTGATGTACGTGATTCAAAAAGTATGACACTTGAGGATCGTCTAAAACTACAACAGGCTATTGATCTAATGTGTGAAGTATACAGAAAGATCAACAAATAACAACAAAGGACAACAACAATGATCGATAATTGGGATGATATACCAACAACAAAAATATTGCATGGCGATTGCATGCAACTCCTCAAGACATTTCCTGACAACAGCATTGATGCAATTTGCACAGATCCGCCCTATGGCATGTCAGCTGATGGCATTGCCCGCACATGGGCTGACATCGAAGAGGGCAAAAACATCAAGGGCTTTATGGGCAAGGATTGGGATGCGGCCGTGCCTTGTCACAACTTCTTTGCTGAGTGTTTGCGTGTCTTGAAACATGGCGGGCACATGATAGCCTTTAGCTCAACGCGTACCGTTTCTGCGTTGGGTATGGCTGCACAACAGGGCGGGTTTGTGATACGTGATATGATACATTGGTGTTACTTCTCAGGATTTCCAAAGTCGCACGATATAAGCAAAGCGATCGATCGTGAGGCGGGGGCGGTGCGTGAGGTTGTTGATCGTGTTCAGGTTTTTGGTCGTGAGGGCAGGAAAGATGTGGCTAATTCGTGCTTTAACCAAAACGAAAAAGGGAAGTTTGGAGGTGCAACACATAAAGACATCACAAAACCCGCAACACAAGACGCGCAAAAATGGGCGGGGTTTGGCACGGCTCTCAAGCCCGCAGTTGAACCCGCTTTGTTACTTCGCAAGCCGCTTGAAAAGGGTTTGACGATTGCACAAAATGTATTGAAACATGGCACGGGTGCGCTCAATATAGATGCGTGTCGTTTTGGGTATGGTGATCCTTGTTGGGTAGGGCCTCAAGAGTTGACAGGATCAAGATTAACAAAAACAGGATCGCCTTTTTCATTGCAAATAAGTGATGAAACAAGCGGTAATTTTGTTGAGAATAATCAAGGCCGTTGGCCCGCAAACCTTTATCAATGCGCCAAAGCCTCAAGATCTGAGCGTGAGGAAGGGCTTGATCATTTGGAAACAACAAAAGGCTTTGAGGCGGTACACCGTATAGAGGGATCAGTTGGTTTGAACAATCCAAGAGCGGGTGCCGGTCGAACCGCAAACGAGGTTCGCAACATACATCCGACTGTCAAGCCGATCAAGCTCATGCGTTGGTGTTGTCGATTGATTGGCGGGCAAAAGGGATCGGTGATACTTGATCCTTTTACGGGTAGCGGCACAACGGGTGCGGCTGCACTTCTTGAAGGCTTTAATTTTGTTGGCATGGAACTTACACCGGAATACTTGCCAATCATCGATGGGCGTATTGAGGAGGCCCGTAAACAATACAAACTTGAAAATGCACAGCTATCACTATTTGGGGATCAATCATGACCGTTGAGAACATCGAAAAAAAAATTGTATCCCTTGTGAGCAAACTATCTGAGGGCCGCAATAGGCTTTTGCGGCTGCATATTCAGATCGTAGGTGTACAGAACACATTGGGCAACTTGATTGAGGACTACAAGAAACATACCAATGATTATGAGGTTGATATGCTCTTTGCGGCAATCGTCGATGATCACGCATTGGATCAAAGAGATATAAAGATCGTGTTTGATTACAACGAAAAACAGTACAGGGATGCACTCAAACGATACTTTGTGAATAAAGAGCAAAAATAAATACAAATATCTTTGCTTATATGGTTGCTTTTACTTACCAACATAGTATATTGATTGAGTAAGTAACAACAACCCAACAACAAAGGACAAACAAAATGACTACATTTACAATAGAATTCAATGAAGGTTACATAAGCAAAGAAGGAACGTACAACAGCACAAAAGAGCTAACAAAGGCAATTAAAGAAGTGCTATCCTTTGAAGAATATTTTCACGGTTACAACAAGTTTAATATAGTTGTACATAGAGAAGGCAAAGAAAACTTTGAGGCTCGTATGGATGCCGATCACGAAAACTTTTGTATCATTGCAAAATTTCAACACAGTGCAGATTTTTACAAATCACAAAAAGGTATTGAGTACTTTGATGGAATGAAAAAATATCTTTGGGCTGATAGTGCTGAGGAAATGGCAAACTTTTATCAAGAGCTTGCCAACGATTGCAAAGAAACCCAACTTGATCAAAATGCTGATTGTTGGCTGTGGATGTGTGGCGAGTAGTCATAACAAACCGTAATCATTTTCCGCATCTGCGGGCATTTCAATGAGGTGCATATGCGTGTATTGGTAGCATGTGAAGAAAGTCAGCGGGTATGTATTGCGTTTCGTAATATGGGCCATGAGGCGTATAGTTGTGACATACAAGATCAAAGCGGGGGCTATCCTGATTGGCATATCAAAGGCGATGCTCTCAAAGAGGCGTATAGCGGCAAATATGAAATGATGATCGCTTTTCCTCCTTGCACATATTTATCTAGGGCCGGAGCTCGCCACATGTACCCACAAGGTCAACTCAATCAAGAAAGATACAACAAAGCACTTGAGGCAAAAGCGTTTTTTATGTCTTTACTCAATGCACCGATCAAGCATATTGCAATCGAAAACCCTACACAATTTAAGATTCTCAATATGCCACAATACACGCAAGCAATTCAACCCTTTATGTTTGGACATCCATATTCAAAGCGTACACTTCTTTGGTTGAAAAACTTGCCGCCTTTGCGTGCAACAAAAATGATCAATCAATACACGCCTTTTGTTACGAGCTCAAAACATAGGGGCACATATCAACCTCCTACAAAGACAAAGAAAGAGCGCAGCAAAACATTTGAGGGCGTTGCAAATGCAATGGCTGATCAATGGTCAAGCCCTGTATACTATGTGCAATTGCCTCTATTTTGATGATTTAGGCAATAGACCTGTGATCGTGCTATATTTGCAAATGAGAGGTGATAACATGAGTAAAGATTTACCCGCAAAGCCTGTGTCATTTTGGACGCGATTGATCGAACCAATAACAAAGGCGTTTGCAAAGCCTGTGGCAAAGCCTGAGCGGCCCGCACATGGTGCAGACTGGGACAAGGCACAAGGCGTTAGAAACCCGTACCCCGCGGGCGTTTCTATGGCTGCGTTCTCACAGCACGGTTATGTGTTTGCGGCTGTGTCAAGAGCATCGCAAGATTTAGCCGCATTGCCGATCAAGCTCATACGGGGCAAAGGTGAAAACTCAGAGATTTTGATCGATCATCCGTTTCTAGATTTGATGGATCAACCAAGTACGTACGTTGATGGTTATTCATTTCGTGAGCAATTGATCGTTGACTTGATGCTCACAGGCGGTTGCTATGTATTGCTTGCGGGGCCTCAAGAGGTGCCCGCATCTTTGTTTCGTTTACATCCTGAGCAAACCAAAATCATCACTGATACTGTAATGGGGATCAAGGGCTTTGAATTTGAGGATAGTGGTAACATTGTTGAGTATCCGATCGATCGTGTTGTATACGCTCAAAGTGCATCATGGGGGGCCGGTGTAAATGCTTTGTATGGTGTAGGGGGTATACAACCTTTACAGCGTGAAATTGGGGCTGATATATCCGCACAAAAACTTGCAAGCGATGCCGCAAAAAAGGGCCGGCCTGATATTTTGATCACACCGGCTGACGAGGCTGATATTTGGGATTATGAACAAAGGCGATCTATACTTGACGCGTATAGGGGTATGAGTAATTCGGGCGGTGCAATGTGTCTTAGTGGTCAGGTCAAGATCGAACCATTGCAGATCAGCCCGCGTGATCTTGAGTTTCAAGCGGTTCGAGATTACACAAGGCAAGCGATTAGCGCGGTTTTTGGCGTGCCACCATCAGTACTTGGTGATAACAGTGCAAACTTTGCAGTATCACGGCAACAAGCTCAAAATTACTGGGAGGTGCAAACCAAAAGAGGCAAGCGGTTATCATTCCTTCTTACGCAGATCGCAAAGCGGTTTGATCCAACTTTTCGTGTAGAGATCGATTATTCAGGCGTTGAGGCGTTGCAAACAATACGTGATTCACAGCTTGACCGAGTAACAAAGCACATTCTTAACGGTATGGATGCCGCTGATGCGTATATGTATGAGGGCCTTGAAGATGCGCCAATCATACCACAGGATCAGCGAGAAACACCCGCTCAAGATATAGGAGATGAAGAAGGTCAAAACGTGCGGGCCCTTGAATTGATCTTGCGTGCAATAGGTAAAAACCAAAAGCAAGAAACAAATTACGGCCTCAAGAGCAACGCAAAAGAGGCAATGGATGCACTCAACGAATCAACCCAAAAGGGATTAAAAAAAAAAGCCGCTGATCATAATGAGGAGTACGGGAATAATCCCAAAAAAAAGATAACCAATAGCAATTATCTTGCTGTGTCATATTGGCGAGGTTTGGCCGCCTTTGAAACAAACCCGTCAAGCGTACGCCCAACAGTATCAAGTGCGGCTCAATGGGCAATGGCTCGCGTCAATGGCTTGTTGTATGCGTTGCGTACTGGCAAGTACAAACGCAACCCGTATGATACTGATTTATTGCCTGAGGATCATCCGTTGTCCAATGCTGAGGATGATAAGCAAACCAAAAAGCAAGAAATAACAAATTTTCCCGCAAAAGGTGATGATCGCAAAGTATCGCTTGAAAATACGCAATACAGGGTATTTGATGCAGACTATGCACAAGACTTGAAAGATAATTGGCCTCAGATATGGAAAAAAGGCGGCAACATTGAAGGGAATAACCAATACAGGCGGCTCAAGCCTATTGTTGATCGTGCTGATAAGGAACCAAAGACCGATACCGAAGAGATGGCAATTCGCAAGCGTGAGGCATGGGCGGCACGTCACTTGCAAGATTTTCGCATTGCGGGCACGGTTGCACAAATCAAGTGGTTTGTTGTTGGTGATCGCGGTCAAACGTACATGAAAGAGCTTGTCGAAAAAGAAAAGCAAAAGATCAACGCACAAAAGCAACGATCTGACATGTGGCAAGGTTGGGTTACACGCGTGCAGCAACCCGCTGAAAAGAGCATTGAACGTGCAGTGTATACGTATCTAAGGCAATCACTCAAGAGATACAAAAGCCGCATCAATGATTATGTTGTGAGCCGCAAATTTGCGGGATCCGCACAGGTTACAAAGGCCGTTGTTGATTGGTCGTCATTGCTTGCGATGGCTGATGAAATGCGTATACTTCAAGGGCAAATGGGGCGGCAATGGTTGGGCGTGTGGAGCCTCACAGGGAATGACGCACTTGATGATGTATTTGCAAGAGCGGGCAAAACGCGGCCGCTTGATCTTGTGTTTGGATCGCGTGAGGCTGCGGTCAATGCCAATGATCTTGCATCAATGCAGATAACACAATCCACAGCGAACAAAATCAAGCGTATCATTGAGGCGGGTTTGTTAGATGGTGATAGTGTTGACGAGATTGCAAAGAGTATTGATCAACGCTCGATATTTGGTGCTGAGCGTGCCCGTACTATTGCACGCACTGAGGCAACAAAGGCCGTGAATATGGCAACGGATCAAGCCTATACATCAGCACAAAACAACGGGATCAACATCCGCAAAGAGTGGCTGTCATCGCGTGATGACAAAGTGCGTGATACACATGTTGAGCTTGACGGTCAAGTAGTCAACGTCAATGATCAATTTGTTGTACCAAGTACAGGCGATCGCACGGAAAGCCCCGCAGCGTTTGGGATTGCATCGGAGGATATAAATTGTCGATGCACCTTGATCCCTGTTATTGAGGATTGATATGCTTTTGTATGGCTTGCCTGTGGAGTATTGGATCATTGTGCTTGTGTGCGTGATTATGTTGGTGGAGTTTGTTGTGTGGCTTTTGCATGATAGGAGGTAAAAAGATGGTTGATATAATCATTGCGGCCGTTGTTGGTGTTGCGTTGGGTGCGGGTGGCGTGATGGGTGTACAGCTTGCCACAAAACAGCCGGATCCGGTTATTGTTGCCGTTGGCGGTGACGAGGTTGCAAAGGGTCAAGTTGAGGTGCAAAAACAACTTACGGATCTTGACCTCGTAAAAGACGTTTGTAGCCCTTTGTTTATTGTTGAGCAATCACAAGGCGATCTATTGTGTAGAGAGCTATTTTGCCGCATGCAACAACGCGGGATCGATGCTCAAACATCACAAGGTGATTGCAACGAGATTGCCAACATAAGCAATACGAAAAGCATACAGGCCGCATGCGGTGATCTTGAGGGTGATACGCTTGAGAAGTGTACAGATTTGTTTTTCAAGCGCAAATAAAAAGGCCGCATAATGCGGCCTGTGTATCGTGTTTTGTTGTTATTAGTAATCCCAACCGTCAGCGTCTAGCATTGCGTCAATGCCGCCAATCTCAAGATTCCATACAAAAGCGGTTGCGCTTGTTACGTTTACAAGTTGTGCAAGTGCTTTGCTTACTTGATCCTCAGCAAGAGACTTTGCGTTTGCAAGTGTGTCAGCGGTGAATTCGATGATTACTTTTTTGTCTTGGTTTTCGATTTGTACTTTGAACATTTTTTTTCCTTTGTTGTTGTTGGGTTCCCTTTTATATTATCCAATATACTATATTGGTGCAAGTATTATTTTGATCTTTTTTCAGAAATAAAAAAAACCGCCCCAAAAAGGAGCGGCACAAACAAAAGTATTAGAGACATAAATCTCAGGTTTTACATAATACCAAAATCTTTGAGCGTCAAGCCTTTTGATTCAAGCAATTTTGCGGTGTTGACA
>Ga0222716_10000724_pt1 | contig 28561 bp, 28 predicted proteins | sample C33_13DmetaG_FD_165044 | JGI IMG/M metagenome (GOLD analysis project Ga0222716, IMG submission 165044) | Estuarine water microbial communities from San Francisco Bay, California, United States - C33_13D | ecosystem: Environmental > Aquatic > Marine > Unclassified | place: USA: California... | reverse complement strand
AGATTCATTTGGATTATATTTAATATTAACTCTGGGAATAGCATAAATTTCATCTGTTTTATTATAATAATCAGCCCTAAATCCAGTAGTTATACTTATTAACTCTCCCCATCTGTGAAAATATTCTGCAAAAGCTCCAGGCATGACATCTGTTCTTTTTTCAGCATAAATCTCTTTACTATACCATAAAGCAATTACTTCTCCAGAATCAGCTGTTGCTAAATTATATTTGGTAATATCTTGATCAATTTCATCAGCATATAGACTTAAACCAAATTTTAGAGTATTTTTCTCATCCTTAATATATGTTTGATTAATTAAATTAAAATAGGCCGATTTCTGTAAACCATTATATTGATTTGCACCAAAAGCAGCATCAAAGTCATGTAATCTAAAAGATGTTTGTAGACCTATAGATTTTCCTTTTTTTTCAGGCATTCTAAAGCCCGTCTTTGAAGAAAATTCAATTAATTTATTATTTATTTCCACAACAAAGGGATTAGATCTGTTTTCAATTGTACCACCAGCTCTTTCTTCAATGAATCCTCGAGCATAAAATTGCATTCCAATATTTTCATTCTCATATTTCCATCTATTAAAAAAATTAAAATTATTGATGTGTGGCATATCAAGAAATCCATCATCATTATTATCTATTTCAGCATCATGAAACGAATAATGCATAAATAAATTAGATTTCCACTTACCATTTTTTTTAACTAATCTCAAATTATTTTCAATTTTACTTTCTAAATTACCATATAGGTTATAGTATAAACTTTCTTCACAATCGGGTTTGAAATATTCTAAATTTATTTGACCAGAAAAAGATTCAAAGCCGTTTATTACTGAACCTACTCCTTTAATAATTTGAATAGATTCTACAAAAGGCCCAGGAGTAAAAGTTAAACCGTATGAGGATGAAAGACCTCTTATTAAAGGGAGATTCTCTTGCGTTATTTGAGTATAGATTCCATCTAATCCTAACATCCTAATTTTCTTTGATCCAGAAACAGCATCATTATACACAACATCAACTGTTGCATTTGTTTCAAAACTTTCAGAAAGATTACAACATGCAGCTTTTTCAAATTCATCAGTATTTAAAGTCTCTACATTAAGAGTCCCAATTGTGGAGAATTTTGAGCTTTTCTGCTTAGAATTAATATTAACCTCTTCGAGCTCTAAATTTGGAGCTAAATAAAATATATACTGTTCGTCTATAAGCTCCATATTTGATACTTCATAACCAATAAAAGACACTAATAAAGTCGCTGGTAAAGAGGGTGCTTCTTTAATGGAATATATTCCATTTTTGTCTGTAACTGTTCCAATATTTGTGTTTTCCCAATATACATTTGCGCCAATTATTGGATTAAATTTATCGGAAGAGATTTGCTCAAGAACCTTTCCATTTATGTTTTGTGATTCTGCCTGTATTCCAATACAGATAGTTATTATTAGTATGATATATTTTTTCATGATTTCTTAAATTAAATTAAATAATTAGATAGTCAACAAATTGTTGATGAACTAAAGAATAATTTTAAATTAAGAATGATTGAATTTCTGCTAGCCTTAGTTGTCTTGACTTGGGAGGTGGAGGATGAACTACAAACTTGTTAAGATGTTTATAGTAATTATAACTAAATGTTCTAAAAACTAAAAGATCAAAAAATTTAGTTTTTTCTACATCATTTTCATCAGATAAAAAAGTGAGGAAATCATACTTTAAGCACGATAACTCTTTACCACAAAGACATGAAGATGAAGTAGAACAACATTCAACTAAATTTTCTACAATACAGCAAGATTCAGCAAATGTTTGATCCTCACAGTTCGTAATTTTTTCAGTAGAACAACTTAAAGAATTATCGCCAAGTGTAATAGTAGTTATTTCATTGCAAGTAAGTTTTGTAATATTAAAGCCTACACTAAGACAAAATACGGTCAAAGCAAGAAAATAAACTCCAATATTTGTTACAAATCTTTTCATAATAGTTTTGTAAATATAAGAAAATCTATTTATTCAAAAGTGTTAAGGGTATTTACAATTATATCTACACATAGAAGCAACTGTTTTTTATTGATAACTAAAGGTGGTGCAAATCGAATAATATTTCCGTGAGTAGGTTTTGCAAGTAAACCATTATCTCTTAAAGCTAAACAAATATCCCATGCTGTTGAACTATCTTCAGTATCATTTATAACAATGGCATTAAGCAAGCCCTTACCCCTTATTAATTTCACAAGCTTATTATCCAATAGTCTTTTACTTAATTCACTTCTAAACACTTCACCTAGTTCTGCAGCATTATTAGCAAGATCTTCTTCAATTACAACTTCTAAAGCTGATTGAGCTACTTTACAAGCAAGTGGATTTCCACCAAAAGTAGATCCATGCTCGCCAGGTTTAATACATAGCATAATATCATCATCAGCTAAAACAGCAGAAATTGGTAGCACCCCACCTGATAGTGCTTTGCCTAAAATTAGAATATCAGGACGAGCATCTTCATAATCAGAAGCAAGCATCTTACCAGTTCTAGCGATTCCTGTTTGCACCTCATCTGCAATATATAAAACATTATATTTTGTACATAGCTTTCTAACTCCTGCAAGATATCCATCATCAGGAACAACAACCCCAGCCTCACCTTGAATAGGCTCGACCATAAAAGCAGCTACATTTTTATCTTTTAATTCATTCTCTAGAGCATCCAAATTATTATATGGAATCAAAGAATATCCTGGCATGTAAGGGCCAAATCCTTTATACGAAGAAGGATCATCAGAACTAGAAATTGCTGCTAATGTTCTACCCCAAAAATTCCCGTTAGCAAAAATTATTCTTGCTTTATCTTCTTCAATACCTTTTTTTAGATAACCCCATTTTCTTGCTAATTTATTTGCAGTTTCACCACCTTCAACTCCTGTATTCATCGGCAGCACCTTATCATATCCAAATAAATTAGTAATATACTGCTCATAACTACCTAAGATATTATTATGAAAAGCTCTGGAAGTCAGTGTTAAAGTATTAGCCTGATCATTTAAGGCTTTTATAATTTTTGGGTGGCAGTGTCCTTGATTAACAGCTGAATAGGCAGACAGAAAATCATAATATTTTTTATCATTAACATCCCAAACAAATACACCTTCACCTTTACTTAAAACTACAGGAAGAGGGTGATAATTATGAGCTCCAAACTTACTTTCCTTATCAATATATAAATTATCCTTTTTCATGTTTAATTTTTTTGCTTAGCAAAGATAATGCTTTAATCCAATATTAACTAAATTTGTTATATGTCAAGACAAAATAGAAGAAAGCCTATTTCTTTAGAAAATATTGAAATTGTAAATACTGCTTCTAAAGGAAAATCAGTTGCCAAACATGAGGGAAGAGTGATATTTGTAAAGGGAGGTGTTCCGGGGGACATTTGTAATATTACAGTCTTTAAAAAAAGAAAAAAATATTGGGAAGCCAATATTGATAAGATTACACAAAAATCAATTCATAGAATTGAGCCTGAATGCTCTCATTTTGGCACCTGTGGAGGATGTAAGTGGCAAAATATGACTTATGCCTCACAACTTCAATTTAAACAGGATGAAGTATTGAATAATCTTTCAAAAATTGGTGGAGTATCAATTACAAAATTCAATGAAATTTTGGGCAGTAAAAAAGAATTGAATTATAGAAATAAAATGGAATTTACCTTCTCAAATAAAAGATGGTTAACAAAAGATGAAATTCAAAATGAAAACAAAATTGCGGATAAAAATGCACTAGGTTTTCATGTTCCAGGTATGTTTGACAAAGTAATTAATTTAAAAAAATGTTACTTACAAGAAGAACCTTCAAATAGAATAAGAAATAGTATTAGAGAATTTGCACTTAAAAACAAACTGTCATTTTTTGATATTAGAAATCAAGAAGGATTGTTAAGGAATCTTATGATTAGAACATCTCGAAATAATCAATTGATGGTTCTTGTTCAATTTTTCTACGATGATTCTAAAAAAATTAAACTTTTAATGAACTTTATTAAAAACACTTTTGATGAAATTACTTCACTTTTATATACAATTAATTCTAAGGCAAATAATACAATCTATGATCAAAAAATAATTTGTTTTGATGGAAAAGATCATATTACTGAAAACATTGAAGATTTAATATTTAAAATTGGTCCAAAATCTTTTTTTCAAACTAATTCAGAACAAGCTGAAATTCTTTATAAGTCTGCAAGAGATTTAGCTGATATAAAAAAAGAAGATATAGTTTATGATTTATATACTGGTACAGGAACAATCGCACAGTTTGTTGCCAGAGATGCAAAATGTGTAATTGGAATAGATTCTGTTCCAGAAGCAATAGAGGCCGCAAAAGAAAGCGCAAAATTTAATAAGATCAAAAATTGCAATTTCTTCTCAGGCGATATGAAGAATCTTTTTACAGATGAATTTATTTCTCAACATGGTAAACCTAATTTAGTTATCACCGACCCTCCTAGAGATGGAATGCATAAAAAGGTGATTGAACAGTTAAAAAGAATTAAACCAAAAAAAATAATTTACGTAAGTTGTAATTCGGCAACACAGTCTAGAGATATAAGTTTATTAAATGACTTATATGATATAACAAATATGCAAACCGTAGATATGTTTCCACAAACACATCATGTAGAAAATATCTTAATTTTAGAGTTAAGATAATTTGCTAAATTTAGCAAATGGATAATTTTTGGAATAAGCTAAAAGAACTATATGAAATGAACCCAACATTGTTTGGGATCCTATTATTTCTTGACTTATTAATTATTATGTTCCTAATCAAATATCTATTTTAAATCAGCTAAGATTTTATCTAGTTGTAATAAAACAGATGTATCTCCATCATTTTTTATTACATAATCTGAAAGTCCCTCTTTTTTTTGTTGATCCATTTGCTTAGACATTATCTTTTCTATCTCATCAACTGTTTTATTATCTCTTAAGATGATTCGTTTAATTCTAACATCTTTACTGGCAATGACACAAATGATAGAATCTAAATCTTTAACAGCATTACTTTCAAAAAGAATTGCAGCTTCTTTAAATATAATTTCTGATTGCTGATTTTCACACCACTTCTTAAAATCTTTAAATACATAAGGGTGAACAATAGAGTTAAATTTCTTTAATAAATCATCATTTGAAAAAATTATAGAAGCAACCAAAGCTTTATTAATTTTATTATCAGAATAAATTTCATCTCCAAAATTATTTTTAATTAATGACATTAAATTAGGGTCATTTTCTAAAAGTTCTTTTGCTTTAACATCAGAATTATAGACTGGATAATTCATCTTTCGCAAAATATTGGAAACATAACTTTTACCAACACCAATTCCACCAGTTATTCCTATTTTTTTCACTTCTGACATCTTATACATAGTTTGAAATAAATTTCTTCATATTTAGGTAATACATTAGGAATGTCAAAAGATTTGGCGTGTTCAAAAGCATTTTCTTTCATCTCATTTAAAAGTTGTGTGTTTGACAACAAACTAGAAAGGTCTTTTGACATTTTTTTCACATCACCAACATCTGACAGAAAACCAGTACAACCATCTTTATTAACTTCAGGTAATCCACCAGAATTTGTAGAAATTACTACAGATTTACTTGCCATAGCTTCAAGAGCAACCAAACCAAAACTTTCTGTTTCTGAAGGAAGAAGAAAAACATCAGAGATTGATAATAAATTTTCAATTAGCTTAAGTTTTCCTAAGAATTTAACTCTATCAGAAATATTATAATCTCTACACATTTGTTCAGCCATTAGTCTATCAGGACCATCACCAATCATTAGCAGCTTACAATTATCATTATTTATATTATTAAAAATATTTATGACATCCTTAATTCTTTTAACTTTTCTAAAATTTGAGATATGAGTGATAATAAATTCATCATCTTTTGCATAACTTGATCTCAGGTGATTTGGAATGTCATTATTGTATAAATTCATATCAATAAAATTTGGAATATGATTTATTGAATTTTGAATTCTAAAATTAGACTTTGTAACATCCATCAAATCTTTAGAAACAGTTGTAACAGCATCAGAACTATTTATTGCATACTCTATTACAGGCTTAAAGGACTTATCTTTTCCAAGTAGAGTTATATCTGTTCCATGTAGTGTCGTTATTATTGGCAAATCAATCCCATATGTTAAAAGAATTTGTTTAGCATTCACAGCAGCTGAAGCATGTGGAATAGCATAATGAACGTGAAGAATATCCAATTTCTCATGAATAGCAACGTCAACAAGTTTACTTGTTAAGTTTAGTTCGTAGGGTGGGTATTCAAATAAAGGATAAGATGGAATATTAACTTCGTGAAAAGATATCTTTTCAGAAAATATATCTAACCGAAATGGTTGGTCGTATGAAATAAAATGAACTTCATGTCCTTTCTCAGCAAAAGCAATCCCAAGTTCTGTCGCAACTACCCCACTTCCTCCATAAGTAGGATAACAAACAATACCTATTCTAAGTTTATCTTTCATTATACTTAAATATTTGTTCCATAATATTGGTTCTAACATCCATATCTAACAATTTTTTGTTTGTAGCATCGGGATGAATTCTATTAGAAAGGAATATGTAGATAATATCAGTATCTGGATCTGCCCATGCTAATGTACCAGTAAAACCTGTATGTCCAAAACTTTCTGTAGAGACACATTTACATGTAGGTCCTCCTTCTTGATCTTTAAGAGCAGGTTTATCAAATCCTATACCTCTTCTATTTTCTTGGTCACAAAAATGACACTTAGTAAATTCTTCTATTACTTGATTAGAAAAAAATTGCTTTCCAGCGTAGCTACCTTTGTTTAAATACAACTGCATAATTTTGGCTAAATCATTAGCATTAGAAAAAATTCCTGCGTGACCGCCAACTCCACCAAGCATAGCAGCACCCATATCATGAACATTTCCCTTAAGTAATTGGCCTCTAAACTCAAAATCATTTTCTGTTGGTATAATTCTAGACATATCTAGCTTTTCCTTAGGTAAGAAGCATAGATTTTCCATTCCTAATTCATTATAATAGTTATTTTCTAAGTAATCATTAAATGGCATTTCAAATTTATCTTCAATAATTTTTTTAAATAGATAAAAGCCCAAATCACTATAAACATATTCCTTGGTATCAAGTAAATCAGAATCAATAATTTGCTTTATAATACTATCTGAAAAAGAATAATACAAATAAATTGAATCAGCTACAGTAATAGAAAATGTTCGAGAAAAGTTTCTAGAATAAAGAGTATCTCTTAACTTCATGAAATCAGTGTTTTCATCTTTTTCTAAAGTTTTCCTGTAAAAAGGAATCCATGGAATTAATCTTGATTGATGAGTAAGTATATCTCTAATAATTAAATCTTTCTTATTTGAACCTTCAAGAGCTAACAAACTACCAAGAGTGCTGTCTAAATGCAAATCTTGGTTGTCATACATATGCATTAAAGCTGGAACAGTAGCAACTATTTTAGTTATTGAAGCTATATCATAGACATCTGTATTTTTTACAGCTTGATTATTTTCATACGTATGGTATCCATAAGATTTATTAAAAACAACATTGCCTTTTTTAGCAATTAAAATCTGACATCCTGGAATAGCTTTCTCTTTGATTGCATTATCAACAAGGCTATCAATCATAAATTCTAATTTTTTATTGAAATTTTTATATAATTGAAGTCCGTACGATAATCTGATTGAATCGGTAGTATGTCCAGAATTGATTGAAAAATGCTTTGTTGTAACGGGGATATTTCCATTAATACTTAATCCTCCAAAAATTGATTGCGCAACAATGTGTTGTGCAAGTGAACTATTTTGATAACCAAGAATCATGGCATCAAAATTATCCGTAAATAAAAATGAATTAATACTGTATGGATTAGCAAAGACTGATAAAACTACTTTAGATTGCAAGGCTATTGTTTGTAAAAAAATATCTGTGTTCTTAGATATTTTAAAATCCTTCCAAGGGTTCGCATTTGATTTATGAACACTAACTAAAACTAAGTTATAGTCTGATAATTTATCTAAAATTAAAGCTTGTTCTTTAATATCCGCTCCCTCATTAATACTAAAAGTATCTACTTTAGCATACATATTTAATGATTCCTGGAAAGAATGAAATTGTTTCCCAATACTAAGGCTAGCAATTTTTAGTGTGTCAAGTCTTTTTAGTGGAATAATTTTATCATAGTTCTGCAAGAGCGTTATTGACGATTTAATCAAACTATAATTAATCTCTCTGGTTTTATCTGTAGTTAGACTATCATCAATAATATTAATATCAATTGGCTGAAAATCATCTAAGTTCATCCAGCTCTTAGCCATTAATATTTTTTTACACTTTTTATGAATATCCTCTTCAGAAATTTCTCCAGTACTAATTGCTACTTTAATCAATTTTATTGCCTTGGGAACATCTTCGGCGCATAACATAATATCATTACCTGCAATTAATGCTTTTACATCTAATTCGCCAGGTTCATATAAGTCACTTACAGCCTTCATATTTAATCCATCTGTGAACTTTAACCCTCCAAAACCCATTTCTTCAGTAAGTAAACCATTAACAACATTTTCTGAAAGTGAAATTGGTGTGTTTTCATTATTGTCCAATGATGGTATAAATAAATGAGCAGTCATGATACTTCCAAGACCATTTTTAATTAAATAATCAAAAGGTTGCAATTCAATTTTTTTAAGCCGATACTTTGAATGATTAATAACTGGTAATATTTTATGAGAATCCTTATCCGTATCTCCGTGACCCGGAAAATGTTTAGCACAAGCCAAAACATTATTATCTTGTAAGCCCTGCATATAAGCAAGAGACAATGAGGAAACTTTTTTATGGTCCTCTCCAAAAGACCTATTATTTATAATTGGATTGTTTGGATTTGAATTAACATCAACAACTGGAGCAAAATTAATATTAACACCTATTAACTTACATTGTCGAGCTATCTCGGCACCCATTTCATAAATTAGATTTGAGTCTGATGAAGCACCCAATGTCATTTGCCAAGGGAACCTTAAAGCAGAATCTAGTCGCATTGAAACACCCCACTCAGCGTCAAGAGCAATCATTAATGGGACCTTTGAAATAGATTGATAACGATTAGTTAATTTAGCTTGTCTTTTTGGACCACCCTGAAGAAACATTACTCCACCAATTTTATGTTTTTTAATCAACTTAGTAATCTGGTTTTCATGTTTGCTGTTTTTATTTGAATAGGCAGAAACCATAAAAAGTTGACCAATCTTTTCGTCAATAGTAAATAATTCTAAAATACTATCAGCCCACTGTGATGTTTCATCATAAAATACTGGATTATTAGCATCTTGAGAAAAAAGATGATTATTAAAAACAAAAAAGAATATTAAAAGTAGAATACTTTTCATCATAACAAAAATATGAATTAAGACTTTTATTTTAGTAAAATTTTATTAGCTAATGTATCTACTTATTAACGGATTCTTAATAATATATTTTCTAATTTTGTTTAATGATGAAACTACCTAATTTACCATCATTCTTCAACAAACAAAGTATTAATGGATTCAACTTTATTCCTAGATTTTACAAAATCAATCCACACAAAAGAAAAAAAATAAACTTTAAAAGAAATCGTGACAGTTTTAATGTAAAAGGGAGAAACAAAAGAATAACTTTTATAATTATTATTTTATCTTTGTTAAGCTACTATTTTTTAAAGTAAAACTTCCTTAAGATTTGGATATAATACAACTTTTGCCTGATCATATAGCAAATCAAATTGCGGCTGGTGAGGTAATACAAAGACCATCATCAGTTGTTAAAGAATTAGTTGAAAATTCTATTGATTCAGGTGCTACAGAAATTCAGTTATTAGTTCAAGATGCAGGAAAGAAATCAATACATGTAATTGATAATGGATGTGGAATGAGTTATAATGATGTTGAGAAATGTTTTGAAAGACATGCCACATCAAAAATTAAAAAAACAGATGATTTATTTGAGATTCATACAATGGGCTTTCGAGGAGAAGCAATGGCGTCAATTGCTTCAATTTCACATATTGAACTTGAAACAAAGTTGCATGACCAAGAATTGGGAACTAAAGTTTTTTTAAAAGGAAGCAAATTAATAAAAAAAGAACAAAGCAGCTGTTCCAATGGAACTTCTATTAAAATCAAAAATCTTTTTTTCAATATTCCAGCTCGAAGAAAATTCTTAAAATCTGATAATGTAGAGATGAGACATATTAGTGAAGAATTTAATAGAATAGCACTTGCATATCCAAACTGTAAGATGCAGTTTTACCATAATAAAAAAGAATTACTCTTTTTAAAAGAAAACAACTTTAGACAAAGAATTGTAAACGTTATAGGCTTAAAAAACAATGAATATTTAGTACCAGTAAATGAAGCAACTTCTCTTGTTAATTTAAGTGGATTCATTTGTAAGCCTGAATACGCAAAAAAAACTAGAGGAGAACAGTATATTTTTGTAAATAACAGATTTATAAAAAATTATCATATTCAAAGTGCTATTTCTAAAGCTTTTGAGGGTTTAATTAGTGAAAATCATTTCCCCTCTTACTTTATAAACTTAAAAGTTGATGCAAAAACAATTGACATTAATATTCATCCAACTAAAACTGAAATAAAATTTGAAGACGAAAAATCAATCTATGCAATAATTAGATCAGCTGTTAGAAAGTCTCTAGGCCAATATAATATTTCACCAAGTATAGATTTTATACAAGAAAATGCCTTTAATATTTCTTCAACTCCAAATTTAAATATCAAACAACCAGAAATTAAAGTTGATTATAACTATAATCCATTTAAAAATGAGAATAACAAGCAAACTAAAAATGACTTTGAAATAATTTTTGAAGAAAATCAACTAAAAAAAGAGGAGTTTAAAAGCTTAAACAATGATTATTTTATAAAATTATCTAATCAAGATATTATAGTTATACATACAAGAAGGGCACATCAAAGAATTCTATTTGAATACTACTTATATAATATGAAAAGTGCTACTTCAATTACTCAAAAATTAACTTTTCCTAAAAAAATATCTCTGGCAAAAAATGATGTTTTAGTATTTAATGAAATAGAAAATAATCTAAAAAATGTTGGTTTTAAATTTGAAAAAAATGAAGAAAATGAAATAGTTTTTAGTGGTTTACCGTCTGATTTTAATGAAAATAAACTTCAAAATACTATTGAAGATATCATCGAAAACTTTAAAAACAATAATTCTTTTGAAGAAAACAGAAAAAATATTATTGCTTTTTCATTATCAAAGAAGTTAGTAGTGGATAGAAAGATTTTGCTTAATGAAATAGAAATGAAAAATATGTATAATGAGCTCCAAAAATGTGAACAATCTGATTTTACATTTGATGGAAAACCTATTTTGATGAAAATTGAGACTACAGATTTAAATAAATATTTCAAATAATGTACAGACCTGGAAATTTTAGTGAACTACCCGAAATTGTGAAAAATTTATTGATTCTTAATGGTCTATTTTTTCTGGCTACAGTTTCTCTAAGTAATTTAGGTATTGATTTAGTCAAAATTCTGGGCTTGCATCAATTTCAATCAATAGATTTTAGACCACATCAACTAATTACACATCTGTTCATGCATGGAGATTTTACTCATTTATTCTTTAACATGTTTGCACTATGGATGTTTGGTAAAATATTAGAAAATGTTTGGGGCTCTAAAAGATTTCTAATTTATTACATGATTACTGGAATTGGGGCAGCATGTATCCATTTATTAATTAGCCAGTACCAAATTATCTCAATAAGTAATCAAATTCCTGAAATGGTAAATTTAGCTATTGAAGGAAGATACAACCCATCAATTCCAATATCAAAAAAATTAACTCAACTTATTATAACTCCAACTGTTGGTGCTTCCGGAGCAGTTTTCGGATTGTTACTGGCTTTTGGAATGCTATTCCCAAATGCATTGCTTTACCTCTATTTTGCTATTCCTATAAAAGCAAAATATTTTGTGATTGGGTACGGATTAATTGAACTATATGCTGGCATAAGCAATAACCCAGCAGATAATGTTGCTCATTTTGCACACTTAGGAGGGATGATATTTGGATTCTTTCTTATCAAGTATTGGAAAAACAATATGACATCATTTTAAAATGAGTTTCTTAAATAATATAAAAAGAGAATTTGGAACAGCAAACATGCTTAATAAGCTTATTTACATTAACGTCTTTTCATTTTTATTCTTAAATATATTCTCAGTAATATTCAGCCTTTTTTTGATAGATATTAATTCGACAAAAGAATATTTAATGCTTCCCTCTAGTACTGAAGAGGTAATAAAACAACCGTGGAGCCTTGTAACATATATGTTTACACATGATAATTTTATCCACCTAATATTTAATCTTATTTGGCTTCATTTTGGAGGGAAATTATTTATTCAATATCTAAACCAAAAACAATTATTATATACTTATATATTAGGAGGGTTAAGCGGAGGAATATTATTTATAATTGCTTTTAATTATTTACCTGCATTAATACCATTTAGCGAAAATGCTAAAGCCTTAGGAGCCTCAGCATCTGTTTTAGCAATTTTCTTTGCAATTGCAACACATATTCCTAATTACCAAGTAAATATACCATTTATTGGATATGTGAAATTAAAACACATTGCCTTAATCTACATAACATTAGATTTCCTAAATATCCCGAGTAGTAATGCTGGAGGTCATATTGCACATCTTGGAGGTGCAATTTTTGGTTTTTTTTACATAAAGAAATTTATTCATAGATCAGTTAAAAATGAAAAAAATCAATTTTATTCATATTTGAAAAATATTTTTAATTTTCAAAAATCAAATATTAAGAAAAATTATAAAATGAAAGAAATTGATTTAATTTTAGAAAAAATATCCAAGTCTGGATATAACAGCTTAACAAAAACTGAAAAAGAATTATTATTTAAGTCAAGTAAAAAGTAAGCTAATGATTAAAAAAAATTTCAATAAGATTCTTTTTATTATAAACTCTCTTCTTCTATTAATTCTTTTAGTATCATATACTGTGCCAATGATTCATCCATCATATATATGGCAAATATCGCTTCTAGGAATTATCTTTCCTCTTATTCTTGCTTTAAATTTCATGTTTGCCATTTATTGGTTATTTTCTTGGAAAAAATACTTTTGGGCGAATTTCATAATTATTCTCTTAGGGACTTCTCATATTGATAACATAATTGCTAATCAAAAAAATAAACTATCATCAAAAGAGTTTAACGATATTAAAATGAATAAAAAACATCAATTTGATCAATTAATTAATATCTTGACTTATAATGTAAGGTTGTTTAATCAAAATGAAAATATCAATAATAATAACGTTGAGAATGACATTGTAGATATCATTAAAAATAAAAACCCAAAGATATTATGCATACAAGAATTTAATCTCTCGAAAAAAACAAAAGAATTATTTGATTTTTATGATATAGAGGCAAGTAATGATAACAAATTACAGATCTTTACTAAATACGATGTTTTAAATGTAGGATTTGTTGAAAGCATTAATAGTTGCTTATATAAAGATATTATTTTGAATGATACTATTAGAGTTTATAATATTCATCTTCAGTCAAACTGGGTAAAAACTATGAAATCCTCCTACATTAACAGAGCAAATGAGTCTAAGAAAATTAAAGACCATATTAACTCATCTCCTTTTCCAGTAATTGTGTGCGGAGATTTTAATGATACACCAATTTCATATACATACTCAACACTAAAAGAAAATTTAGTAGATGCATTTAAAGAATCAGGAATTGGAATTGGAAATTCATATGTTGGAATTCCTTCTCTAAGAATAGATTATATTCTTCACGATAAGAAATTTAACTCATATAACTACAAAAAATATAAATTTGAGCTATCAGATCATTTCCCAATAAGCTGCAGCATATTGATTCCCTAAATCTATTTTGTATTTATCTGACTCTCCCCACTCATCGAGACTGCGGATTTTAAGACTTTTAATTTACTACCACCATGCACTTCAATCACTACAGATGATTTTCCAATTTCGATAATCTTTCCTTGTATACCCCCAATGGTAACTATTTTATCTCCCATTTTTAAAGAAGCTCTATATTGATTCTCAGCTTTTTGTTTTTTGATTTGTGGTCGTATCATAAAAAAATACATTACAACAAAAATCAAACCAAACATGATTAATGATGCTGTACCAGATTGTGCTTGTAATAAAATCATTTTAAATTCGAATTAATTAGTACTTACCTCGCCTTTGATAGTTAATATTTTGACATTTGGAATAGCATTTGTCATAAGTGTTACTCTTTTATTTTGCTTTCCAGTCTTCCCTTTACTATTGAATGTAACTTTAATATTTGCCTCATTACCCGGCTTAATTGGCTCTCTTGGCCACTCAGGAACTGTACACCCACAACTTCCTTTTGCAGATGTAATTAATAAATCTGAATTACCTATATTTTTAATTTTATAGTCGTGAGTAGCTTTTTCTCCTTGTTTTATGATACCAAAATCATATTCTGATTGAAGAATTTCAACAATTGGCTGAATAATTTCTTTGCTATCATTTTTTAATGATTGATTATTTTTTACTAAATCCGTACTAAGTTTATCATTGCTATTTTCAATCTTTCGTGCAGCATCATTGCACGAGAGGAAGACACTTAGAAATAATAAAAATGCAAAGATTATTTTGTTATTGATATTCATAATTAATTTTTCTTCAAAATTAAGAATTTACATTAGACCTCTGCCTACTTTATTTATCATATTTTCTCTGTTGAAATCTTTTATTGCACTATCTATCAAACCATTTATAAACATCTTACTTTTACTTGTACTGTAATATTTTGAAATCTCAATATACTCGTTAAGTGACACTTTTACTGGTAGTTCAACCATGTTAAGAATCTCACAAAAAGCCATTTTAATCATAATTTGGTCCATAATAGCAATTCTATCTAAATCCCAGTTTTTTGCTTTTTCAATTATTATTTTCTCATAAAAATTATCATTTTTAATTGTTAATCTAAAAAGATCTTTGGCAAACTTTTTGTCACTCTGATTTTTAAATACACTTTTTGGAATAATGACTTTTTTATTTTTAAAATTCCCCATTATTATTGTAGCTACAAATGGTAAATCATCAATCCAGTAAATACTATTTTCCTCTAAAATATGATGCAAAATTTTATTGTTTAAAATAATATCATTCAAAATATTATTGAAAAATTTTATGTCCTTATCATCACTAACTTCCTCGTCATTAAGGAATTTAATATAAAGATCACTTTTTATAATTTCCATGAAAATTTTCCTCACTATATCATGATCATTATCGTTCCAAAAGACAGTATACTTCTCATATATACGTATTTGATTTTTGTTTTTTAAAAAAAACTTGAAAAAAGAATTATGAATGAATTTTAGATTTGGATTAATGTCTTCATCTTTTGGCAAAAACTTAGATTTATTATCTTCAAAGAAGTTTTCTGCATGTCTAAAGAGAAAAAGTAAAAAACTAACAACAACAATTTGAAGCTTAGAAATATCCTCTATATGTTTTAACATATCAGTTTCTCCACTTGAAATACTTTGATCTTTTTTTGATTTAAAAGTATATAGGGATTGCATTACCTTTAGTCGGATATGCCTTCTACTGATCATTGTTATGACTTTTTAGCCTCGATACGATTTTTTGCAATTTTCAAAGCGGCTGAATAGCTGGTAATTCCTTCTTCTTTAGACTTTTTTAAGATATCTAATGTAGTACTGTAAATTTCTTTTGTTTGCTCCAGAGCCTTAGCTCTGTCATATCCCTTAAGTTCAGAATAAACATTTATTAAACCTCCTGAGTTAACTAAAAAGTCCGGCGCACAAACAATTCCTTTTTCTTTGAGGTGTAATGAATCTCTAATCTCATCTTCAAACTGGTTATTAGCTCCCCCACAAACAATAGAACATTTGAGTTTATCAATATTTGTAGTATTTAGTATACCCCCAAGTGCACATGGAGCATAAATGTCCATATCAAAATCAAATACACTATCATTATTAACTATTGTTGCACCATACATACTGGCAACATTATCAAGCTTTGCTTGGTCTATATCACTTATATAAACTTTTGCCTTTTCTTCAGAAAGATATTTAACAAGATATTCTCCGACATGACCAATCCCTTGAACCAAAATTTTCTTATCAACTAAATTATCATCACCCCATAAAAATTTTGATGAAGCCTTTATACCCATATAAACACCATATGCTGTAACAGGGGAAGGGTCTCCGCTACCACCCATGCTAACTGGAATTCCTGTAACATGTTTAGTTTCCATCCTTACATATTCCATATCTTTTGTAGACATACCTACATCTTCAGCAGTGATGTAATTACCAGAAAGAGTATCGACAAATTTTCCAAATTTTCTCATTAACTTTTCAGTCTTGTGTTTTGAAGCATCACCAATTATTACAGCTTTACCTCCACCAAGATCTAATCCTGATATTGATGCTTTGAATGACATTCCTCGTGATAACCTTAAAACATCTTCCAATGCATCTTCTTCATTTTTATAATCCCACATTCTTGTTCCCCCAAGTGCAGGGCCTAATGTGGTGTCATGAATAGCAATAATAGCTTTTAATCCTGTTTCTTTATCTTGACAAAAAACAACTTGCTCATGCTCAAAACTGTCCATTTTTGCTAAAACTTTAATTGAATTACTCATCTATAATGTAGTTTTTAACATCATTTTTAATTTTAAAATAGCTTAAGAACTAGATATAAAATTTAATTTCGATTTAAATACGATATTTTTATATTCGAGCGCAAATTTACTTATTATTTTTGTGCTTTCACAAAAAGAACTTATCATTTTCATGAAACATCTAAAATATCTTAACAAATTTTTATGGAAATATAAAGCTACACTTGTACTGGGACTATTATTTATAGCTATAACAAATATTTTTGCAATATATCCTGCTGAATTTGTCAGAAATGCACTAGACAGTCTTATTGAAAAACTAAGTAATAAAGAAAATGATAACATAAGTCTTGTGCTATTAAAATATGGAGGATTAATTATTTTATTCGCAATATTAAAGGGGATCTTCTTGTACATGACAAGACAAACGATAATTGTAATGTCAAGGAAAATTGAATTTGATTTAAAAAATGAAGTCTTTAATCAGTATCAAAGACTTAGTATTGGATTCTATAAAGTCAATAAAACTGGAGATTTAATGAATAGAATCACTGAAGATATTACAAAAGTAAGAATGTATCTTGGGCCTGCCATAATGTACTCTATTAATCTATCTATTTTATTTTTACTAGTAATATATAAGATGTTTGCCGTGAGTAAAATTCTTTCAATATTTGTTTTATTTCCTTTACCTCTCCTTGCTATATCAGTCTATTTTGTAAGTAATAAAATAAATAAAAAAAGTGAAAGAGTTCAGGCCCAGTTATCTACAGTTACAGCAATTAGTCAAGAATCTTTCTCGGGAATAAGAGTTATCAAATCATTTACTAACGAAGAGAATACACTTAAACTTTTTTTTAATAGCTGTAAAGAATACACCAATAGGCAAATAGAATTAATTAAAATTGAAGCAATGTTTATTCCTTTAATAATAACATTAATAGGAATTAGTACTGTCCTAACAATTTATATTGGGGGATTAGAGGTTTTTAAAGGAAATATAACAACTGGAAATATTGCAGAATTTATTATATACGTAAATATGCTAGCTTGGCCTGTTGCTTCAGTAGGATGGGTAACCTCTCTTGTTCAAAGAGCATCTGCATCACAAGAACGAATAAACGAATTCTTAAAAATCATTCCTGAAATTAAGAATACGGACAATACTAAGACTAATTTAAACTCAGATATAATTTTTAAAAAAGCATCTCTTGTTTATTCAGATACAAACATAAAAGCACTTAATAATATTAGTTTTAAAATTAAAAATAACAAACAAATTGGAATTTTTGGAAAAACAGGCTCCGGTAAAACGTCGATTGTAAATCTTATTTGCAGATTATATGATGTAACAAATGGAGACATTAAAATTAACGCTGTAAATATCAAAAATATTGATTTAAACCATTTAAGATCATCAATTGGATATGTCCCTCAAGATGGTTATTTATTTTCTGGAACAATAAGAGAAAATATTGGTTTTTCTTCGAATAAGATTGATAATCAAGAAGTTGAAATAGCTGCAAAGAAGGCTGAAATGATTGATGAAATAAATTCTTTTCCTGATAAATTTGAAACCGTAATTGGGGAAAGAGGCATTCAACTCTCAGGAGGACAGAGACAGAGATTAGCAATTGCTAGAGTGTTCTATAAAAAACCTGAAATCTATATTTTTGATGATTGTCTTTCAGCTGTTGATGCTAATAAAGAACAAAAAATCCTTGAAAACTTAAAAAAAGAAACAAATAGAAAAACTACAATAATTATAAGTCACAGAATATCCACATTAGAAAAATCAGATAATATTATTGTCATGAACGAAGGTGAGATTATTGAAGAAGGTACGCATCATGAGCTACTAAACAATGATGGATTTTATAGCCAAATACATGTAAATCAGACTGATAATAAATAATTTTTTTATTATATTTGTTTGAAACAGTCAGTAAACATGGTTGCCAAAAAAGAAATTGAAGAAATATATTCAAAATCTGTTAGATCAGGTCGTCGTACCTATTTTTTTGATGTCAGATCTACGCGAGCAGAAGATTATTATCTTACAATTACAGAAAGTAAAAGAGATTTTAATGAAGATGGCACTCCTTTCTATAAAAAACATAAGATATATTTATACAAAGAAGATTTTGAAAGTTTTCAAAATGCTCTTGCAAAAGTCAGTGAATTCATTATTAAAGAAAAAGGATCCAAAGTTATTTCTAATTCTAAATTTAACAAAACAACTTCTGATGAAAAAGATGAGGGAACCGATTCTACAGAATCAAGTTTCACTGAAGTAGATCTTGAAGATTTAAGTTAATTCCTAACTATACAATCTTTTTAACAAATTATTTTTTTTGTTAATAATTAACCATTACATTTTGTAATCTAACTTGATTATGGTTTGTATTTTTAAGGCATAATATGTTAAGAAATAAATGACTAAAATAATAGCGGTAGCAAATCAAAAAGGAGGAGTTGGGAAAACTACAACAGCCATTAATTTATCTGCATGCCTTGGAGTTCTAGAAAAAAAAGTTTTATTAATTGATTGTGACCCTCAAGCAAACACAACTTCTGGAGTAGGTTTTGATCACACTCAAGTAGGTAAGAGCTCTTATGATTGTCTTATTGGTAATCTCCCTGCCAGCAAAACAGTTTTAAAAACATCAAGTCCAAATTTAGATTTAATACCTGCTAATATTGATTTAGTGGCTGCTGAAATTGAACTAGTTGATATTGACGAGAGAGAATACTGCTTAAAAAAATCAATACAAGAAATAAAATCAAATTATGATTATATAATTATAGATTGTGCCCCATCCTTAGGAATCCTCACTTTAAATGCTCTTGCTTCATCTGATTCTGTAATTGTTCCGATTCAATGTGAATACTTTGCTTTAGAAGGACTTGGCAAGCTTCTAAATACAATTAAAATAATTCAGCAAAGACTGAATAATAAGTTAATCATTGAAGGCTTGCTGTTGACAATGTATGACACAAGACTAAGACTATCAAATCAAGTTGTTGAAGAAGTAAAAACTCATTTTCAAGATATGGTTTTCAAAACCATAATTCATAGAAATGTAAGATTAGGAGAATCTCCTTCTTTTGGAGAAACAATTATTATTCATGATGCATCAAGTAAAGGAGCAATAAATTATTTAAATCTTGCAAGTGAAATAATTAAAAAGAATGAAGAAGTAACTGCAGAAGCTGAAAGTGATGAAAAATAAAAGAAATGCATTAGGAAGGGGCTTATCAGCTATTTTAAGAAATCCAAAAACTGATATTACTGAAAATAGAAATGAAGAGAAAAATCTTGTTTCTACAATTAATAATATTTCTATTGAAGATATCCAAATTAACCCTTTTCAGCCCAGAACAGAATTTGATGAAGAAAAGCTATTTGAACTTTCAGAATCTATCAAAGAACTTGGAATAATTCAACCTATTACCGTTAGAAAACTTGGATATAACAAATATCAACTGATATCAGGTGAAAGAAGACTTAGAGCTTCAAAAGTATTGAATCTAAAAACCATCCCATCATATATTAGAATTGCCAATGATGAGCAAATGCTAGAAATGGCATTAGTTGAAAATATTCAAAGAGACAATTTAAATCCAATTGATATTGCATTATCTTTTCAAAGATTGATAAAAGAATGTAATCTTACTCAAGAAGAATGTGGAAATAAACTTGGAAAGCAGAGATCAACAATCACAAATTTTTTAAGATTATTAAAACTTCCATCTAAAATACAAGAAGGACTAAAAAAAGAAAGAATAACTGTTGGCCATGCAAGAGCACTAATTAATATTAATGATAAAGAAAATCAATTAAATATTTATCATGACATTATTGAAAGTGGATTCTCTGTTAGAGAGGTAGAACAAATAGCAAAAGACTTTATTGATAGAAAATATAAATTTGGTGGAAAAGTAAAAAAAACAAAATCTGAAAATATTATTGCTTTTGCACATCAAAAAAAAATATTTGATCTCTCTAAAAATTTAAATCAAAAAATTGAGTTAAAAACAACAAAAAAGGGAAACGGTAAAATAATTATCCCTTTTTCAAATGAAGATGAACTATCAGATATTTTTAATAAAATAAAATTGTAATCTTGAAAAGATTAATTTTAATATCTTCATTATTCTTTTTTATTTTTTCTGAAAACATTATTGCACAATCAAATTATAAATCTCCCAAAAAAGCTGCTATGTTATCTTTAGTTCCAGGTCTTGGACAAGCATACACAAAAAAATATTGGAAAATTCCTATCATATACTCTGCCCTTCTTGCTAGTGGATATTATATAAATGACAATAATTCAAAGTATGTATTATATCGAGATACATACCTAAACAGAATGGATGGTATTAATGATGATTTAAATTATACAGACAGTCAATTAATTACGCTAAAAGATTTTTATAAGAGAAATCGTGAAATTTCAATAATGTTATTTAGCTTATCATATATACTTAATATTATTGATGCTTCTGTAAATGCTCATTTATTTGAATATGAGGTAAGTGAAGATATTTCATTTAAAATTGAACCAATTATGATTCAAAACAACTACTATTCTTCTTTAAAACTAAACATCCAACTATAATATGCGGATTGCCATAATAGGATACGGTAAAATGGGTAAATTAATAGCCATTCTAGCAGAGGAAAAAGGCTACGATATAGTTTTAAAAACCAATTCAAATTTACCTTTTGAGAAATGCAATTTAAAAGATATTGATGTGGCTATTGACTTTAGTACACCAGAAACTGCTTTTAATAATATTTCATATGCAATTAAAAATAATATTCCAATTATTTCTGGAACAACTGGATGGCTTGAAAAATTAGAAGAAATAAAAAAATTATGCACTAAATACAATGGTTCATTTTTATATGCTTCAAATTTTAGTATTGGAGTGAATATGTTTTTTAAGTTAAACATAGAGTTAGCAAAATTGATGCAAGACAAAATTTACACAACATCTATTTCTGAAACTCATCATTTAGAAAAATTAGATAAACCAAGTGGAACTGCTAAAACATTATCTAAAGACATACAGAAGGAATTAAAAATAACACCAAATATTATCTCACACAGAATAAACAATAAAATAGGTACTCATGAAATCAAGTATGAATCTGAAATTGATAGTATAAAAATAGTTCACGAAGCAAAAATAAGAGATGGTTTTGCTTATGGGGCACTAAAGGCTGCTGAATGGATAAGAAATAAAAAAGGAATTTTTAGTATGCAAGATGTATTAAGCCAATAATTAATATTTTTGTTTTTTAAATTTTATTTATGAAAACTAGTTTTAAAATTGCTTTGTTTCTACTTTTTACTCTGATTTGGTCAATATTTGTTTATTTGATTAATGGTGAGTGGTTATATTTTCTTCCATTATTGTTAGCTGATGTAATTTTCTTTGAAACAATTAGCTGGCAATTTTGGAAAAAAAAGAAAGAAAAAAAGAAATCTACAAAAAGTGAACTTAGAACCTGGATTGAAGCAATTGCATTTGCTGTTGTAGCTGCTCACATTTTAAGAACTTTTTTTATAGAAGCGTACACTATTCCAACATCTTCAATGGAAAAATCTATGTTAATTGGAGACTTTCTTTTTGTAAGTAAAGTTAGCTATGGTCCTCGAACACCAATGACTCCTATAGCATTTCCACTAGTTCATCATACTCTACCCTTTACAAATCAAAAATCTTACTCAGAAAAAATTAAACTTCCATATCATAGGATGAAAGGTCTGGGAAAAATAGAAAGGAATGATTGTGTAGTTTTTAATTGGCCAGCTGAAAAGTTAGGAAGGCCTGTTGACAAAAAAGAAAATTACGTAAAAAGATGCGTTGGTATTCCTGGAGACAAAATTGAAATAATAAACGGTCAATTAAGAGTAAATGATCAAAATCAGGTTGAACCTGATGGTATGAAGAAGCAATTTGTTTATAATGTAAAAACAAAAGGAAGTGGCTTAAATCCAAAAATTCTATATGAAAAGTTTGATATTACTGAAGGATCTCGTGGAAAAAACCCAAATGAGTATAACTTATTTCTAACTGATGAGAGTTATAAAGGAATACAGAAATTTAATAATGTGGAATTAGTTGAAAAAAGAATTAGTGAAGGAGAATATAATATTTTCTCTAGCCCACAAAATAATCCTAATAAATGGCTTGTTCAAAACCCCTACAACTGGCATGAGGATATGTTTGGTCCAATAACAATTCCAAAAGCTGGAGAAAAAGTTAAATTAACAACAAAAAACCTCCCTATTTACAAAGATATTATTGAAAGATATGAATCAAATTCACTCAAAGTATTAGACAGTAATATATTTATTAATGATAGTTTAACTAATGAATATACATTTAAAATGAATTACTATTGGTTGATGGGAGATAACAGACATAATTCTGCTGATTCAAGGATGTGGGGATTTGTTCCTGAAGATCATATCGTTGGTAAAGCTCTCTTTGTTTGGATGAGTTGGGATAAAAATGCCAAAGGAATTAAAAAAATAAGATGGGACAGATTATTCACAAGTGTTAAATAATCAAATAATATTACCAACTTCATATTTCGGTCCAATCCCCTATTACTCAATATTAGTAAAATCTGACGATTATTTACTAGAGAAACATGAAAACTTTATTAAGCAAACAGTTAGAAGTAGGTGCATTATAAATAGTTCAAGTGGAAAATTAAATTTATCTATCCCAAGGATTAGAAAAAACAGTTCAAAAACAAAAATCAAAGATATTAGAATCTGTTATAATGAACCTTGGCAAAAAGTTCATTTAAAATCTATTACAACATGCTATAATTCATCTCCTTTTTTTGATTATTACAAAGAAAAAATTTCAAAAATTTTTGATGTAAAAGAAAAATTTTTAATTGACTTTAGTCTAAAATCACATTTGCTAGTAATGGATTTTTTAAAATTAAATCAAAATATAAATTACACTAAAGTTTTTAAAAAAATTAATAATTCAACTGATTATAGAAATTATGAATTTTGTTCAAAAGGAGGTTATAAATATGATCAAGTTTATTTTACAGAAAATAAATTTATAAAAGATTTATCTGTTCTTGATTTAATATTTAATTTAGGTCCTGAATCCATTGATTTTTTAAAAAAAATTGATAATAATCAAATGTCCTAAAAACAAAACTAATTTTCTATCATCATATAATAAATATTAAAACATCTTTTATAATGATATTATTATATTTGCCTTCGATAAATTGATGCTAAACATGATAAATATTACACTTCCAGACGGAAAAGTTTTAAAATCTGAAAAGGGAACTAATGCTTTTGAAATTGCTAGAACAATAAGTGAAGGCTTAGCACGAAATGTATTATCAGCGACAATAAATAATGAAGTTTGGGATATCAATAGACCTATTACTAAAGACTGTAATCTTAAACTACATACTTTTAATGATATTGAAGGTAAGAAATGTTTTTGGCATTCGTCTGCACATTTAATGGCTGAAGCACTTGAAGATCTTTTTCCTGGTGTTAAACTGGGAATAGGACCTGCTATTGACAATGGTTTCTATTATGATATTGATCTTGGAGAAAGCAGGTCATTATCATCTGATGATTTCTCAAAAATTGAAGAGAGAATGTTATCCCTGGCTCGTGAAAAAAATAATTTCGAAAGAAAAGAAATTAGCAAAAAAGATGCTATCGATTTTTTTAAAAATAAAGGAGATGAATATAAACTTGAACTTTTAGAAGATTTAAAAGATGGAGAAATTTCATTTTACTCTCAAGGAAAATTCACTGATTTATGCAGAGGTCCTCATATTGATAATACTTCCCGGATAAAGGCAATTAAGTTATTAAATGTTGCCGGGGCCTATTGGAGAGGAGATGAAAAAAGAAAACAAATGACCAGAGTTTATGGGATTAGCTTTCAAAAACAAAAAGAGCTCACTAGTCATTTGCAAATGCTGGAAGAGGCTAAAAAAAGAGATCATAGAAAATTAGGAAAAGAAATGGAGCTTTTTACTTTTTCTAAAAAAGTTGGTCAAGGTCTACCTTTATGGTTACCAAAAGGGGCTCAGCTTAGAGAAAAATTAGAAAACTTTCTAAAAAAAGCACAAGAAAAAGCGGGGTATTTACCAGTTATAACTCCACATATTGGAAATAAAGATTTATATGTTTGTTCAGGTCACTATGAAAAATATGGTGAAGATTCATTTCAACCAATTAAAACTCCACAAGAAAATGAAGAGTTCATATTAAAACCTATGAACTGTCCTCATCATTGTGAAATTTATAAAAGCAAACAATATTCATATAAAGATCTTCCTGTAAGGTTTGCAGAATTTGGTACAGTTTACAGATATGAACAATCTGGAGAACTGCATGGATTAACAAGAGTAAGAGGTTTTACTCAAGATGATGCACATTTATTTGTACGTCCTGATCAAGTTAAAAGTGAATTTAAGAATGTAATTGATTTAGTATTATATGTTTTTAAAGCATTAAATTTTACTGACTTTAAAGCTCAAGTTTCGTTAAGAGATAAAAAAAACAAGACAAAATATATAGGATCAGAAAAAAATTGGGATAAAGCAGAACAAGAAATTATTGAAGCTGCTGAGGAAAAAGGTCTTGATACTATTGTTGAATATGGTGAAGCTGCATTTTATGGTCCTAAACTAGATTTTATGGTTAGAGATGCTATTGGAAGAGAATGGCAATTAGGAACAATTCAAGTTGATTATGCATTACCTGATAGGTTCGAACTAGAATACACAGGCAAGGATAATCAAAAGCACAGACCTGTAATGATACATAGAGCCCCCTTTGGCTCTTTGGAACGATTTGTCGCAATTTTAATTGAGCATTGCAGTGGTAATTTCCCTCTATGGCTAAGTCCTGAACAATTTATCATTTTACCAATTAGTGAAAAATTCCACGAATATGCTGAAAATGTCAGTCAATTACTAAAAAATTACGATATTTGCGGCCCTATTGATAAAAGGGCTGAGACTACTAGTAGAAAAATACGCGATGCAGAAGTTTCAAAAATCCCTTTTATTATAGTTGTTGGGGAGAGAGAGGAGGCTGAAAACAGAATTACAGTTCGAAAGCACGGAGGAGAAAATATAGGAAGTATTGAAACCGAACAATTTATTAATATTGTTCAAAAAGAAATTAGAGAATTAATAACATTTATAAACTAAAAAAATAAAAAATCGCTTTAAGAAAAAGATATAGAGGTAGAGTTGTAGTTGAAAAACAGCATAAAACAAATAAAGAAATTACTGCAGCTTTTATTAGAATAGTAGGTGAAAATATTGAATCCAAAATTGTTTCGCTTGATGAAGGTTTAAAAATTGCAAATTCAATGTCTCTAGATTTAGTTGAGATATCACCAAAGACTGAGCCACCTGTTTGTAAAATTATTGATTATAAAAAATTTATTTATGATCAAAAGAAAAAACAAAAGGCAATTAAATCTAAGGCAGTTAAAGTAGTAGTAAAAGAACTAAGATTTGGGCCAAACACAGGAGAGCATGATTTTGATTTTAAACTAAAACATGCCATCAAATTTTTACAAGATGGAGCAAAAGTTAAAGCCTTTGTTTTTTTTAGAGGAAGAACGATAATATTTAAAGACAAGGGAGAAATCCTTCTGTTGAGATTAGCACAAGCACTAGAAGAGTATGGGGTAGTTGAAAACATGCCAAAACTTGACGGAAAAAAAATGATAATGATTGTAGCACCAAAAAAGAAAAATTAAAAGTATAAGAAAACATGCCAAAAATGAAAACTAAAGCCGGAGCTAAAAAAAGATTTAAGCTTACAGGTTCAGGAAAAATAAAAAGAAAACATGCATTTAAATCGCATATTTTAACTAAAAAAGGTACTAAGCAAAAGAGAAATCTAACAAAAACAGGTTTAGTTCATGAATCAGATGTTAAGAGTGTAAAAGCTCAACTCTGTATATAATTAGGTTATTAACCAGGTAAATAGTCTTAAAAAGGACTTTTAGTCACTATTTACTAAAAAATAAAAAGAAATGCCAAGATCAGTCAATTCAGTTGCTGCAAAAGCAAGAAGAAAAAAAATATTAAAATCAGCCAAAGGTTACTTCGGTAGAAGAAAAAACGTTCACACAGTTGCAAAAAATGCTGTTGAAAAAGGAATGCTCTATGCTTATAGAGATAGAAAAAATAAAAAAAGAACCTTTAGAGCTTTATGGATTCAAAGAATAAATGCTGGTGCTAGATTACACGGAATGTCTTACTCTAAGTTTATGGGTAAAATTCATGCAAATGGTATTGAGTTGAACAGAAAAGTCCTTGCTGACTTAGCAATGAATCATCCAGAAGCTTTTAAAACAATTGCACTTAGCCTCAAATAATCATCATGAATAACAGAAAGTATTTACCTACTCTTAGCGAGTTAGTTGATCGTTTATCTATTGCTCAACTAAAAGAAGTATTTATAAGTGAGCACAAAGATGAATACTCTGCTGAAATCCAAGATATAGTAAATGATATACAATTACTACTTGATGAAAAAAGCGAATCAATTGATGCTAAAACAATAAGAGCAATTATAGTATTATCTCAAATGAACCTTCACATATGGCATAATGAGTCTAATTACAGAAATGGGATTAAGGATGGAAACAATCTCGAGCTAACTCATGGGCTTAATGGTATACGAAATACAGCAAAAAATAAGATTCAAGAAATTGTAGGAGGAAGAAAAGATTATAAAATAGATTGTCTAGCTGCTGATTTTAAAGATTGGGAGATTAGCTGGTAATCAATTAAGATAATTTTTCTTTTACAATCTGGGCTATCAGTTTACCATCAGCTTTTCCACCCAACACTTTGGAAGCTAACCCCATAACTCTTCCCATATCTTTCATAGAACTTGCATTATTATCAACTATAATTTTGTTTACTATAGTTTCAATTTCATCATTTGATAATTGTTCAGGAAGATAAAACTCTAAATACTTAAGTTGCTTTAACTCATCGCTTTCTAAATCAGGTCTATTCTGTTCTTTATAAATCTGAGCAGAATCTTTTCTTTGCTTTACAAGCTTAATAATAATTTTTAAAGCAATATCATCAGATATTTCTGAACTACCATCCTTTGAAGCCTCCAGTAAAATAGCGGACTTAACAGATCTTAAAGCAGCTAATTTATCTACTTCTCTAGCTAACATGGCTTTCTTAATGTCTTCACTTATTAAATTTTGTATACTCATCTATTTATATTTTAAATTATTATTATTTAAGTTTTCTAAAGCATCAATAGCAAAATTATATTCCGGATTAATCTCTATTGCGCGTTTATAATCAACCTCAGCTTGTGCAATATTACCAAGTGTTTCAAAGCAAATTCCTCTAGCATAATAAGATTCAAAAAAACTTGGATTTGAATATATTGCATCTGCAAAATTATTCACAGCTACATCATGCAAATCAAGTTCCATATGAATAAATCCAATATTATAATGAGTATTAGCATTAAATGCATCAAAAGCAAGCAATAAATTATATGTCTCAAGAGCTTTATTATAAAGAAAGTTACTTTGGTAATAAAGAGCCAAATTGTACAGTGAAATTACGTTTGAAGAATCAATTTTCAAAGCATTTAAATAATATGTTTCTGATAATGTATCATTCATACCTT
>Ga0222716_10000723_pt1 | contig 28593 bp, 23 predicted proteins | sample C33_13DmetaG_FD_165044 | JGI IMG/M metagenome (GOLD analysis project Ga0222716, IMG submission 165044) | Estuarine water microbial communities from San Francisco Bay, California, United States - C33_13D | ecosystem: Environmental > Aquatic > Marine > Unclassified | place: USA: California... | reverse complement strand
TAGTCTCTTTTAAATAATTAAAAAAAGGCCTTAATTAATTTTAAGGCCTTTTTTTATGCTTTTTATTTAAGATTTTTATTTAAGATTTTTAATTAGGGGCCAAAATACACTAAGTAAATTTTGTATCTTTACAAAAACTAAAATACCCTATTATGAGAAATCTATTTACTTGCTTACTTTCTTTGTTTATTTTCTGTTTTAGCGCAATGTCGCAAAACAATGTAACTTTTCAAGTTGACATGAACAGTGTTGATCCAACAACATTTACAACTCCAGAAGTAAATGGAACCTTTAATGGTTGGTGTGGGAATTGCGCTGCAATGTCAGACCTTGACGGAGATAATATTTGGGATGTTACTATTGATTTAGCTAATGGAACTTATGAATTTAAATACTCTGCTGATAATTGGACTATACAAGAGGCTTTATTTTATGGTGATGGCTGTACAAATGGAAATACTCAGTATACTAATAGAATGTTAACTGTTAGTGGAGATACAACTCTTCCGGTAGTTTGTTGGAGTTCATGTGACGATTGTAGTTCAGGTCCGTCTTCGTACAATGTTACTTTTGAAGTTGATATGAGAGATGTTAATAACCCATATACCACACCTGAAGTAAATGGTGTGTTTAATAGTTGGTGTGGAAATTGCTGGCCAATGACTGATCTTGATGGAGATAGTATTTGGCAATTCTCAGCAAGTTTTTCAGCTGGAGACACTCTTGAATGGAAATATTCTGCTGACAACTGGAATATTCAAGAAGATCTTGACTCTTCTCTCTCTTGTGTAATAATAAATTATGATCCAAGCGCTCCTAATGGGTGGGGATTTGTTAATCGTGTTGCTATTGTAGGTAGTGACACAACATTTTCCTCTTCTTGGAATAACTGTATTGTTACTGGTGCAAATGGATGTACAGACACGCTTGCTGCAAATTATGATTCTCTTGCAACCATTGATGATGGAAGCTGTTTATACAGCACAATATTTAATGTTAATATGAATTGCGACACAACCTCTTATGTGGAAGTTAATTTGGAAAGCCCTAGCTTTAGTTGGTGTGGGGGTTGTGTGGTTCTGCTAGACCCCGATGGAGATGGAATACATTCAATAACACTTGATTTGCCTCTTGGTGATTTTGAATACAAATATGCTTTAGACAGCTGGACTTATCAGGAAGATTTAGTAGATGATATGCAAAATGGCGGAACCTGTGCCCCAATAACTGATTATTCTTCCTTTGCAAATAGACTGTTAAGCGTTTTACCCGGAAGTATAACAAACGATTCTTACGGCACATGTATCGACTGCATTCTTGGGTGTACCGATTCACTAGCATGTAATTTTGACCCTTTAGTAACTTTTGATGATGGAAGCTGCCTGACAGCTTATGGATGTACCGATTCACTAGCATGTAATTTTGACCCTTTAGCAAGTTGTGATGACGGAAGCTGTTTAACGCTGTATGGCTGTACAGATTCTTTAGCCTGTAATTTTGATCCACTAGCAACTTGTGATGATGGAAATTGTTTAACAATTTATGGCTGTATGAATCCAGCAGCGCTTAACTATGACTCTTTAGCTAATTGCCCTGACTCTTGTCTCTTTCCTCAAGTAACTTATGGGTGTACAGACTCTACCGCCCTAAACTATAATCCTCTTGCAACTATAGATGACAGCTCTTGTATTTATTGCTATTATGGATGTATGGATATTTTTGCTTGTAATTATGACTCTTTAGCAACTTGTGATGATGGAAGTTGCCTTACAACTTACGGTTGTACTGACTCCCTTGCTTGTAATTTCGACCCTTTAGCAAATTGTGATGATGGGGGGTGTTTGACAATTTATGGTTGTACTGATATTCTTGCCTGTAATTACGACTCTTTAGCAACTTGTGATGACGGAAGCTGTTTAAACAATTTCGGATGTACTGATACTCTTGCGTGTAATTTTGATCCTATGGCAAATTGTAATGACGGAAGCTGTTTAACTCTTTATGGATGCACTGATACTCTAGCAAATAACTATGACCCATTAGCAACTTGCGACGACAGTACTTGTGTGTATGGTTATAGCGTTACTTTTCAGCTAGACCTAAGAGGGGTTACAAATATTTCATATATCACCCCTGAGGTTAACGGAATGTTTAATGGCTGGTGCGGAAACTGTACGCAACTAGAGGATCTAAACAACGATTCAATTTGGGAAATTACTATCATGATAGACTCCGGATCATATGAGTACAAGTATTCTGTAGATAACTGGACGATAGAAGAGAATCTGTTCTCGGGGGATAGTTGTACAGTGTCAAGTAATGGGTTTACAAACAGAATTTTACATGTTAATCAAGACACAATTTTAGATCCTGTTTGTTGGGGGTCTTGTTATGATTGTTTGTCTAGTTCTGGCCCATCATCATATAATGTAACTTTCAGATTAGATATGTCTGAATATGTAGGTCCTCCTTTCACAACTCCTGAAGTAAATGGAACATTTAACAATTGGTGTGGAAGTTGTTGGGCAATGACAGATGATAACGGAGACAATATTTGGGAGTTCACAGCGCTGATGGCTGCTGGAGACACGGTAGAATATAAGTTCTCTGCTGATAGCTGGAATATTCAAGAAGATCTTGACTCTACTGGAAACTGTATTACTGTTGCATTTGACCCAGGAGCACCTAATGGTTGGGGCTATGTTAACCGATATTTAGTTGTTGATTCTGAAGTTGAATTAGACGCTGTTTGCTGGAATAGCTGCTCAGAGTGTCAAGGACAAACTGGAATTTCAGAAAATAATTTAAGCAGTGTTTTTGTTTACCCAAACCCTTCATCAGGGCTAATAAACATAAATACGCCAAGTAAAACCTCTAGAATTGATATATATAGCGTTTTAGGAAAGTTGGTTTATTCAAAAACGAACAAAACGAACACAAGTGAACACACTGTTAATATTAAAGAAAATGGTCTTTATTACATTTCTGTATATGTTGGAAATGAAGTTATAAGCAAAAAATTTACCATTCAAAACTAGAAAAATGAAAAATTTATTTATAGCGACAGTTTTAGTTTGCTTTAGTAGCATCTCTTACTCTCAGGGCTGGTCATTAGTTTGGGAAGATGATTTTTCTGGAACTACTTTAGACCAAACAAAATGGACACATGATCTTGGGACAGGAAGTCAATATGGCCTGTGGGGCTGGGGAAATGGTGAGCTTCAATTCTATCAAGCCGGCAACACAGAAGTGAGCAATGGAACGCTAAAAATTGTTGCTAAAGAAGAGCCGGGAGGGCTAGTTGATAGTTGGGGAAACACCATGTATTACAGCTCTTCAAAAATCAAGACTGAAAATAAATTTGAAGTAAAATATGGTAAGATTGAGGCAAGAATAAAAACCGTAAATGGCGAGGGGTTTTGGCCGGCATTTTGGATGCTACCCTCTGGCGGCTCTTGGCCTTGTGATGGTGAGATTGATATTATGGAGCAATGGGCAAATGACTGGCCGACCATAGAAACTACTGGAGCTGCTCATGTGGGTGCTTGTCCAGGACAATCTTTTTACCAGTCATTTCAACACCAAATACACGCAGGAAGTTTTGCCTCTAGCTTCCACAATTATGCGGTAGAGTGGGATGAAAACTATATTGCTTGGTTTGTTGATGGCGTTAAGGTTTATCAACTCTCTCCCTCAAGCTATCCAACTATTCCAAACCAACATTCTTGGCCCTTTAATTCTAATGAGTGGTACTTAATATTAAATCTTGCAATTACTCAAAACGGCCCTAATTCTCTTTCCTCTTTTCCCTCTCAAATTGAGGTAGACTATGTAAGGGTATATGAAAATACTGGCGTACTTGGGTGTAAAGATCCTCAGGCAACAAACTATAATTCAACTGCAACAATTGCCAATGGTAGTTGTGAGTACCTTGTAACCTTTAGGGTAGACATGAACGACGTATCCCAATCTTATACCATACCAGAAGTAAACGGAACTTTTAACGGTTGGTGTGGAAGTTGCTGGCCAATGGAAGATTTAGATGGCGATGGTATTTGGGAAAAACAGATTACAATGCTAGAGGGTTACTATGAATTAAAGTTTAGTGCTGACAATTGGTCTATTGCCGAATCATTAGACCCGGCATGGGCCTGTACAAACGGAAATGCTCAATACACAAACAGAACGATTTTTATTGATGAAAACAAGGTTATCTGCCCAGAGTGGGGGCAGTGCACTCCAACTTGTAATTCTATTATTATATCTGATGTAAATGAGCTGACTAGCTTGGGAAATAGTTTGTATCCAAACCCGAGCAGTGGGCTTATTAATCTTTCTGCAAATAATGCTGAAAACCTTAAAATAACAACGCTGCTTGGTAGTGTTGTTTTTGAAAAAAATAATCTAGAAGACAATACAATAGATGTTCGACACCTGCCTGCTGGTGTTTATAATTGCTCATACTTTTCAGAAAACATATACCATTCAGAAAAACTTTTACTAATAAAATAATTTATGAAAACAAATTCAGCATTTACTTTATTACTTTTTTTTCTTTTTCTCTTTTCTTGTGATAGCAATAAAAATACAAGCTCATTTGAGCTTGACCCAGTCGCTGAAAAAGAAATTGATGCTCTAATAAAAAAAATGTCCGTTGAAGAAAAGGTTGGGCAAACTTGCCAAATAACCTTAGACGCCATTCTACAAAAAGACACTGCAAATGTTCTGATTGAGCCACATCAAATTGATCTTAAAAAACTTGAAGAGGCTATCGACATATATAAAGTTGGCTCTATTTTAAATGTTTCAAATCACACATTCACACTTGAAAATTGGAATTTAATAATAAAAACCATTCAGGAAAAAGCCATGAGTTCTGGCTTAAAGATTCCAATCATTTATGGGGTAGATGCTATTCATGGGGCAACATACATACAAAATAGCACGCTCTTTCCTCAAGAAATTGGATTAGCTGCAAGCTGGGATACAGCTATGGCAAGAGAAATGGGGAGGATTACTGCTTATGAAACAAGAGCCTCGGGAGTGCCTTGGAACTTTTCTCCCGTTTTAGATTTGGGTAGGGTTCCTATTTGGTCTCGATTTTTTGAAACACTTGGGGAAGACACTTATTTGGCAAAAACTTTAGGAACAAAAATTGTACAAGGATACCAAGGGGAGAATAATATTGATAAAGATCATGTTGCCGCCTGCCTAAAACATTATGTTGGCTACGGCTTTCCAAGAACAGGGAGAGACAGGACGCCTGCGCTTATTCCAGAAAGGACAATGAAAGAGTATCACCTTCCCCCTTTTGAAAACGCAATAAAAAATGGAGCCCTTACAGTAATGGTAAATAGCGGTGAGGTAAACGGAATACCTGGGCACGCAAACAAACATCTTTTAACTAATGTTTTAAAAGAGGACTGGGGTTTTGCAGGATTCTCAGTTTCGGATTGGGAAGACTTTATTAATCTTTATAAAGTAGCCCAAACAGACTCAACTTTAAAAGATGCTATTGGTACCGCAATAAATGCCGGTGTTGATATGAGTATGGTTCCTAACAACCCAGAATATAAAAACTACTGCAAACTATTTTTAGAGCTCATTAATGATAGAAGGGTGCGCACAGAAAGGCTAGACGATGCTGTAAGGAGAATCTTGAGGGTAAAACACAAGCTTAATTTATTTAGCACTCCTTATACAAATAAAAATGATTATCCCAATTTTGGGTCTGAATCTCATGCTAAAAAGGCATATGCAGCGGCCGCAGAATCAATTACACTACTAAAAAATAAAGAACAATTACTGCCTCTCAGTACGAGCTCAAGAATCATGGTTATTGGCCCAACAGCTAATAGCCTAAATTGTTTAAACGGTGCGTGGACACACACCTGGCAAGGCGTTGATCCGCAATATAACAACTCTAAAAACCCAACTATTTACCAGGCACTAAAAAACAGCGCTCAATCATGCAGTCTCTTTGAAGGGTCTACTATGAAAATGGTCGGTGGTGATGAGGCCGATTTCTATTCTACTGATTTGTCAAAGGCTGTTAAAAGTGCCAGCAACTATGATGTTGCTGTTGTTTGTCTTGGAGAGCTGCCATCAACCGAAAGGCCTGGAGATATTTATACTCTTGACATGGCAAAAGAACAGCAAGAGATAATTAAAAACCTCTCTAAAACAGGAATTAAAATTGTTCTTGCTCTTGTTGAGGGTAGGCCTAAAATTATTTCAGACATCGAGCCTTTAGCTGATGCCGTTGTTCAATGTTATCTTCCGGGAGACCAGGGGGGTCGGGCTTTTGCAGACATTCTCTTTGGAAAAATAAATCCTAGCGGAAAACTACCTTATACTTACCCAAGACATAGCGGTGTAATTATGCACTATGACCACAAACAATCTGAGCTTATAAACGCAAATACTTGGAAAAATGACTTTTTTAACCCTCAATATAATTTTGGTTTTGGCTTAAGCTATACAAGTTTTGAATACTCCAACATTAATATTGAAAAAAGCGATTTTCTTCTCTCAGAAAAAGAGGTCGTTGTTAGTGTTGATGTTAAAAACACAGGAAAAAGAGCTGGAAAAGAGGTTGTTCAGCTTTATGCTCGTGATCACTTTGCATCGATTTCACCTCCTCTAAAAAAACTTGTTCGTTACAACAAAGTGATGCTAGAGGCTGGAGAAACAAAAACTGTTTCTTTCATCGTAAATTTTGATGAGCTTGGGTTCTACAACTATGATAATGTTTGGATAAACGAGCCTGGAAAACACTCTTTTTATATAGATACTCTTCAGGCAACTATTAATCTAAAATAAAAATATGAGTAGGGGTTTTAAACTAATCTTTTGCATAGCTTTTGCCATTAGCCTTTTTAGCTTTAGCACGTCAGCCCAAACAAAAGACAGCACTTTTATTCCTAAAAATGCATTTAAAAGTGCCACCCTTTCAATAAAAGACCCCGTTTCTAATATTAAGTTTGGGGGTTATTTTAGATTTTTAGGATTTGTAAGAGACCTTCCAACAATGTATCCACTGGATATTCCAAGCTATTACAGCGGGGTGTTTCCACAACAAACAACTATTTCTGTTGGCACTGGTTATCGAGAGCCTATGATGCTGCTATCAATCGGAGGCACAGCTAAAAAAAACATAACCTTTGGAACAGATTTAATGCTCAATAGCTCTTTTGACGGAAATATAGAAAACAGCTCTATTTCATTAAATCTTGGAACCAATTTTTATTCAACACTTGTCTCGGATTACGGAAAATTTAAGGTGCATGCCGGAGGAATTTCATGGTATAGACAAAGCAAACTTACCGTTTGGGCAGAAGAAGGGTATCTAAGATATAGCCTATTTGAAAGAGCCCCGTACGATCCTTTAAATAAAAATGCTGTAGATCGCTATAAAAAATATTATGACCAGGGAGCAATTGATCAAGATTTACGTTTTGGAAATGTTGCTTTTCAGGGGGTTACTTTTAGCGGAAATAGCTTTCCTTGGTGGTTTACCGATGGAGTCTCTTTTCAAGGTATTTTAGGAAAAACACAAAACAACATTGCAAATATTGTTTCGCCCGGCAAAGACGATTATTGTTTTGGACTTCGTTTTAACAAAACAACAACAAAGGGAAATAGCTACTCTCTAAACTATTTTAGCTCAAAAACCTCAACAGACTCCACCTCATACACTAAGAGAAACTATGACATGTCAACCTTTGAGTTTAACTATAGTTTCAAAAAAATTAATCTTTTTGGGGAGGTTGGTCTAGGGTCATATGAATCTGCAAATGTTAAAAGCTCCAGTGGAGAAGCGATCATTATTAACCTTTCTTCTCCAAAAGAATATACTGGGATTCCCATTCAACTTCAATACTCTAGGATTGCCCCTGAGGCTGTAAATGTAAACTCCTCGTTCACAAACACTTCCGTGTCAGATCTTGTACAAACAACCGTTATCGAAGAGGGGGGAGAACCAACAATTATGAGTAGTTTTGGTGGGCCTGTTTCTAACCTTGGGTATTTAGCAAACAATCGGCAGGGCTTTAGCATAAACACGGAGTTTGAGGCAAGGGACTTTACCATTTCAGGCGGCTTTGGTTTTTACTCAGAGCTAACACGAATCAACTCTATTTTATCTTACAATCACATTTCAACTGGACTTATCCTTTCTAGAATCTCATATTTTAGCACGGGATATGGCCCGTATAGTCATCTTAACTCCTATTATCGAGGTGTTTATGAAAATGTTCCTGTTACTGATAGTCTGCTGGTTGATTCGCTTGGCGCGCCTTTATTTGACAAGTTTTATTGTGCATCTGACTTACATTTAAAATATAAAACTCGCCTTTTTAATAAAGATCTTTATTTGTTTTCTCTAACAAGCTGCAATACCGCTCAAGACTTTTTGAGCGTGCTTCCTACACTGTCGGAGGAAGCTTTTATTCGCCAGTTTAATCACCAATTTGATGCGTGCTATTCATTAAGCCCAAGGGCTTCTCTAGTTTTTAAACATGCTATTGAAAGAGTTGTTGCTAGCAACAAAACAGAACTAGACACTTATGACCCTTTTCCCATAAGCGCTCTTGGTGTTGATCTTGGAGAACAAGCGTATACCCCTACTTATAAACCGAGAGATCAAACTGGTCAAATTTTTGGGCTAGGTATTGATGTGCAGCTGCATGATGGTGCTTTTTTATTTTTAAGACATAGCCGGTTTAGCTTCAAAGACAAGAACTTTATTGAAACTAATATTAAAGGAAGCGAAACAACAATAGAACTAAAAATTAATTTCTAATGACAAAATTTATAAAAAACCTCATCTTCTTTTTAATTTTAACACCACTGTTAAGCTCTGGACAAGTTGCCCAAAAGGTTTGGTATGATGGAAACTCAAGGGCAATGTTTTACAGAGATGCTCTTTCGGGAGATTTAAAAGATATTGACACCACATCCACAAGAAGCGAGGGGGAAGGATATACAGCTATAGACTTGGGAATGCACTTCACGCCAAACAATCAAATAGAAATCTTCTCTGAAATTAGAATAAAAAATGATTTTGGCTATATGTGGGGCTCAGGGGCATATGTAGATTTAAGAAGATTGTCTGTTAAAGGAATTCTCAACGACAGAATAAGCTTTAATCTTGGGGATATGTTTTTAAAACAAACAGTCTTTACGCTTAATAATTTTGACCAGGAACTTTCAAAATATGAGCCTAGTGTGTTTCAGGCGTACCGCGACCTTATTGAGTATGAAAACTTCTATTTTGATGATTATTGGAGAATGCAGGGGTTACAATCTAACTTTTCATATACTTTTTATAACGCCATTAACTCTGTTGAAGCAGACTTTTTTGCAAGCCGAGTAAGGGGTGTGGAGTGGCTTGGAGAACCAGAATTATTAATGCTTGGAGGGACATCCTTAATTAAGCTTGAAAACAGTCTTTCTGTGGCGATAAATCATGTAAATTCTTTTGAAGTTCAAAGCTCAAGTCTTGATACGGCAACATACTACAATCCCGTTACTAACGTACAGCTTGAGTATGTTAAAAAAATTAACGATTTGAATTACAAGGCGAGCCTTGATCTTGGAGGGTCAACAAGGGGGTGGCAGGAAAAAAATGGAACGACCATATACGAAGCTTCTGGTAGTTTCTTAAAAGGAGTTTTGAAAGCTACAAACAAAAGAATAATGACTTCTGTTGGGTTTAGCTATGTAGATCCTGATTTTAGAAGCGCCGGTGCGCAAAGCAGAAGAGTCAACTACATCTCTGCGCCATCGTCTTATGCTTATTATACCAACAACACACTCTTAAGACCTATAAGCATGATGGACATAACAACAGACCCTAACGTTTACAACAATCGTCTTTCAACCTCATTAATGCACTACAACACGCTATATACCGCTGTATCTCCATATGGAGAGGCCACTCCTAACAGAGTAGGTCCTAGTTTTTCTTTTGAGTACAAAAATAAAGACAACTCTGTTTTAGTTTCGACTGAAGCAGCCTATTACAAAGAACTTATTGGTCAGGGAACGACAGAAAAAAGAGCCCTGTTCTCTTCTGGGCTTATGTTAACTGCTCATCTTGAAAAACTAAGTCCGCTAAAAAACAAAACAGTATTTGAAGCTTCTGTTAGCAACGAAAATGTTGAAAGAGGTGGTTCTGATCTTGAAGCAATTTCTTTTAATTCCATGATGTTAAGCGCGGGCCTAAGCTATGAACTGTTTAAAAACTTAAAAATTATTGGAGGGCTTAAGTCTTTTGCCGGTAAGGGTAATGAGGTTGGATCACAAAGAGATGAATACGATCAGGTTGTTGGTTATGAACTTTTAGATTTTGATTCTAAAGAAGATATTTTGATGCTTGGCCTGCAGTATAATTTTACTAATGATATTTATTTTAGCCTACAAACAAACAAAATAGATATTGACGACAAAACAAGCGAAATAAGCCAACTTTCGCTTTCTAGAATTTACTTTATGTTTAATATGAATTTATAAAAAATGAAAAAACTAACCTATTTATTTCTTTTAATAGCTGCCTTATTTATTTCCTGTGAGAAAGACGGGATAGAGGGACCGAATTTAAACGACCTCTTTGGAGAGCTAAATATTATTGAAAACTTTATGATTGTTGGGGATTCGGCAAGCTTTACAAGTGGGTCCGCTTATTTTACAGCTAAGTTTTCTAAAATTGTAGATTGGAAAATCTCAATAACTGGACTTTCTTCTGGTGCTGAAAAAATTATCATTGGAAAATCAAATGAAATTAACGCTACCAATAGTCTTTGGAGAGGTGAGGTTTCTCTGCTCCCTTTTTTCAAAGAAGAAAATTGCTCTGTTCTACTAACTTTTCCTATGCATTCAGATACAATCTCTGATTCTTTTGTAATTAATGGGGCCAAAAATTATGGTAACGGCAGCGAGCTTGTTGTAAGTGATTTTGAAAATGGATTTAATCCAAATTTCACAAACTTTTTTCAATCCACTTGTCTTAAAAAAATTGAGACTGGAGATGCGGGGCAGTCCGATCGATTTCTTGTTCAAGAAGGAACTTGTGACTGGGATTGGTTAATCGGATATGTCGACTACCCTGCAAATCATTGGCTCCAACAAGGAACGCTTAATGCTAACCCTGATAATGTATACTTTAACATGATGATTAAAGGCGATAGCACGCTCTCACCAACAAATGAGGCTAACTCCTTGTTTAAGTTAGAGTTTTACGAAGATGAAAATCAAGATGGGTATTACGACCAAAACACGGAAGATCGTTTAGAAGTGGAGTTTGATGTTAACTGGAATGGATGGAAAATGTATTCTGTAAAATATAGCGATCTAATTCTAGCTTGGAATAGCGGGGGAAATGCTATAAGGGAGCCAAATAAAATTTTAAAATTCAGAACCTTATTGCTAGCAAATCCAGCATCTGGCTTTGCCAAGGCAGATGTAGATTATATTGTTTGGAGCGAAGGCAGTCCAATACTAAATCAATAATAAATGTTTAGAATACTCATCCTTTTCTGTTTAATTATCAGCTCGTGTAAGAACCTTGACATGCTTACTCTTTATGATGTAGAAGTAGAAAACACCGAGGGTATTGACGGCTTTACTTCAACTGAAATATTTACCACTGGTGGTAGTGATGAGGTTTGGGGCATGAAAGGAAAAGATGAGTTCTGCAACCCTTTTAGCTTCTCAGCATATGATGTAAGTGTTGACTATTCTTTAGTTAAAAATCCAGAGCAAAAAAATTTAGCTGACACCTCCTTTGAAAAGGTAGATAGAAAATATAATTTACCCACTGTTAAAGTGAAAAGCAGAAAAAGAACTCCAAAAAACTCCATTCACCTAAAAACAGATAAGAATCCTGCGTGTGAGTGGATTGGAATGGGTATTGGCTGGGATGGCTGGCAAGGAAAAGACATGAGCGGCATAATGGAAAAATCAGCTATAGAGCTTATGGTTAGGGTTGAAAAAGGGTCTATTACTAATCTTCCTATTGTTTTTATTTTGGAAGATTATTCAGAAAATCAGTGCTATGCTACTGCCAGCTACTTGGGTATTGAAGGCGGAAAAATTGATCAGTCCTGGACAAGGGTTGTGGTTCCTCTTCAAACATTTTCTTATATTAAAAACAAAATTGATCTTACAAATGTTAAGCAGCTTTTGCTACAATGTTACGATGCAACTGATGTGTATTTAGACAACATACAAATTATCAAATACAATCACCCCTACAAACGCCTTGAAGAAAGTCTTACTATCTATGATTCTGTTTCTCCAATACCTATTTTTTCAAACTCTTTAGTTGGAACATGGGGAATTGAGCCAGAGCACTGTGATAACTTTTCTTTAAAAACAAAAAAAGAAAATAGCTTTATTTCTGTTAAAACTGATTCTGCAAAATGCGATTGGCTAGATTTTGGTATTAGCTGGAATAATTGGCTTTATACAGATATTAGCAAATCCGTAAAAGATTTTAGCCTGGAGTTTGATATTAAAGAATCTAAGTTTAAACCTTTTGTAATTTCTTTAGAAGATTATGGCGGTAAAAAACTTTCTTTCACTTATGTCAAAAATTCTTCAAGCAACTCTGAATGGAAAAATGTATCAATCCCGCTTTATAAATTTCCAATAAGAAAATCAAAAATAGATCTTACAAAAATTAAACAAATCCATTTTAAATTTGCTTATGAGACGGATTTGTCAATAGATAATATTCAACTAACTAAAAACTAAAAACCATGAAAAACATTTTTACTTTATTTTTTCTAATAACTACTCCGCTATTTTTGTCTTCTCAAGTTTTGTGGGATGATTTTGAACAAAACAGATTGGGCTATTATGAATTTACGCACGGGGGCATGACCACAAGATATGCTAATCCTGATATTTCAAGCCCTGTTAACAACTCTCCTACTTGTGCTCAGTATGTAAGAAATCCAGGTGAGCTATATGATGTATTGGTTATAGTTGGAAACGGCCCGTTAGAAGATGTAAGTGATTATGTAAGTGAGGCAAAAACAATGAGTGTGGATGTTTATAGTCCTGCTCCTGGAATTCCTGTTCAGATTACTCTGGAAGATTCTTCACTTGCAGGACCAACAAACTACCCAACAGGAAGACATAGTATTTATTTGGGTCAAACTACAACAACTAATGAGTGGGAAACAATAAACCTAACCTTTGACTCTCAACCAGACCCGGGAATGTCTAATGTTGGGCTTACCTCTGTTATCCTTCTTTTTAATTCAGGAACAAATACAGACGATACCTACTATTTTGATAATTTATACGGACCAGAACTTAGCAATCAATGTAGTGGTGTTACAAACAACCCTCAAAGCGATTTAGCTGATTGGGATTGTAGTTGGAATCTAGGAATGTGCCCTTCTGCTACCGCATGTGCCGATTACGATTATATGAGCGGCTGGTTAAATCATGCTTATAATCCAGAAACCAACTCTATAAATACCAGTAAGTATTGTGGAGAATATACCAGAAATCCTGATGCTAATGGGGAGGATATTTTTATTGCATACCCTTTAAGTGGAGATTTTGATTTTGCCCAATTTCCATTTTTTAACATGAAAATTTATGGACCTCCTACTTCTTTATATACCTCTTTTCAAAATAATGGCACAGAGGTTGTTGGCTTCACTCAAAATATTTGGCAAAACAACAGCTGGCAACAACTTAACTTTGATTTAAGCTCTGTTGGCAGTGTTGACAGAGTTGTCTTTCTTTTTGACCCGGGGATGGTAAATTGGGATACTTATTATATTGATGATATTGGACTATCTGCCGCTCCTGTTTCTATTAATGACCTTTCTTCAAATTTTAATCTGACAGTTTTTCCTAATCCTGTTTCAAATCAATCAACTATAAGTTTTAGCTTAAATAAAGCCTCAAGGATTAATATTGAAGTCATAGACATGCACGGAAAAGTGATTGCTGTTTTAGTAGATGAAACACTTGGAGCAAGCAAGCACTCTTATACATTTAATAAAAAATTAGCCCCTGGAATCTATCTGCTAAAGTCTAATGTTAACGGAGTAATACACACAGAAAAAATAGAGTTTGTAAAATAATGAATCATTTAAAAACATTTCTTTTTATACTTTTTGCACTAACTATTAGTAGCTCATACTCTCAAGGTGTTTATGAAAAAACCGAGGTTGTTAAAACTGATGAAGGCTTTCAACTTTTAAGAAACGGGCAGCCTTATTATGTTCTTGGTGCTGGAGGAGATACGCACTTAAAAGAGCTTACTGATGTTGGTGGAAACTCCATTAGAACCTGGGCAACGGGAAATGGCTTGGCTGTTTTAGATAGCGCTCATAAATTAGGCCTTACCGTCTGTATGGGGCTCTGGGTAAATCATGAAAGGCATGGATTTGACTACAATGATGAATACGCTATTAAAGCACAGTTAAAAGGTTTTGAAAATGCAATCTTGGAGCTTAAAGACCATCCAGCTCTTTTAATGTGGGCTGTTGGTAATGAGGTAGATCTTTTTTATACAAATTTTAAAGTTTGGCAAGCTGTTGAAGATATTGCGGCAATGATTAAAAGACTTGATCCAAACCATCCAACGATGACCGTTACAGCAGGAATTGATGTTGCTGAAGTTAATATGATTAAAGAGTTCTGCCCTAGCATTGATATTTTAGGAATAAATACCTATGGAGGAATTGGGTCTTTAGCTGATCAGGTTAGAAGGTATGGCTGGAAAAAACCATATATGGTAACCGAATGGGGGCCGTACGGGCACTGGGAGTCTCCTTTAACTTCTTGGGGTGTTACCGTAGAGGCAAACAGCTCTCAAAAAGCTAAAATGAGAAAAGACAGTTATGTTCACATTCAGAAAGATTCTAAGCAGTGCTTGGGTAGTTATTGTTTTCTATGGGGGCATAAACAAGAGCAAACTCCAACTTGGTATGGTATTTTTACTGAAGACGGTAAAGGAACAGAAAGTGTAGATGTTTTAAATTCATATTGGGCAAAAAACCCAAATAAAAATAAAGCTCCTTTATTAAATTCCTTTTTGTTAAATGAGCAAACAAAATATCAAAGCATAAAAGTTAATAAAAGAAAGGAGTGTTTGTTTACTATTGATGTTAGTGATCCAGAAAATAATAAGCTTACTTTTAAATATGAACTTCAAAGAGAAAGTACTGATAAAAAAGCGGGTGGAGATTTTGAAGTAAAAATGGATGCATTGCCTTATGATATTATTTCAGAGACTGATAAATTGATAAAAATAAAAGCTCCTTCTAGATCTGGTGCTTACAGATTTTATGTTTATGTCTATGATGATTATAATAATGTTGCAACAGCAAATATTCCTTTCTATGTTAAATAATAAAAAATAAAAAATTATGTCTATAATAAATTTATCTGTTGATTGTGTAATTCTTGGTTTTGATGATGATCAAAAACTAAAAATATTACTTATTAAAAAAGTAATTAATAAAAAAGGAGATATACAATATGCTGTTCCAGGTGATTTACTTGGGGTTGAAGAAGATTTACTTTGTGGAGCTAAAAGAATTCTAAAAAGCTTAACTTCTTTAGATAATCTTTTTCTTAAACAATTTCGTGCATTTGGAGACCCTTTAAGAACCAAAGATAAAAAAGACCAGCCATGGTTGACATTGTATAGAAAAAATCCTAATGAACGTGTTGTTACAGTTGGCTACCTTTCTTTAGTAAAGATGGAAGATTATTTACCTCAAGCGTCTTCTTTTGCTCTAGATGCTGAATGGGTGGGTTTAAATGATATTCCTGAAAATCTTGCTTTTGATCATAATGAAATAATAAAAAGTGGTTTAAGATATCTTAGAACTCAACTTGATCATAAAATAATTTCAAACTTATTGCCTTCAAAATTTACTTTGTCTCAGCTACAATATATTTACGAAATACTACTAGATGAAAAATTAGATAAAAGAAATTTTAGAAAAAACATATCAAAAATTAAGGTAATTAAAAAAACTAAAGAAAAACAAGAAGGCGTCGCACACAAGCCTGCTTATTTATATACTTACGATAAGTTATAAATCATCACGTAATTTTATTCTCTCATCTCTATTTGCTATTTCCCAAGCGGTAAGAAAGATTAATCTTGTTATAGTATTTATTTTATCAAAGTCTATCTTTTCTATAGTATCACTTGGCTTATGATAATCTTCGTGTACTCCATTAAAATAAAATATTACTGGAATATCGTTTTTAGCAAAATTATAATGATCTGACCTGTAATAATATCTATTTGGATCATCCTTGTCGTTAAATCTATAGTCAAGATCTATTTCAATATATTCATCATTAATTTTTTCATTAAGATTGTGTAAATCATAACTTAATCTGTCAGATCCTATTAAATAAACATAATTTCCATTATCATGCCAATCATCTAGTCTTCCAATCATATCTATATTTAAATTTGCAACAGTATTTTCAAGAGGATATATTGGATTATCTGTATAATATCTACTTCCTAATAAACCCTTTTCTTCACCAGATACTGGCATAATTAAAATACTCCTTCTAGGTCCATGACCCGCTTTTTTAGCTAGCATAAAAGCTTCTGCAATTTCAAGTGCAGCAGAGACTCCAGATGCATCATCATCTGCTCCGTTAAATATTAAACTGTCGTGTTTACCTAAATGATCATAGTGAGCAGTTATAATTAATAATTCATCTTTTAAATCACTTCCTTCTATATAACCAAGTACATTTTCACCTCTTATAGTTTGATTACTCTTAAATATTCTCTTAAAAAAAGCTAAATCACAATCATCACATTTACATATATGTCTTTCAGATTTAACTTTAAATTTTTGATAATAAGTTTTTCTTTTATAAGGGGGTATACCTATTTTTTTAAAGTGGTTTGCAATATATTCAGCAGCCATTTTTTGGCCTGGTTTCCCAGTTTCTCTCCCTTCTAAAGAGTCCGATGATAAAACTTCTATATATTTATATAGATCTTTATTATTAATGGATTTAGCATAACTTAAATTTTCTTGTGCAAAAGAAAAAAAAGGTATTAATAATATTAAAATTAAATATTTTTTCAAAGCTGTTTATAAATGTATTTTATTTACTCTTTTTTGATGTCTACCTCCTTCAAAATCAGTTTTTAAAAATATATCAATTATCTCTTTTACTTCATTCCAACTTAAATGTCGTGCTGGCATTGTTAATACATTAGCGTTGTTGTGTAATCGGGCCTGTTCAGCAATATGAGTATTCCAACAAAGTGCTGCCCTTATTTCTTGATGTTTATTTGCAGACATATTAATTCCATTTCCTGTACCACAAAATTGTATACCTAAATTTGAATCATTTTTTTTTATTGAATTAGCTAATTGATGAGCATAATCGGGATAATCAACACTTTCTTTTGAATAACATCCAAAATCAGCAATATTATAATTTAAACTTTCTAGATACTCTTTTGTTTTTTCTTTATGGTCAAAGCCGGCGTGATCACATGCTAATGCTATTTTCATTATTAACAATAATTTATTATTACTAGATTAGATAAATATAAACTTATTAAAAATAAACATTTAAAACTGTTAATAAAAAGTTAATTGATAAACTAAAAAAAACTATAACAAAATTTAATTTTTTAATAATATTTTATAAGCAGTATAGTTTTTTATAAGTCAATAAATTTTAACTATTTTTTTATTTAAGTTTTAAAGCTATTTATAAACTATTTTACAATTATAAATGTAAATATTTTATTAAAAAATTATTGTTAATCTAATTATTAACACTTTATAAATTTTGTTTATATAATTTATAAACAGTTATAAATCAATAAACTAATATTCTAAAATATATTAATAACTATTAAAAATATTTAATAAGTAATAAAAACAACTATTATATAATTTAGTTTTTAACTTAATTAACATACTATTATAATAACTATCTTTTTTTTTTAAATTTTAAAAATCAATAATTATAATATTAATAATAAAATCAATTTTCAAATATTGAATTTTTTAAAAACAAAAAATATTGTATTTTCACACTTTAAATAAAATATATAATTATGAAAAAATTTCTACTAATAACACTATCATTTGTCTTTACTCTAAATGTTTATTCTCAATCAGGTAATTTCTGTGATGATTTTGAAACATACAGTGCCGGTGATCCTATTTGTCAAACATCTCCAAGTTGGAATAGTTGGGGTGAACTAATGAGTGGATTAACTGCTCCATTTACAGATGATGCAAATGTAACTGATTTGTATGCTAATAGTGGATCTTTTTCTTTAGGTTTTAATGCTAATCCAGCTGCTGCTGGACCAGAAGATGTAGTATTACCGTTAAGTAATACAGGTTATCCAACTCCTTATGTTTCAGGGGTATGTACATTAACTCATAATTTATATATTACAACAGGAGCTTATTTTAATTTTCAAGCAGAAAACACTCCAGGTGTTACTTGGGCTTTAGATGTTACTTTTGATGCAATGGGTGGAGTAAATTATGCATCTTCAGGTAGTGCTCAATCTTATTTAATGTCAACTTATCCTTTAAATCAGTGGTTCGAACAAAAAATAGTTATTGATTTATCAAATAATAATTGGGAAGTATTTCATGATGGAGTATCTCAAGGTTCTTTCTCTACTCTTGTAAATCAAATTGCATCAGTTGATTACTATCCAACTGCAGGTCAAGAATTTTTTGTTGATGATGTTTGTATAGATTATGTTGCTCCGCAATTAGATCCATTAAATGCACAAGTACTGAATGTTCCTGCACTATCTGGACTTGCTGGACAGGATAGAAATCCTTCTGTAGAAATTAGAAATTTTGGTTTGAATGATATCAATTCTTTTGATGTTACTTACGATTACAGTGGAACTCAAGTAACTGAAAATATTAGTGGATTAAATTTAACATCAATGTCAACATATATGGTTAATTTTTCTAACCCTATTACTCTAACAGCTGCAACGAGTGCATTAGCTTATGTTTATAATATTAACGGAGGACAAACTCAAAGTACATCAGATGATACTCTTTCATCAACATTAAATGTTGTAGTTCCAGCTCCAGGAAAATTAGTTGTTGGTGAAGAAGCAACAGGAACATGGTGTGGATGGTGTCCAAGAGGAGCTGTAGCATTAAATTGGATGGATAATGATTATGAAGGTTTTTGGCAAGGAATAGCTGTTCACAATGGAGATCCTATGGTAGATGCTACATACGATAATGGTATTGCTGGATATATTAGTGGATATCCTAGCGGACTTGTTGATAGAGGAACTGTAATAGATCCTTCGGCATTTAGTCAAGATTTTTTACAAAGAATTGTAATTCCTCCTCACGCTATAATTAATAATGGAGCACAATTAGATGGTAATGTTTTAAAGGTATCTTTAGATTTAGATTTTCAATTACCTACAAGTGGAACTCATAGAGTTGTATGTACTTTAGTGGAGGATAGTGTAACAGGTTCTGGTCCACAATATTATCAAGCAAATTATTATAGTGGAGGATCATCATTAGTAGATGTTGATGGAACTGATTGGAATGCAAAACCATCAAATGTTCCAGACTATTTAATGGTGTATAGACACGTTGCTAGAGCCATAAGCCCTTCATTTTTAGGAGATCCTTTACCATCAAATTTCTATGGTGTTGGTGATACAGAGACAGTATGTTTTGAATTTACAATAGATCCAAGTTGGGATTTAAATAAAATTCATATTGTAGGAATGTTATTAGATGTTCAAGGAATGATAGATAATGCATCTTCTACAACAATAGCACAAGCAGAGTATGATGGTTATTCTGGAAACTGTTCAGGATCAACAGACGTGATATATTTAGATGGTCCAGATGATTTAGTAGTTTATCCAAATCCAGCAAGTAATAACTTGTATATTAATAATATACCTGAAAATATAGAATCTATTAATATTATAAATATTGAAGGAAAAACAGTTTTAAATATTAATGCTACAAGTATTATAGATATTTCAAAATTATCTAAAGGTCTTTATGTTATTAAATTTAATGGATCTGAATTTACAGAAACAAGAAATTTCGTTGTTGAATAATTAAGCGATTAAAGAAAAATCAACTTGTTTTTTTTCAAGATCTGCTTTTAGAATTTTCACAAGGACCTTTTGGCCTAACTGATATTTTATTTCTTTAGAAGTATTTGTTAATGAATGTGTTTTTTTATCAAAAACAAGATAATTTTTTGAAATTTGATTAATTTTAATAAGTCCCTCACATTTGTTCTTATCCAACTCTACATATAAACCCCATTCAGTTACTCCAGAAATTACTCCAGAAAACTCTTGACCAATCTTAGAATTTAAGAATTTTATTTGCATAAATTTAATTGAATCTCTTTCAGCTATTGCAGCACATTTTTCCATTTCCGAACAATGTTTACTGATATAATCAAGGTCTAAACTTATGTCATAATTTTCTTTTGAAATGAAAGAATTTATTAATCGATGAACAATAAGATCGGGATACCTTCTTATAGGAGAAGTAAAATGAGAATAATAATTAAAGCCTAATCCGTAATGACCAACATTTTTTGTAGCATATTTTGCTTTAGCCATAGATCTTAAGATTAAAGTTTCTATTAAACTTTTTTCAGGCTTATCATGGATTTTGTCAAGCAAGTCGTTTAACGATTTAGATAGTGATTTTGGGTTATCATCATTAATTGAATACTTATACTTTTTGATGATGTTTTTTAAATCAGAAATTTTTTCTTTGTCTGGAATATCGTGAACTCTGTAGATAAAAGAATAATTATTCATTTTTTCATTAATATGCTTTGCAACTGCTTTGTTTGCAAGAAGCATATATTCTTCTATTAGTTTATTTGTTTCTAAAGATTCTTTGGTGTAAACATCTATAGGATTGTTGTCTTTATCTAAAAGAAATTTTGTTTCTTCTCTTTCAAAATTTATAGAACCTTCTTCTTTTCTTTGCTTCCTAAGAATTTTAGCTAAATTATTTATACTGATTAATTCTTTGTGATAATCACCAGAGGCATTGTCAATATTAATTTGAGCTTCTTTGTAGGTAAATCGTTTATTTGAGTGTATTATAGATTTTGAAATTTTATATTCTAAAATTTCTGCATTACTGTTAATTTTAAAGATTACCGAAAAACAAAGCCTATCAACTTTAGGCTTTAAAGAACATAAATCATTGCTTAATACTTCAGGTAGCATAGGTATTACTCTATCTACTAAATAAACCGAAGTTCCTCTTTTAAGAGCCTCTTTATCTATGATATCATCTTTTTTAATGTAATGAGCAACATCAGCTATATGTACACCAATTTCTAAATTATTATTAGGTAATTTTAATACAGAAATAGCATCGTCAAAGTCTTTAGCATCATTAGGGTCAATTGTAAATGTTGGTGTATTTCTTAAATCTAATCTAGACTTTATTTCAGAAGAGCTAATCCTTTTTGAAATTCCTTTCGCTGCTTTTTCAACATTTGAATTAAACTTATTTGCAAATCCACCATCAATTAAAATTGAATTAATTGCAACATCTAAATTATTAATATCACCTAAGACCTCAATAATTTCTCCTTCTGGATTTTTATTGTTACAATTCCAGTTAGTTATCTTTACATGAACTTGTTTGTTTTTTATAGTTGATTTAAGCTTTGTGTTTCTAATAAACACATCAAAGTAAACTCTGTAATCATCAGCAATAAAAAAACAAATGCTATTGTTAAGCTGAACCTTACCTACAAATGATAGTTTTTTTCTTAAAAGCACATTAATAATAAAGCCTTTTGTCTTTTTTCTTCCGCTAAAACTAATAATTTCAACTTCGTCTCCTTTTAAGCAAAAGAGACTGTCTTTTTTATCAACGTCAATTTCATATCCATCTACAGTTTTTACAACGACCCCACCTCTATTTGAAGAAATAACAACTCCTGTTGTAGGCTTGTTTTTATTAACTAAGACATAAGAACCTCTAGATATTTCATTGACAAGCCCCTCGTCTCTTAAATCGTATAAAGCCTCGGTAACCAGTAGTTTTTCTCCTATTTTTTTTATTCTTAAAGCTTTGGAGAGTTGTTTATAGTTAAACTTTTTGCCGGGGCTTTGACGAATAACCTCTAGAATAGCTCCTTTAAGTTTTTTCTTAGAAAGTCTAGATTTTTTTTTCATAAATGAATAATGGCTAAAATAATTTTAATTTTGTTGAGTTATGCAAATAATCTCAAAACATCTTCTTGTCTTATTGTTAATTTGTTTTTCTATTAGTTCTTGTAGATCTAAAAAGACTTTTAATGGCGTAGAAGCGCTTAAGTGTAATACTTTTGAGGATTCTAAAAAAACAACAAAAAACAAAAAAAGCAGTAAATACGAAATAGTTGTTTTAAAAGACGGTGAAAGAATAAGCGGAAAGAAAAAAAGAGGCAAAAGAGGTAAGAGCAGACTCTTTAAGAAGAGGTAAAAAAAAGACCCTTGATTTCTCAAGAGTCTTTAACAAAACATATTAACAAAACACTAAACAAAAACAAAAATTATTATAAAAATAATTTTTTAACTAATACCCTGAAGGGTGTTTGTTTTTAATCCATGCATCTAAAAATTCGCAGTTTTTGATGCAGGAAGCGCTACTAAATCTCCTCCACTTGGAAGGGCAACAAAAAGACCAAAAGCCTCTCCGTTACTGTTATTTGTTGGGTTTAAAAATCCTGAGGCAACAACTACTCCAGAAGCCCCCATTAAATTTAAAGTTGATAAAGGAGCCTCGTATGAAGCTACAGTTGTTTGTCCAGACTCGTCTCTAATTTCTAAAGTGTAATCAGCCGTTGCTAACTCTAAATAACCAGCGAAATCACCATAAGAAGCGTTATCTATAATTGTTCCAGCGCCGACTCCAGTTTCTACAACATCTACTGTAGGGGCGTCTGTTGATCCGTGCAATACTAATAAGTCAGTATTTGCCGCGTTGTTAGCCATCTCTCTACCCATTCCAAAAACTTCAATTGTAAAGTTTTTAATTGGTGAATAACCAACAGGGCTTACCACACCATTTGCGACTAATATGTAAGTAGCATTTTCTTCCAAAGTATAGTTAAATGATGCTAAGGCTTGTGATGACGACATACTAGTTGAAGGAGCAACTGATATAGTAATTTCTTCTCCAGCTGGCGCATCAATAAACGGAGAAGCTGTTCTAAAGTTAAAATTATCAATTAATAAAGTATTGTTTAAATAAATATCTACACTTGCAGCAGCCAAATCAGCAGAATTGTGAATTACTTGTACTCTTGCAGTAGCATTATTAACTATCATTTCTTCCTCTTCTTCACAAGACGAGAAGATTAATGACAGTATTACAAATTTTAGAAGGAATATATTTTTCATAACGTATAGTTTTTTTAAATTATTGTTATGCAAATGTACATTTATTTTTAAAAACAGTATAGGTTTTTTAGAAAAAAGCTATATAAACCCAAAAAAACTTATGTGTTCAGTCTTCAAATAAATAAATTTTTAATCAGATAATAGACTTATTTTTTATAATTCTTTATTAATTAGTTTTGCATAGCTTTTTGTTAGGGTGTATATATTAATTCATGCTTTAAAGGTTTTTCTAAACGCTTATGTTAAAACAGAACTTAGCTATATTTGTATTAGATTATGAATTTATTTAAAAAAGATGTTTTTGGAAGATCATACTTTATTAAGAAGTGGGTTATACGTATAATAGGTGTTTTATCTTACAGAAGATTTAAAGGTATTAACAGTTTAAAAATTACGGGGACCAAAAACTTGAAAAACCTTCCAAATAATAATGTTCTTTTTATATCAAACCACCAAACCTATTTTGCTGATGCAACAGCAATAATACACGTAATCAATGCAAGTTTAAAAGGGCGTAATGATAATATTAACAATATAGGATATATATGGAAGCCAATGTTAAATCTATATTTCATTGCAGCTAAAGAAACCATGAACAATGGTTTGCTGCCAAAGATTCTCTCTTATGCAGGTTCAATACCAATTGAAAGAACCTGGAGATCTAATGGAGAAAACTTAAAAAGACCTGTTAATGAAGATAATATTAAAAGCATTGATCTCGCTCTTAAAGATGGTTGGGTAATTACCTTTCCTCAAGGAACAACAACAGCATGGAAGCCAGTAAGAAAAGGAACAGCACACATGATATTAAAAAATAAACCTATAGTAATACCAATAGTAATTGATGGTTTTCGCAGGTCTTTTGATAAAAAAGGGCTTGTTCTTAAAAAAAGAGGTTCTCTTCAAAGAATGAATATAAAGCCTCCAATGAAAATTGATTACGAAAAAGACTCTGTTGAAGAATTAGTAGAAAAAATAGAGCTGGCTATTGAACAACACCACACAAACCAGTAGCTTAAAAAATAGCCAAACTCGTTACATCACCTCTCTCCGTTTATTCTTTGAACTAACTTATTTTATAATTAAAATACCTTTTGTCTTTATTGTCCCTAACCCTCTCTATTTTTATTTTAGATTGATCGTTTAAACTTTTAATAATAAAACTTCTTTTTGTCTTAATAGTTTCATAAGAATAATGAGATATGCCAAAGAGCTGCTCATTAGCAAAAGAACTGTTGAGGCACATAGAAATAATATTATAATAAAACTTAACGCTAAGAATAGTGTTGGAATTGCAGTAAAACTATTACAAGCGTAATGCCTTTAAATTGTTACAGGAGTAGATGGTTTTGGTATTGTAGGCAAATGGCTTGAAGCAATTGCTTATAGCCATTGCGGTGTACAGTTATTTATTGGTTTCTAATATTCCCTTGTAAAAGCTGTCTAAATATAGAGAATTGTGTGTCTCTTTCTTATAAAGTTTTGTTGTCAAATCAATGTATTCATTTATTCTAAGTTCTTTGATAAATTTCTCTATTTGAATTTTGTGAAATTCAGGAACAGGTTGATAGGTCAAGTGGATTTTTGTTCTTTTTGCTTGATTCTTGGTTTTAAATCTTTTAATTACCTCTCCATTACTAAACCAAATTGAAGGGTCATAAATATGAATAACTTCGAAAGGGTTTTCAAGTGATAAAACATATCCTCCAAAATATCCACCATAAGAATGACCAATTAATGTTTCGTGATTATTGGTAGAATAGTACTCATTTACATTAGGTATTAGCTCTTTAGTTAAGTAGTTATAAAATTTCATTCCACTACCCGAATTCGAATCGTTGTACCAAGTAGAGTCGACTTTTTCACCATCATATTCTATTCTTGATTGACTAAATGTTAAGTTTTGTCCTCTTTTATTTTTCCAATCAATATGTGGAATTCCTATAACAATTGAATTCTGTATTTTTTTATTAGCTCCTAAATCAAATGAAATATTTTTAATTAAATCGAATCTCCATTCAGCATCAAAAACATAAATGACAGGATAACTTAATGAATCAGAGTAATGAAGCGGTAAACTAACCCAATAGTCCCTGCTTTCATTTAAGTGTTTGGATTCTATCTTGTGTTTTATAGTTTGATTTATGCAAATGGTATCTTGCGCAAATAAGCCTGAACTTGTCAAAAAAAGTATTAAAAAAGTAAGCCCTCCTATTTTCATTAATGTTTGGGTTTAATTGTACACAACTCCTTATATGTGGAATAAATCACCTGTTTATAGGTATATGTTTCCGGATAACAGGAACTTTTGTACTCGTTTACCGATTTAAATCAAATATAATGAACTAAATTCTTACATGACGTTAAACTTTTTCAATCCTATTTTAAACCGGTCTAATAATCGCAGGAAGACCTTTTTTAATCTTTGAAAATGTTGAACGAAGTCTTTTAATTAAAAAACGGCTACACTATAAAAGTATAACCGTTTTATCATTATATGTTGCTCCCCCTCTAGGACTCGAACCTAGGACCCTCTGATTAACAGTCAGATGCTCTAACCAGCTGAGCTAAGGAGGATTTTAAAGCGAGCAAAAATAGGACAATACTCTAAATTATGCAATATATTTGCAAAAAAAACAAGATGACAAATTTAATCGTGGGTACCGTTGCTTTTGACGCAATAGAAACTCCGTACGGAAAAACAGATAAGATTATTGGCGGGGCAGCAACCTATATTTCATTGGCGGCATCATTTTTTACAGACAAACTAAATCTTGTTTCAGTAGTGGGAGGGGATTTTCCAGAATCTGCTATTAAGATGCTTGAAAATCATAATGTTGACACCAAAGGATTACAGATTAAAGAAGACGAAAAAACATTTTTTTGGTCTGGCAAGTACCACAATAATATGAATTCTAGAGACACAGTAGAAACACAGCTAAATGTTCTTGAAACATTTGACCCAATTGTTCCGAAAGAATTTTCATCTAGTGACTTTTTAATGCTTGGCAACCTGGTTCCAAGTGTACAACAAAAAGTTTTAGATCAAATGTCGCAAAGACCAAAACTTATTGTGTTAGACACTATGAATTTTTGGATGGATAATTGTCTCGATGATTTGTTAGAGGCCTTAAAAAATGTTGACGTTCTAACAATAAATGACGAAGAGGCGCAACAGCTTTCAGGAGAAAACAACCTGATTTCTGCAGCTAAAAAAATTAAAACGATGGGGCCTAAATACTTAGTGATAAAAAAAGGAGAACATGGGGCCCTTTTATTTGGTGAAAACAAGATGTTTTACTCGCCAGCAATGCCTTTGGAAAATGTTTTTGACCCAACAGGAGCGGGAGATTCTTTTGCAGGTGGATTTATTGGTTATCTGTCAAAGTCAAATAACCTTACTTTTGAAAATATGAAAACAGCAGTAATTTACGGATCTGTTATGGCGTCTTTTTGTGTAGAAAAGTTTGGAACAGAAAGGCTTACAGAAATCACACAAGAAGATGTTAAAAGAAGAGCAGAAGAATTTGTAAGTCTTTCTAATTTTAAGCTTTAATTAAAAGAGAGTATTGTTTTTTTGAGAGTTTTCATACCACTCATCAATTTTTAATCCACTTCCTTCTGCCGCTTCAACAGCTAGTGCATCACACCTCTCATTTTCAATATTGTTAGCATGGCCTTTAACCCACTTAAAAATTACATTGTGTTTTCGATAGGCCTTTAAGAATAGAATCCATAAATCTGGATTTTTCTTTTTGCTAAAGTTTTTAATTTCCCAGCCAAAAACCCATTTTTTTTCTACAGCATCAACAACATATTTTGAATCTGAATAAACCGTAACATTTTCAGGGGTTTTTGTTAGGGCCTCAAGAGCAACAATAACAGCAAGCAATTCCATTCGATTATTGGTAGTAAGCCGAAAGCCTAAAGACAATTCTTTTCTGTGCTTGCCCGACATTAGAACAACGCCATAACCACCATTTCCTGGATTTCCTTTTGCCGCTCCATCAGTGTAAATTATTACGCTCATTAATTATTCTCGTTTATAGTTTGTAAGATAATAGGAGAAAAGTGTTTGTGCTCCAGCTTTTGAATTGCATTAGCCAAAGACTCGGCGGTTTCTGAAAAAGAAAGAGCATACTCTTTTTGAAAGATTACTGCCCCCTTGTCGTATTCTTCATTCACAAAATGAATAGTTATTCCACTTATTTTTTCATTATTTAAAATAACACTCTTATGCACTCTTGAACCATACATTCCCTTTCCCCCATATTTTGGAAGCAGTGAGGGGTGGATATTAATAATTTTATTTTTATACTCAGAAATGATTGTATAAGGGATTTTTAAAAGAAAACCGCACAGAATAATGTAATCAATTTTTGATTTTTGAAACAATAAAAGAAGTTTTTCAAAATCATCTTTTGTAGCTCCCTCAATTAAATGAGATGATATGTTGTTTTTTTTACAAAAGTCAAAAAGAGGACTAGCTGAATTGTTTGAACAAATTAGTTCAACAGAAATATTTTTTGAGTCTTTAAAAAATGCAGAAATATTTTTGGCATTGCTTCCTTTTCCTGAGGCTAGTAGCGCAATTTTTTTTGTCATTTTGACTTTTTTTCAAAAATAAAATAAACAAACGGATGTTAATACAGAAAAAGATAAAGTTTGCACAATAGTTAATTAATGATTTAATTTGCACTTTATTAACACAAAAAATATAATTATGTCTGATGTAGCAACAAAAGTAAAAGCGATAATAATAGATAAGTTGGGAGTTGATGAGGCAGAGGTTACAGATAGTGCTAGCTTCACAAATGATTTAGGGGCAGATTCATTAGATACTGTTGAGCTCATAATGGAGTTTGAAAAAGAATTTGACATTCAAATCCCTGATGATAAGGCAGAAAACATTGCAACTGTAGAAGATGCTATTTCTTTTATAGAGGCTACTAAATAATTTTATGAGTAATAGAAGGGTTGTTGTTACTGGTATCGGGGCAATTACCCCTATTGGAAATAATTTAAAAGATTATTGGAGCTCGCTCACAGAAGGAAAGAGTGGAGCGGGGCCAATTACACTTTTCGACGCTTCAAACTTTAAAACAAAATTTGCATGCGAGGTTAAAAATTTTAACCCGAATGATTTTATTGACAGGAAACAGGCT
>Ga0222716_10000722_pt1 | contig 28617 bp, 39 predicted proteins | sample C33_13DmetaG_FD_165044 | JGI IMG/M metagenome (GOLD analysis project Ga0222716, IMG submission 165044) | Estuarine water microbial communities from San Francisco Bay, California, United States - C33_13D | ecosystem: Environmental > Aquatic > Marine > Unclassified | place: USA: California... | reverse complement strand
ATCCTACCGCCAAAAACGCACCGAAAATCTTTTTAGGGGAGAGGCATGGCGGAACGCCCACGGTCAAATGATTCGCGGCAACTTCAAGGCGTAAAGGCCAAGAAGAAAAAAAAGGCCGCGGCGAAAGATGAAATCAAAGACGCAAAGGACAGGCTACGCGGCGAAATTCTCCGGGACGTTGATCCGGATCTTCACGCGGCGTTCGACGCGTTTGGGGAAGGTTGCGATCTGGAGATTCTCACGAAGATGGTGGGCATGGAATTTGTGAGACTTCAGCGAAGCCTTGGACCCGGCGAAGCCCCGGACTTCAGATATTGGGCGGCGTTGAACAAGATCGTTGATCAGCTGCGCAGGCTGATCACGATTCGCGAAGGTTCGGAAACCTTCATCCCGGACGCGGTGACAATGCTACTTGGAAAGCCACCGGAAAAGTTGGACAAGGACAGAAGCGACGTTCCTGAATATTCATGAGATCCGAAGAATACCCAATTACCGCTTTTGGAATCATGGAACCGCACCCGGCGCAACGGCGGGTTTTGTGCGCGGACCCGGGAAAGTCAATCCTTTACCTTGGCGGGCGGGGAAGCGGAAAAACCGTGGTGGGCATTGCCCGCTCAATCGTCCAATGTATGCGCCCGGAAAATGCGGGACAAGCCTACGCAATTATTGCGCCGACCTATCGGATCTTAGTCCGGGTCCATTTGAAAGTTTTGATGGATATGTTGGACGCATTCAAAACGGAAGCCGGTTGGTCATTGGTCAAACGATATTACAAGCACGATCAACGGTTGGTTCTACGCAATGAATGCGAAATCTTCCTTGCTTCCTTTTCAAACGTGGACAAGATCCGATCTATGACTTTGGGCGCGGGCGTGTATCTCGACGAAATTGAAATTGACCGGGAGCCGATGCAAACCCTAAGCACGATCGCGGGTTCAATTCGTGGAAGCCAAGGAAGCCAAGGGCTTTTAGTAACCACAACCCCGCGGGGTATGCGGGGAACGGTGGCGCACTGGATCAGCCGAACCCGGGAAGGTTCGGAAGAGTTTGATCCGAACTACCAGTTGATCATTTCCAAGACATTCGAGAATCCCTATATCAACAAGGCATTCGTTGATCGGCTTCGTTCGTCCATGTCCAAGATCGTTTTTGAGCAAGAAGTTTTGGCCCGGGTCGCACGGGCTTCCGCCACGGCTTTGGGGAATGAATGGAACCGATCGAAACATCTGATTGATTATCGTTACAGGAAGGGGACTCGATACGCGATCGGGGTGGACCCGGGCTATTCAAACGCTTCAATCCTCTTCATTGCCGAAGTGGACAGGCCCGACGGCCCGCCGCGGGAAATTATCTTTCGGGAGTATCACCCCGAGGAACAAAGTTTTGACAAGACAATCCGCCAGATCGCTTCCGTTGTTCGGGAACTTGGAACGGAACCGTATTTGATAGCGTCCGATCGCGCCCTTCCCCAATTCAACCAAAGATTGATCCGGGAGTTTCCTTCCGCGACTGTTAAAACAATGCGGACCCGAGAGGAGCAAGCGGTATGGGCGGGCATTGATCGGATCCGTTCTTTGCTGGACCCGCAAGAGGGTCCGCCCGTTCTGCACGTTTCAAAAGACTTGTTGAAGACTCCAAAACGTGGGATCGTGACGTCAATGGAAAACTTGCGCCGCCGCGTAGTTGCGGGGGAAGCGGTGGACGCGTTAGAAAAAGGATCGGACGGCTTGGATCACGTCATGGACGCGTTGAACTATTTTGTGAAGGCAAAATACGGCCGGCGGGGTTATTCTTCGGCGTATGATTCCGGGGGCGCGGCGGATAGTGCAATGTTAAGCAAGGGCAGATGGGGCAAACTATGACATTTCCAAACAACCCGAACTTTTTGTTGACTGATAGAAGAGATTCCGACTTTTGGAAAATGTCCAAGATCTTGGATGAATTCTACCAGCGGGATTTTTCCAGCATTGTGGACACCATGCGCGGTCTTTTCCCGCGAAGTTGGCAAGATCGACTTCAAGCGGATGTTCCCGTGGTTGAATCGGCTTGCAAGGCCGTTGCCGTTCAATACCGCCAAGCGCCGGCCCGGCGTTACTTTACACCCGACGGCCAAAGCCTAAGCCCGAATCAGGCGGCGGCCCTTGGCCGGTTGTACAATGCGCTGGACGTGAACAAACTGTTCAAAATTGCGTCCGAAAAGCTAGTAGTTCAGCGGACGATCGTGGGCGTGATTATCCCGAAGCCCGGAACCAATCGATCCGTTGTTTTGACGTTTTGCCCCTTCGAGTGTGAAGTTGACCCCCACCCAATTATGAACGAGGACCCGCAAGAGGCTTTGGAATATCGCTTCCGGGTTCCACTCAAGGCCGATTACAAGCAGATCGAATATGGCCTTTTGAGAATGAACAAGGCCGGGGCGTTTTACGAATTCCAAGGAAAGAAAACGGGAGTGTATCAAGAGGATGGAGGATACCCCAAGGAATTCGAAGGCCGCTATCCTGTGTTCTGTTTCCGCTTGGGTGAACCTCCAAAAGGTTCGTTTTTCTGTTCTTTGGCTTCGGACGTTATGGAAGCCCAACAAGTGGTATCCATTGCAGCATCCGACGCGCTCCACGCTTCGCGTTATGCGTCATGGGGTCAACGCGTTTTGACGAATGCGGATCGGAATCAGGTGGACACTCTTCAGATGGGTCCGGAAACGATCATTGGCTTGGACGACGAACAGGAACTGAAAGTTGTGAATGGTCAGGCCAACGTCAAACAATACCTTGAAGTGATTGAACATCACTTGAAGTATGTTTCTTTGCACAATCACTTGCACCCGTCCGTGTTTGTTTCCGGCAATCTCACAGGCCTTTCCAAACAAATGGACCTATACGATCGGCAGTCAATCCGATCCGATATGATCCAGAGTTTGGAATCGGGGGAACAGTCATTCTACAACGCGCTTCGGTTGGTCCTGAACGCGGGAGTTCGGGCCGATTCGTGGCCCGCGGCCCGCGTGGAAGTCCAATTTCAGTTGGAAGAGATGCCTCAAAACGTCCTGCAAGAGGCGCAAGCCCGGATCCTTGATTTCAAGGCGGGAATCTCCAGCCCGTTCGAATACGTGGCCCGCGTTCGTGGAATCAGTTTGGAAGAGGCGCGGGAACTGGTTGAAGCCAACGCGCAAGAATTCAAAAGACTTGAAGCCGCGGGGATGGTTGGCGAATGAGGAAAACAGCGTCTAGGGGCGTTCAGTACGGATCGATCAACCGCTACATTTTCAGCCAAACGGCGGGGAATGTCGGGATTTCGAAAAAGATGCTGAAAGCCGTGAAAAGCCGGAAGAAGTTGGCCGGTGCCGGCGAGTTTTCCATTCAGCTGAACTTTGATCCGCAATGCTTTTTGGTGAACCCGATCGAAGACGTGCGGCAATACCTAACGAAGTTTTTGGGCGTCAACCTTTCTTTTGCAATCCGGGATCGGGTTGTACTCGACGAACGCGGACCCGATCACAAGGTCATGGGGCCGTTTTTTAACACCGGGGGGATGTGGCAAGGCTACGACGCCCGCGGGAACGAAAAAACGGTCCGGGCACAATTCTTCAAAAGTTCGTTTTCTTCTGATTTCCTTTTGGCTGAATTGCGGAAAAATGCGGATCTCACAATGCGTCAACTGAAAAGGGCGGCGCGAGAAAGACGAAAGGCGACGGAAAGCCGGAAAGGTTACGAAACAAACGTCCGGAACCGACTGAAAGCCCTTTCCGCGTTGAACTCCAAGAAAAAACCGGGTTCCGCCCGCGGCCGTGAGATCTTGGAACCCACCCACGAAGAGCACACCGCGATCATGGCGTACCTTGAAGATTTGCTTCAAATGCGGGTTATGATCGGCGACGTGTCGAACATTCGGCCAAAGTTGAGGAAAGCGAGGGCGCGCCGATTGGTTCAAGCCCTTGGAACAATCAAAGCCCCGATGATTCGGGTTCAGTAGAAAAAGGAAAAGCATGGAAGAACAAACCCAAGCCGTTCAAAGTGAAGCCGTTGAAGTTGCGGCGGCGGTGGAGACGCCGGCACCGGTTGAGCCGGTGGAAGCAAAGCCGGAAGCCGTTGAAGAACCGGCACCCGTTCAGGCGGAAGAGACACCCCAAGCCATGAAGGTGGAAGAAGAAGCACCGAAGGACCCGGGGAAGGACTTGGAATTTTTCATAAAGCGGATCGGCGAACTTGAAACCGAAAAAAAAGAATTGAACGGCCTTTTGGCTTCAATGAAAGAAGCGGAAGAACAACGAAAGGTTGAAGAGATCCGCCGAGAAGTTGAAAGGAAGGAAAAGGCGAGGGCCGATCTTCTTTCAAATGATTGGAAAATCCTGAAACCTGAATATATGGCCCTTGCCCCGTCGGTGGAATTTGCCGACCCCACCACCGACGCGGGCAGGGAGTCATTGCGCCAGTGGGTCAACGCCAACCCCGGACTTTTCGGAAAGGCTCCAGAATTGCCAAAAGGTGAACAGACAAGCGAAAGCCCCGGCGTTTTCGGTGGGGTGAAGGGCTGGAAGTGGGCGGACAAATGGAAATAAGCGAAAAAGGAAAAGCCAAGATGGAAGACTTGAAAGACATGGAAGCAGTTGAAAAAGTTGGGAAAAGTGCAAAGCCCAAGGCCGAAAAGGAAAAAAAGAAGCTCTCAAGCGCAGAACTTGCTAGGCTTCGGGCTGAAGCGATCCGGGACGAAATTGCGAGACGCGGGAAAATACAACCGGGTGAAGTAGTCGGTGGAGATCTTGAGAATTGGGTTTACTACCACGTTGCCACGGGGATGCTTTCAACAGATCACACGATCGCAAGGCTGGAGCGTTTAGGATACGAACGCTGTGCCGACGGCGAAAGAATGATCGGAATGAATGGAGGCTTGTTGTTCAAGTGTCCAAAACTGATTGCAAACGATAGGGCCAAAGAAAAGGCCAAGAAATGGAAGAGGAGATAAAAGAAGATGACTACTTCACCAGTGAATTATGGGGTAACCAACGCCTATCAAGAGCTTGTTTCCGAGTGGACGGCGACAATGGCGCGCCGGGAATTTGAATTCGAACCCTTCACGCGTATCCACACCGACAACGCGGCGCAGATAAGACGTTGGGGAGACTTGCCGATCGGACGGATGCCAACTTGGAATGGCGAAGGGGCGATCGCTTCTCAAGAAGTCGGTGCAACCAACGTGAACAGTTACAGCCCAACCGGGAAAGCGTTGAAAGTTGAAATTCTCAACTTTGACGTTATTCACAACCCGGGGATCGTCCAGAAGAAGTTGGCACAACTTCAAGATGCCGTTGTGACCACTGCTAACGCTTTGGTTTTTGGTGCTTTGGAATCTGCTGATTCCGACACCTACGACAACGGGGCCGGTACCACTTCTCCAGTGATCGGAATTACCCACAAGTATGCAACGCCGGGGGATGCGGATGGTGTTTTGGACCAAAACCAAAGTAACTACCTCACAACCGCGCTTTCGTACGATGGGCTTTCCAGTGCGCTTCAACTTCTCCAAGAATTCCGTGACATGTCCGGGGAGCCGATTGGACTTGGAAAAGCTGGGCTCTGTTTGATTGTTCCGCCGGGGTTGTACTCCACCGCGGTGAACTTGGTGGGTGGTCCTTCGATCGTGATTTCTGAAAGTGCCAGCGCGCAAGCTGCGGCGTACGCAAACGTGACCAAAATGGGATCCTTGAACCCTTACGGGCAAGGAAACATCCAAGTGGTGTCGAGCGCGTTCCTTTCGGATTCAAACGATTGGTTCCTTTGTGAAACAAGCGCATCGGACAAGACGCCGGTGAACTTCTGGACCGCTGGAATGCCAACAATCAACGTGACAGTTGACGAAGCCAACCTGAAGACTGTGATCACGGCTTCCGCATTCATGCGGGCTTGGATTGACGGGCCTTCGGCTGGCATCGTTGGATCTTACGTGGCGTAAAGGTAAAAGAATGGATCTTCAACTTCTGAAAAATTCGACCGGGAACTTGGAGATCTATCCTGTCCGGCTTGTGACTTCTGCAAACGTGGAAGTTTTCAAGCCGGACGGGGCCATTTTGGTGGCTTCTAGCGCGGCGACGATCGACGCAACCCAAACCACTTTGCAGGGCCAAACTCAAGGAAACCCCAACCGACTCCACTTGGATGACGTGACCGGTTTTGTGGTGGGCCGGAAGTATTTGATCACGGGAACGGACGGCGAAACCTTTCAAGTCACGGTTTCAGCGATCGACACTTCAAACAATCATATACTTGTAAACGTTCCACCACCCTTCGACATTCAGAACGGTGACACGATCAAAGGAACGCGGGTTTCCTATTCGATCGCGTCGTCTTATTTGGGGACGTTGGATACTTACTATCGAGCCGAATTCACTTGTTCGACCGCTTCCGAAACCTTCCGAGAAACTTTGTTTTTCGACGTGGTGCGGATGCAATTTAATATTAAAAGCCCGGAATTGGTGAAGCGTTTGATCACGTTCCAATTTCCGTCCGCTTCGTCACGGTTTGAATCGGGGATGATTGAAGAAATAGCGGAGAGGGCGCACCGAATGATCTTGGACAAGATCAGATCAACCGGCCGATTTCCGCACCTTTACGGGTCCCCGGACATGTTTGAAGAGGCTTACGGATACGCCGTCCGGTTGGTTTTGGCGGACTTTGGAATGATTCCAAACGCCGGGGCCGTAGATATCATTGACTATATGAACGTGTACCAAGACAAATTGAGGACGGCTTTGGAGATTGCAAGCCAAGGCAATGGATACGACGGGGACAACGACGGGGCGATCGATAAGTTTGAAAGAATGAACTGGAGCACGAAGATCGTTTTATGAAATGTTCAGAAGTTAGAACCAAGATCGTGGACGCTATGGAAGCGATTGAACCCCAAAACGTTCAGTATTCTGGAGACAAATTTCGGCACGTATCGCCGGGTTCTGAAATTCTTGGATTTGATCGCCAATTTCAATTGCAGCGCGACACGCCGCAAGCCTTTTCAGGGATTAGTTTTGGTTCGGCGGACACTTTCGAAGTCGTTTTTACGCTTTCCGTGGTATATATCAATACCAACGCGCCGGACTTTGAAACCCGAATTTTGGACGACGGGGACGACATAATCCAAGCGTTGAAAATGATCGAACGTGTAAACGATCAGATCTTGACGGTAGACGTTCAAGGATCGAATGATTTGGAAACAGACGACCAAGGAAACCGGCTTGTTGAATGGTCCCTTGTCGTACGCTATGACCCCCGGGAGGCTTAAGAAATGGCAACGAAGAACCCAACAAGACTTGGCCGGCTGATTGTCGCGCCCCAATCTGCAAGCGGATCGACCCCCGCGTATTCGAACCCTTTGACGGCGGCCGCGGTCGTTTCAGCTGGAGCCACTGTAGAGGCCGAAGTTTTCGTACCAAACCCAAGCCGTTCAGTGTTCACGCGGGAAAGCATCAAGTCCGGGTTTTACGAACTCGCCCCCATTTCCGGGGACCAACACGGGCAGGAATTCAGCGTCCGCTTTCCGATCAATGGTTGGAGTTCAACACTTCCAACCACTTCACCCGGAGCAACGTCCACCCCTTCAACCGGCCTTTTCCAAGCGATCTTGGGTGGGTTTATTGCAATGGATCCAGCCACTGGACCCGGCACCGTTTCAACCGGTGCGGATTCCGACACAGTGCCTTACTCGGCCGGGACCTATAAAGTGGGTTCGGCCGTTGGTTTGGTGAACTCTTCCAGTGAATACGAACTTGCATTTATCAAAGAAGATTCCGGATCGGCTTTGGAATTGCTGATCGCGAACTCTTCGGCGTTTGGAAACGCGGCGGACGGTTCAAGCATTTATGGGTCGGCCACATGCTACACGGATCCCGTTTCAACCGCTTGTTTTTCCATGGTTTGGCAATCCTACACGGCAAACAGCCGGCTTTTGTTCACGTCTTGCATTCCAACAAGCGTGACGGTTTCATTTGATCCGCGTTCGGCACTCATGGCGGAAGTGACGTTTATGACGAACACTGTGGAGGATGCGAGTTCTGGAGCGTCCACCCTTGCAGAATTTGACTATTCGCTTCCAATTATTTCGCCACCAAGCGGGGCGAATAACGCCCGGGCCGTATTCCAAAACAATTCCAGCGGATCGGCGTTCACCGATCTGGATTGCGAAGCGTTCACGATGACGTTGACCCAAGAACTCGCGCCGGCGTTGGCGCACGGCGCAACAACTGGCGTTCGGGACATGATTGTTCAAAATAGAACCCAAGAAGTTTCCTTTTCCGTTCTTTATGGAAACAAAAGCCCATTTGACCAAACGCCGGACGGAAAGCCATTTGTTGACTTGTCGAATCCTTCGGACGTGGGTGCCATTCAGTTGGCCGTTGGAGATCGGCCCGGCCGAATGCTTGGGGTTTTGATTCCAAAGCCTATCATGATGGCGGTGCCTGAAACGGCGGACTTGAATGGGGTTTTCGGGGCTTCGTTTACACTCCGCCCCGGAGACTATCAAAACGCCGGATCCGGTTCAGGGGAAGCAAAAGGCACCGACTTCCGGGTGGCATTTGTCTGATGTGGCTTTGCACGAAAACAACCGATCGCTTTCAACTTGTTTTTGAAGGCGATCCAGCCGTTGAGAGTGACGGGAACGACTGGATCCCGCTTGATCAAGCCACTTTGGTGGAAGGTCAAACGCCGGATGTTTTCGTGTGCCGGCCGCTGAATTCGGACGAATGTTTCCGAATCATTCAGGCCACAAGAAAGGATCAGGCGTTCCTTTCTTTCGCTTCGTTGCTTGGCGTGGTCGAGATTCAAACGGACGGCCGGACAATCAAAGAACCTTCCGAGATCCAAGCCATTTTGGAAAACGCCCAAAACATGTCTCCCATTATGTCCCTGTCCGCTGTGATCTTTGGAGTTTCTCGGGAGGGGCTCCAATCCCTTCCCTTTCGCCCTTCACGCCCTTCAGTGGAGTGATCGGATCACCGGGCTTTTTTCTCTCGATTGCGACAACTGCCCCCGAGAAATGAACTGTTCAAAGTGGGGCGTTTCTGGTCTAAAGTATAAACACGAGGGCCGAGACATTTTGGGCCGTTCGTGGGAGCGTTGCCCGGCGGACTATTTGACGGATCCGCATTTGTCGATGGCCGTGGAGTTGTACGCTTCCACGCGGATCAGTCCTTTGGGAGATTGGCCAGACGGGTGGGCGGCTTGGGTTCGGGATTATCTGGTCAAAATTGATCAGGCGATCAAGGAACGAAAAACTTTCGATCGGGAGCGTTAGAAAATGGCACAAGGTCAAGTCCGTCTTTTGTTTTCTCTTGTCGGTCAAGACAAGCTAAGCAGCGCGATCGAAAAAAGCCGGGCAAGCCTCGACAAGTTTGCCGACGCTTCGGAAGACGCGGGGGAAGCGTCCGCCGGGGCGTTTGCTAAACTCACGGGAACCATTTCCGGAATCCCCGGAAAACTTTCCGATCTCAATGCCGGGTTCGATCTTGTTGGAAAGGGGATTCAACTTGTATCCGAAGCCGTTGGCGAATTGGCCGAAGCGGAAAAGCGAGTAAACGCCCGGCGGATATTTGAGCAAACAGCCGAAGGAGGGAAAAGCGCGGAAGCGGCTATGGACAGCCTAGCAAAGGCCACCCGCGGGGCATTGTCTCAAGAGGAATTGATCAAGTTTTCCAACTCCATGAAATTCGCCGGCCAAGATCTTTCGACCATTTCCAAAACTTTGGAAACGGCTTTTATTGTTTCGCAAGGGACAGGCCGGGAAATGGTTGAAGTGGCCGAAACGTTGCGCGATTCGTTGATCACGGGAGCCGGAACCGGCTTTGAATTTTTGGGAATCACGAAAGATCTAAACGTTGAGATCGAAGCGCAAGCCCAAGCCATGGGCAAGAATCTCGATACAATGGACACGGCGCAAAAAAGCCAATTCCGTTTGGGTGTAATTTCCAGCACTTTGAAAGATCGCTTGATCGAACTAAACGTTGACGTTGGAGACTTGTCCACCACGTTCCAAGGCTTCCGAACCGACATTGAAAACGCCAGAAAAGAAGCCGCGGATTTTGCCGTGGAAAACCTTGGGGGAACTCAAAAGGAAAAGGAAATTGCGGGCATTCGGCAACAGATCGGCGGGTTGTTTCGAACGTTTGAAACTGAACTAAATAAAAACCACGCGGAGGAATTCATAGACAATCTTTCTCGCGTAACCGGCGTTTCTCGGGACGTGGTCCGCGACCAAACCGAAGAGATGTTGAAAGCCGGAATTGTGAGCGAAAAACGCGTTCAAACTTTGACTTCAAAGTTATTGAATATTCGGGAACATGCACTTGATCGAGAATTCAAAGCCAAGCGCGAAGCACTCAAAAAAACACGCCAAGCGGAACAGGAAGCCGATCAGCAACGGGCCTTTGACATTGTTTCCGCCACGTCCGAACTTGGCCGACTTGAAGAAGAAAAGAACAAGGCGATCAGCGCAAATAACCAAGCCTTGGTTTCTGAAATTGACGGGCAGATCGATCGCGTTTCTTCGAAACTTTCGTTCCTTCGCGGAGAGATTGACGCGGCAAGTTTTGCGGCCGACAACCGCCGAAAGGACGCGCTTGCGGCGCAGAAAGAAGCCCAAGACTTTCAAAAGTTTCATTTGGAAATGGTGAAGGAATACGAAGATCGGAAGAAGCGGGCGACCGAAGCCGCAAAAGTGGCGAGGGCCGAAGCCAAAGCTCAAGCGGAAGAAACACGGAAGAATCTGGAGGAAGTCCAAAGCCTTCGAACCGAACGCCGGATCGAAGACTTGAAAGAACAAAAGAAATTCAACGAAGCCGAAAAGTTAGAAGAAGAAAAAGCCCGGCGCGAAATACTTGGATCCGATGCGGTGTTTGAATCGTTGCGGCTTGATCAACGGGTCTTGGCCGAAGAAAAACTGAACGCCGAACTGATCCGGATTCGTGACACCTACGAACAAGCGTCCGACGCTTGGAAGATGGAACAAGAGACAAAACGAAACGAAGAACAGCAAAGGGCTTTGGATCAGGAAAAGGCCCACTTGGACGCGGTTGCCGAATTCAGAAGAAAGCACCGAGAAGAAGACTTACGGCAAGCCGAAGAGTTCGCGGCATACGCGTCCAGCCTTTCCGGAGACTTGCGACGGTACGACGAAGACACGGCCACCGTTATCCAAGGCCAAGCGGAGATCACCCAAGCACTCGCCCAAAACGCTGGCAATGCGGCGAAACAGGCCAGCGCGGGAATAGCGGCCGGGGGTCGAATGACTGAAAGCCTGATCAAAAACGATCGGGCCGCGGCTGCAACACGGGCGGCCTTTGAAACCGCGGCGGGTTTTGCTTCGATTGCGGCCGGGGACGTCATTGGTTCAACGATGCACTTTACCGCCGCCGGTTTGTTTGCGGCGTTGGCCGGGGGCGCGGGCGGGAAGAAGGCCGGGGCGCGGCGGGGTGGAACAACCCAGATCAGCCGTGGCGGGGGTGGTTCAGTGGTTGGAATGGGTGACGTTTCAACGGGTAATCAAGTGGTTGTGAACGTCGCCGGCTTTGTGACTGGAACGACGAAGGATCTGGGGGTTCAGGTGGCCAACACAATGAACGATGTTCAATCAACTGGCCTTTCCACGGCGACGGTGTGATTTATGGCGTACGGCGGCATTCAATTCCACGTTTCGGGTTGGTCCGGGTCGATAACGATCACCGAAGGAATCGGGGCTTCGACCATTACGCCCGCGGCCACTTCCAGCCCTTGGCAAGTTGCCGATGCCCTTGTTCAAGCGGCAAACGCCGATCTTTTGTCTGATTATTCTTGGAGCGTTGCGGACTCTGGAGCGTTGACCCTTCAATCCACCGGGACATTTGATCTGGCCATGTCCGCGACCATTCAAAGTCTTTTTGACTTCGCGGCGGCTTCGTATTCTTCGATCTCCAGTGTTACAACGGACGGGCCGGCCGTGGGTGGCTTTTTTCCATATTCGGACGGGGATGGGGTCCTTTTCACGCGAAGGGTTCGCGCCCCAATCAATCAGGGCTTTGAACTGTACGAAGGCGGCCGGTGGTTAAATACTCCCGGCACAAACCCCAAGTTTCCCATTTTGTCCGTGTCGTGTTTGCGATCGAAGGTGGCCGAATTCATGGAAACGATCCAAAACCTTGGCACCCCTTCAAAAGTTGATCTGTATTCTTCCGGATCGCTTGTTTCCTGTTTTTTGGGTAGCATTTCGATCAATGAACAGGACCCCACAAGTGGTTGGACACGAATTGGAATTGAGGTGATCGAACTATGATGATCCAAGCGTTTCTATCGGGTCCGGCGTTCAATTCGTTCAGCTACTCGACGGACGGCGTTAACTTCACAACCGTCACCACTTCCAATTGGTACGTTTTCAAAGACTATTTGAACGCGTTGGATGGAGTGCTCCCGGCCGGTTGGAGTCTTTACTACGACCAACAAGCCGATCGCGTGAAGTTTCGACCCGGATCCGGAAGCCTCCAGATCCGTTTTGAATCGCAAAGCCAAGCCGAAGCGTTGGGCTTTTCCAGCACGCTAACGGCTTTCAGTTCTTCCACCATAACCGGGGATGTGCCACCCGCCGCGGCGTGTCCCCTGAACGGGGCGCACTTTTCAAACCCGATTCCGGGCAAAAAGCCCGAACTGCGGACGTTCCGCCATTCCCGGGGCCGTTCGGTTTCTTGGGGTTCGGGGACGCGTTACGCCGTGAACACTTTGGCGGATTATGCGAACGCCGATCGAATCTTGGGCGGGCCACTCTCCACGGGCAAAGTGCGGATCGGGGATTATACTGCATCCACGGTTTACGGCCCCACGACTTTGGGCGGATACCTAGATGGATTCGTCACGAATCAACCCACGATTGAAGTGTTCCAAGGTGACGTGGAGCAAACAATCGATCTCCAGTTTGTGATCAATGCGCCGGCGGCCCCGCACAACTCAACGGACCAACCAAAGGATCCGTTTTTTGGACAAGTGGAACGGGGCTATTCTTTCAACTTCTACGCTTTGATCGAGGGCTTGCCGTTCCGTTTCGTTGAAGTGGACACCGGGATCAGTGATTCAGATCGGACCGTTTCGGCTTCGCTGATTATTGACGATTCGCAAGCGTCCACTCAAAAGGTTGACCGCTTCAAGGCCGTTTCCGGCGCAAGCGGGGCGACTATTGGGATCCTTGATCCGTTGAACGAACTGGGAATTTTTGATCTTCCAACCTTCGAAGTTCAGATCGAAGCGGCCGTGGAGTATGACGACACGTCAATCACTTTGGCCGCTTCAACCGACGCGCTGCCCTCTTCCGGCGTGGTCTACTTGGGGAATGAGTGCCTGAAATACACTGGAAACACGGGAAGCGGTGGAAGCCCGGCCAATACGTTGACCGGAATCACGCGGCCCTTTGGTCCGGGTTATTCATACGGAACGGCCACCGTTCAAAAGTTCAAAACCGTCACGAACTCCAAAAAGGCGTGGGAGGGTTCAACGGTGCGGCTTTTCGCCCAACTTCTGGACCCGTTCGGCCGGGCGGTGGATTCGACTTGGGAAGGGACGTACACGCGCCAAATGGGGGCCTATTCCATAAAGGGCCTTCCGGGTTATGACGGCGGAATTTGGGTTTTAGAATGCGAAGACTTGATCCGAAGGTTGAACCGTGAGGCCGTGGCCAGTCCTTCAGCGCAAATCAGCCCGTTCGACTTTTCCGATTTATACGATCCAGTTCTGAATACGAACAATGAGGCGGCGCGGCTTATCGTGGACAATCGATCGGCGGTGATCGTTGCGGAGTACCGATATTCTCACAACGGGGATTGGTACAGCGGCGAAATAGAAGTTGATCTTTTGAACTACGGAAGCCCGAACCGTTATTCCAGTTTTGTGGAAGCCGTAAACTACGTTTTGAACTATTTGAACGGCCAAAACATTCCGGAAAGTTCAACGGCATTTGGTATTACTTACACGATCGGCGAAATGTCTTGGTTTGAAGTCGTTCCAGAAGGCTTCAGAATGGACGACGATGGAAAGGTGATCGCACAAGTCCGATCCATTTTTGACATTTATAACACTGTTGGAATGCCGGCGAACGTCGCCGCAACCCTTACTTTGCGCCCGCAAAACGGACAGGTTCGCCCGTCTTGGCTTGAAAAAAGCACAATTTTTGCCGAATTCACCGGCGGCGTTGAAACCTTGCTTGACGTGGATCCGGGGTTCAACGGCTTCAATTCGGATTTTGTTGTCATTGATCAACCGTTCAACAATCCCGAAGCCCTTGGAACGTTTCCGGCCTCGGGCTTTGCGATCTTCGGGGGCGAATCAAACGAAGATGGCCAGTTGGTGAAATATACTGGAACCGCAAGTTTTCAAACCCGGACCATTTTGACCGGGATCACCCGTCTCGAAGGAAACCCCCAAAGCACCCACCGAAAAGGCGGCGAAGTCACCGCGGCGGAATTCATTGAAGGAAGCGCGGGGCAGTTGATCGCCACGATCTTGGAATCTTCAGGGTTTGACACCGGGGCGCGTGGAACGTTTGACACGCTTGGGAAGGGCTTTGGGTATGCTTTGAAGGCTTCAGAATTCGTAAACGATTCGACCACAATGCCGGATCAAGAATTTGGACTTTTGGGCGGCCCTTCGGTGATTCAAAACTTGCGGCTTGCGTTGACTCGCGGGAAAAGTCTGGACGATCTGTTTTCCGGGATTCTTTCGAGCTTTGGCCTTGCATTGGCGTGGGTTCGTTCCGGGATCTACTTGAAGATCGGAAGTGTTGGAACCATGACGGTTGGACAGTCTGAACAATACACGATCACGGATTCGGACTTGATTGCCGGCCGCGCTGCAACGATTCGCCAGATCGGACTTTCCCCCAACTTGGTCAAAATTTCCCAGTCTTCTTCCATGCTAGGAAAGGGCGGCGCGTCGTACACTTACCGAATCATTGAAGACATCCAAGCCCGTGGCGTTCAATCTCAAAGCCTAGATCTTTTCGGGTTGGACTCTTCCAGTTTTTTCACCGTTGCGGAACAGGCCGCGGCGCGCTTGGCGGATGGTTCTTTTGCACAAACCGCTTACGAATTGACGGTTTCGGGGGATCGGGATTATTTGGCCGGCCAGTTGGTCCGGCTTGACCTATCCTATCCGGGGATTTGGGACTTTCAGGAGCAAACAACCGGCTTGACGGGTCTAGGACGCATTTTGGAAGTGACCCGAAACTTGACCACAAACCGGGTCAAGTTGGTGGTTTTGGTCAATGGAACGGCTGAATTCCTACCACTTTGTCCGGTGGCATTCGTCACAAGTTACAACCGAAGCACCCAAACGATCACGGTTACGGACGCCGGAATTTTCAACAATGGGGACACCATCCGGGTGGAAATGCCGGGAGTGAATGACGGATCAGGACATTCGACTTTTGACGAATTAACGATCACCGGAATCAGCGGGAATGATATAACATTAAGCGCGATCTTAAGTTTCACGCCGGGAACCTACACAGTGGCCACGTATGTCCAAGATGACAACGCGTCGATCCCACAAAACCAACTTGACCATGTCCACGTTTCAGACGGGAGCCGCTACGCATGACAGTTACGATCCCTAGTTCTTACGACACCACCGACATCAACAGTGAGGGCGGGGTTTTGTTTGGTGTCCCGGTTCAATATCCGGGGCTTCGAACGATTCAACAGAATCACAATTTCATCGGCGGGGCATACACCCCGCCCGTGGGCACTTATCACAACGGGTTGGGCATTGGGACAAGTCACACCGTGGGCGTGGCTTATCACAACTTGACCGGGATCAGCGTTCCCGGCCAAGCGGACGGGCGCGGCCTTGTCTGCAAGTTTGAAGCGAAGAATGATAGCACTTACGCACAACGGATCCGGCTTGCAGTTTGCAACACGGCATCCGTTGGCCAAACGATCCCGGCTTCAAGTGGCTGGACCACTTACACGGAAACGATTAGCGCGACTCCGGGCTATCTTTGCTCCGCCGCGCTTCAATGCCGGAGTTTTTCCGAAACGGCCGACAACACTTGTAAGGTTCGAAACGCCGTTTGGTATTGGGATGACTTAAGCGGGAGCGTTTCAGACACTGCCACAAGTTCGGGTTTTGTTTGGGCGCAACAGGAAGATCACAAAGCCACCGAACCGTTGACGGTGGAGCAATATAACCGATTCAGGGGCGGCCCTCGCGTAATGTTTGAAGCCATGCCACAAACGGCGTCAAGTTTTGTTTCGAGTTGGTACAACCCGGACAACTCCAACAAAACAACGCGCACCCTGATGGGACATATTCCGATCTTGAAACGCCGGAACAACTTGCAGATCCGTTTTGACGTCTTAGCGCAAGGGTCATTGGTCGAAATTTACGTTCCCGCGGCTTCAGCTGGACAAGCCGGGACGTTTTACAACGTGACGCCGGGGATCAGCACTTCGACGGTGGTTTATGAAACATCAACATCCGTTTTGTCGGTGGCATCCAGTTCAACCGTGGATTTCACAAACCACCCGCTTTTGACGGTTTGCGAAATTTACATAACAAGCCCAAACACATCGACACAAGCCCGGGTTTTTTCAGTTCAGGCGGTAGTGGTATGACTTCCAAGGTTTTCGATTCTGTTACGTTTGAGGCCGACAAGTTGCCAACGATCACCGGTGGCACGTTTGCAAACGGGATGCCGGCCACGGCTTTGGGGTTGGGACAGGCGGACGAATGGCAAGCCTACCTATTATACAAGGGGCCGTGCCATTCTCTGATTTTTGGACAATCAAACTTCATGGGCACCGTTTCCGGGAGTGCTTCAGGGACTATTCAATTCATGCTTCCGCCATATGCCACCCACGTCCAGATCGGCCTTGTGGCTTCGGGGGTGGGGGATGTTACTTTTGAAGGGACTTACACGATCAGCGTTTCAAACCCGGCCGGGTCCGGAAGTCTGACGGACTTGGAGTTTTCAAACGTTGTTTGGGGTCCAACCGACGATCAAGCATTATCAACCGGGATCAGTCACACCGGAGCCTTCAACGTTTTGGCGTTCGACTGGACAAGGGATGCGGATGTTGCGGTGTCCGGGTGTATTCTTCGATTTTTCAGACGTTCAACGACACTTTGAGGGGTTCAACCATGATCAAAGACTTACGAAAAGCGATCAACTATAACCGGCAAGCCCGTGGGCGGGTTTGGGAACAGCAACAGATTCCGTGGGGGCATTTGGACGCGGGAACGCGGAAATTTGCGCTTCATGTTGCGGCTTTCCAAGGCTCCAGAGGGTTGAAGATTGATGGGATGCTAGGCCCCAAAACCTTCAAAGCAATCCAAGACAAGGCCGAAGCGGTGCCGCAAGATCAAAAGTTTTTGATTGGTGGGGAATTGGTTGAAGTTTCTGAAGCGTTGAAGGCTTTGGGGACTCGCATGGGGGAACCCTTTGAAGCCCGCAAACGGACAAAAAGCCCAACGCATATCGTGATCCACGAAAGCGTGACACGAAGCCACCAACGAACCGTGGACGTTTTGAAGTCTCGAAACCTTGGGGTCCACTTTTCGGTTGACCACGATGGAACCGTTTTTCAGCATTGCGACCCGTTGACGGAAGCCCCGGCGCATGGGAACCAGCTGAACAGTTCAAGCGTTGCCATTGAAGTGGTAAACCCATATTACCCACACCTTGGCGGTGAACCTTGGATCGTTTTGGAGCCGGCCAAGTGGTGGACGCATGTCCCGCAAAAACAAGATCCGGCATACGTCTGCCCCACGGAAGATCAGATCAAAGCCGTCCACGCTTTGGTTCTTTGGCTTTGCGAGTCGGTTGAATCGTTGCCCTTGGCGTTTCCGACTGAAAAACTTGGACCACGGCAAACAAGGATCAAGGGTTGGAAAGAAAAGGGAAAGCCGGATCCCGGAATCGTGGCGCACCGTGACTATTCGACCCACGCAGACGGCCGATATATATTGGAACGGTTGATCGAACTGGAGAAAAGCGGAGATGCGTAGAAGTGGACTTGGAAACGATACAATTGGGCTTGCAGATTCTACAAGGTGGAACGGCCGCGGTGTTGGTCGTTTTGGGTTGGATCTGGAAAAGTTTCGTGGACTATCAAAGAGAAACACGAAAAGCGATCCGGGATCTGGAACACGCCGTGATCCGATTGGAATCACAACGGCCCGGAACGTCGCTATTTGGGGAATAATATTAGGGGGACTTTCATGCGTCGGCTGTTCTTCGTTTTTGCTTCACTTCTAGTTGGTTGCACTCCGGCAGATCGGGATCGGTTAGCGTCCGGGGCTTGGAAGGCTTCGGAATGTTCGTTGTTTTCGGCTATGGGATGCGCCGGCCAAGCGGTTGGACATTGCAGCGTTGAAGCCTCTGGAGACTTTCCGGCCTTTGGGGATTGTCTTGTCAATAAAACGCAAAATTGCGTGGGAGCGAACCTTGCCCGGTGCGCTTTGTCCGGGATTGTTTACGTCGCAAAAACCACGAACGTGGCGGCCGGTGGAGTGAGTTGCACCACCGAAGAAAACAAAGCCTTGGTTTTTGATTGTGTCCACTCCCAACCCCTGGAAAGTGAAGCCCAAGCGGTGGAAGCAGTGGCCCGATGTTGGCTGGAAGTTTGTGAAGAGGACTAGGAAGCCGAAACCGAAGCAATGAAGACGGGAGCATCCCCGCCGGAATTCGCCAAGCCTGAATAACTAATTACCATTTTGTAGAAATTGAACGGGACCCCGTTGGAATCCGTCACGTTTTCAAACACCAAAACCGAAGCCGCGGGGCTTTGGGTTTTGTAAGTGTATGCAAAAGCGTCCGGCGTGGTGACGTCGGCGTATAGTTTTACGTCATAAGCCGCCACCGGGCTGGTCCCGTTCACGGCCGCAAGTGCGATCGTCACGCTTTGAAAGTCTTCAAAATAAAAAGCGGCCGAACCACTCGCGGCCGCACTCTGGATCAAGGTTTCGGAAACTCTTCCTTTTTTCATGTCTTCCCCCGTGGGTTTGTTGGTTTCCAGACTTTACACCAAACCCAAAAAAAACGAACCACGAAAAAAAACGCACAAAATGCGTTTTCCTTGTTGACGGATATACGCACATAGTGCACAATGGGGACATAAACAAAGGGCCGGAGGCCCGCAACGCAAGGGGACGGCAAACAATGGAAACTCAAAAAATGGAAGAAAAGATCAGCAGAATGGAACAGATCGCCAAGCGTAATCACGCGCAAGTTTTGAAGATCGCGCAATGGGGTCCGGGTGAAGCCCGGATCTTTCTCCAGAGTCGTGGAGTCAAGTGGGCGGACCAAAAAGCGATCGGCTTGTTCCGGAAATGCGTGGCATTCGTTGAACAGCACCCAAAAAGCCACGCCGTGGAAAAGTTCACAAACCCGTGGCATGGGGAACACTTGGGGTTTTTCTTCACTTCATTGGCAAACCCGGAACGGCCTGAATGGATGCTTGATCGCTGTGTCAATATTGAGGGGGTGGCGTAATGCGCGGCAATTATGAAGATGCAACAGTTGAGACAATGGATCTTGCGCACTATGACTTGGTCCAACTGAAGTTTGACGGGATGTGGGTTCAGGTGGAGATTGACGGCCGGGAAGCCAAGATCTTGAACCGCCACGGGAAGCCGGTGGAAGTGGTAGAACTTGGCGACAAGCACCCGCGATCGGTCTTTGTTGGGGAATGGATGAAAGGGACGCAACGAACGAAAGGCCAAGCCGTTCACGTTGTGGCGTTTGATTGCGCCGCGGCCAATGGTTGGAGTTGCGAAGCGCGGACCTATTTGCAAAGGATGGAAGAATTGAAAGCCGTAGAAATGCCCCGGGAATTGGGGAACGTATTAGGCCGGGTTGTCTTTCCGGAAACGTGGCATCCGCGGGAAGCCGAAACGCTTTGGAAAGACGTGGAAACAGGAAAGGAAGAGGGCTTGATCCTTCGCCGGAATGCAATGCCGTTTGGCGCAACGGTGGCCCGCGTGAAACCGCTGGTTGAACTGGATTTTTATGCCACCGAAGTCCACTGGAAAAACGGGAAACCCGTGGCGGTTGGCGGTTCGGAATATCCCGGCGGGCCGGAGTTGGTCAAAGCACGCCTAACGGTTGGATCAGACTATTCAGGGTTTCAGGTTGGCCGTTGCTTCAAAGTTCAGGGACAGGAAAGAACTGAACGCGGATCCATTCGGTTTCCGTTCTTCAGGGGGTGGCATCTTGAAAAAACTTTTGATCTTGCAAAATAATGAAGCGATCAAGATTGGCCGGAAGGCTTTGGGGTGGAATCAACAGCGGCTTGCAGACTTCCTTGGGGTTTCCTTGTCGATTGTTGGGAAGTGGGAGCGGGAAGAAAGGAAAGCACCGGATCACGTTGTTCTACTTCTTCTATTGGTGAAAAAGTTGGAACCCGAAGATTTTTGGACCACTGATCCCTACCGTTTCCGGCGTTTTCTCGCATCTCATTTGTCCAATCACACAAAATAAACCCCCTAATTCAAAAAGCGGGGAACCGCCCAAACCTTGGCACTTCCAAAGCCGGGCGGGTGGTGCCCCCTTATCATTCGCGGAAAGTTGTCCAACTAGCAGCGAAAAAGCCGGCGTTTTTGGCCCCGGCTTACTCTCCCGCACCCTGAGATCGTCTCTTGTAGGCTTCCCGGAAAAAGTTCAAAAAGCCTTTTCCGTCCAGTGGGAAAACTTCGGGTAACACGTCGCCACGTTGCCCACCCATCCCGTCTAATTCTGTGCAAGTCGCTAAGCGGTTTCCCTGTTCGTCTTTGAAAGCCCGAATCATAAGATCCGAACGCTTCGCAATGATAAACCGGGATGATTCCGTTAGCGTGGGGAAGTAGGTTAACTTTTTTTGACCACCGAACCGTTCTGGATCCGCTAAACGATTGCCGGCCATGTCCGTCTCCACTTGGGTGGCGTGGTCCAGAAACACGCAAGCCCAAGGGCCGGCCATTAAAAGGTTCAACGCGTTTTTCCATGTTTGGGAAACCTTGCCCCACCCGGCGCGGCCGCCGAACTTCGGATCCGCCGGGTCAACTGCCCGCTTAAGCTGGCAAACGTGGCGGACCAGCTGATCGCGAAGTTCCGTCATTGAGTCCACCACAATCACCCCAAAACCGTGATCGGGGTTTTTGTGGAGTTCTTCAACCGCTTGGACAAATTCCGGCCACGTTCGGATCTGAACGTCGAAACAATCGGGTTCGATCCGAAGCGTTCCGCCTTCACAATCCAGAAAAAGAACTTTCCCGTTTTTCGTCTCCAGATTCGCTGCAAAGGTTGTTTTTCCAACCTTTGGGGGGCCGTAAAGATAAACGATCAAACCGTCCAGCCCGATCACCTGTTCACGTTTCTTCGTTGGCAACATTTCAAACCACCTTTACAGTGAACCGCCGGCCGCGGGCAGTTCTTGACCATTTCACGATCGCACCATTTGCGATCAATTCTTCACCGTCGCCGATCAACGCTTTCAAAACGTTTTCGGCTTCGGTTTTCTTCTCCCCTTCGAACTTCTCGCGGGCTTTGCTTTCGAAGTACAATTCCAAAGCGCGATCGGCCACTTCATTCCCTCGGGCGTCGAATGGTTCAGGCGCGTCCGGCTTCGTGTCGTAAAGAAGATCCAAAGCCTTCGCCGTCTTTTCTGAATTGTCCAGCATCCAAAACACGTCGCCGGCTTCCATTCGGGCCCACAATTCAAGTTCTGCTTTTTGCAGGGCTTCCAGTTCTTCAAGGTCCGGAAATATCCAGAAGAATTCTTCCCGGTAGCCTTCCGTTAGCGCGCCCAAAACGCAAAAATCTAACCGTGTCACCAAAAGGTAGTGAAGGCATTGGGCGCGATAGTGCTTCGGGATTCCGTCCTTGAACATCAACCCGCCATGCATTGAAAGCGCGGTTTTCGCTTCAATAATCCCCGCGCCCTTGTCTCCAAAGGCCCCGGCGTCCATGGTTGCGCGGAGTTGGGGGAAGTCTGGATCGATCATTAGTGGAAGATCTTGAACTTCCCGGATCGCGTTTGGGAACCGTTGCTTGACCATGTCCACCACAAGGGGTTCCAAAGCGTGACCCCAACGCGTGGCGTTGTTCTCCACTTTTTTGGCCTTGTTTCGGAACTTGTCAAGATACAGATCGAGGGCGCACTTGTAAGGGTGAACCCCCAACGCCACGGCCGCATCACTTCCACCGATTCCACCGCGCCGCCATTCCAACCATTCTTGATCGGTCAAGTCCTTTTGGAATGGTCCCCGTGTTGGTTGTTTTTTTCTACTTTTCGCAAAATTCATATTTGACAAGTACGGAACCCCGCGTTTATTTGTCAAGCATGAAGTTGACCGAATACCTAAACGAAACGAACCAAACCGTTCACGGCCTCGCCAAGGCCGCCGGCGTCACGCCGTCCGTGGTCTACAAGTTCATCCAAGGCAATCAAAAAAGCGTGAAACCCCATATTGCCCGCGCAATTTCCGAAGCGACCGGGGGAAAGGTTGGGATACTGGATCTCTTGTTTCCGGATCAGACTTTTGAATTTCAGATCAAGGCGGTGGACAAGTGAAAACGTGGTTTCCCGTGCCAATGTCTTGGATCAATTCACCCGCGTGGCACTCGCTTACGCCACGCGCCCGGGTGCTTTTGTTTCTACTTTGGGCGAAGTCCGAAACCGGAGAAGTTCCAGCGGACCCCAAAGCCGTCCAAGTTCTTTCCGGCATGGCGGACAGGCCAAAGCGGATTGCGGAAGCGGTGGAAGAACTGAAGGCCGCGGGCTTTATTGAACGGGAAGAAACCGGCTTTTTTTTGGCTTCATTCCGTACAATTTTGGCAAAATTTCGGCACAAATCCGGCACAAATTTGGCAAAAAATGTACGCAAGAAACGAACGATTCCAGAGACTTCCGCGGATCTCTCACGCGCGCGCGCTTTTCCCCCTAAAGGGGAAAAGAAAAGAAAAGACGAAAAAGGAACGAACCCACCGGGTGGCGGTTCGTCCTTTTCGTCAGAATTAGATCCGCGGGTTTTGGAATTGATGAAGGTGAAACCATGAGATCTGAAGAATTGGAAAAGGTGGCACTTTCGACGGTGCTTTATTATCAGGAAGTGGTGGGACAACCGATTGAACCCGTTGATCCTGAATTGTTCACGGTTGCGGGCTTCAAGGCGGTGGCCGAAGCCATGCGGGAAGTGGGGCCCCACGCCCTTTTGATTCTGGAGAAAGTAAAGAATGACCAAGTTGCGACCCGGGCTATTTGTAATCTTGTTGGGGAGTTTGAACGGCACGCGGTTCCCGCTGGAGTATTTGAAAACAAGGTTTTGGAGCCGCTTCGAACGTATAAACGCGGGCGCGGCTTGGAACTTGCGGCGCGTGAATCGATCGCCCTTGTGCGCCAACAGGAAGTGGCCAAGGCGTCCCAACACCTAAAAGAACGGCTGGAAGAGGAAGACGCGAAGAACGAAGCCAAAACCGTGAAAAACGCGGTGCATGGGTCGATTGAATATCTTGATCTTTTGTCCAAACTTTTGGGACCGGAAGAGATGGACGAAAGGATCAAAACCGGGATCGAACTAATCGACAAGACAATCAACGCTTCGATCGGGGGCGGGTTGCACGAAGGGCAGATCGCCACCATTGCAGCAAGGCCGGGCCGTGGAAAATCCACCGTCATGGCTTGGATCGTCTTTTCAATTCTCAAAAGCAACGAAGCGGAAAAGGTTGGCATTTTTTCCTTTGAAATGACGGCCCGCGACGTTTCCAAGAAATTGATCGACGCGGAGATCGGAAGGCGGGGACAGTCCACCGCGTTGGGGCCGGGATATGCGGGCGCGGCGTCGTGTGTCATTGCGGATCTGGAAAAGACTTTTCAACGGGTTTTGATTGACGACCGAAGCGGGTTGGAAGTTTCGGAAATTATCGAAGCGGCCGAAAATATGGGAAAACAAGGGGTCCGGCTTTTCTTCGTGGACTATATCCAACGCGTGAAAGTTGGAGACGTGAACCCCGAAGCGTTGCGGGTTGCATTTGCGGAAGTGGTCGAAGCCTTGACCCTAGACGCAAAGCGGAACGGAAGGATCTGGATCCTTTTGTCTCAATTCAGCCGAAGCGCGGAAGGCCGGCCCGGGACAATGGCGGACCTAAAAGAAACGTCGGCACTCGAAGAAAACAGCTTTTTCGTTTTTGGACTTCACCGGCCTCACACGGTGGAAAATGGGGTTCAAAAGTTGGATTCAAACCGGTTGGAAATTCACGTTTTGAAAAACCGCTTCGGGGAAGTGGGTGGGGTTTATCCGTATCGGGTGAATTGGCCGGCGTGTCAATTTGAAGCGTTGGGGAATTAAATGATCAAGCCTTACGAATGCATCCTTGGCGATTGCCTTGAAGTCATGGCCGACATTCCAACCGATTCAGTGGATGCGGTTTTGACGGATCCGCCGTATGGAACGGCGTCCGAATCCAAGGTTGTGAAGTTAGAAACGTTCGATCACGCGTGGGATCGGTCGCTTCCTTTGGAATATCTTGAAGAATGCGCCCGGGTTTTGAAGCCGGGCGGATCATTGGTGACTTTCACCGACACCAAACGGGTGGAAACCGTTTGGAACTTTCTGGAATCGGTTGGGTTGAATCCATTGCAAACGTTCTACTGGGTGAAGACAAACCCACCACCCCAGCCGCGCAAGAACTTCCAAAGCGCGGTGGAATCCGCGATCTTCGCTCGCAAGCCGGGGAAGGTTTTGTTTTGGGGCGGCGGTGGTGCTTCGGCAAACGTGATCAGTTCTTCGATTGCAATGGGTGGGGATAGGACAGCGCACCCAACCCAAAAACACGTGGCTCCAATGAAATATTTGATGGAGTTGGTTTGTCCACCCGGCGGGATTGTTCTGGACCCGTTTGGCGGTTCAGGAACGACGGGGGTGGCCGGGCTTTTGACGGGCCGGCGGGTGCTATTGATTGAAAAGGATCCGGAATATCACCGGATCGCGCTTGATAGGCTTGTTGCTTGGGAGCGTTCGGACATGGTGCGGCAAATGTCGCTTTTTGGGGAGGCTTATGAATGAGTTGGCTTTATTCGCGGGGGCTGGTGGCGGAATTCTTGGGGGGAAACTGCTTGGATGGCGGACAGTGTGCGCCGTTGAGCGGGACGAATACGCCGCAAGCGTACTTATACAACGACAAAACGATGGACACTTGGAACCCTTCCCGGTTTGGTGTGACGTGCGAACTTTTGACGGAAAGCCTTGGCGTGGAATTGTTGACGTGGTTTCGGGCGGGTTTCCTTGTCAGGACATCAGCAGCGCGGGAAAAGGGGCCGGAATTGAAGGAGAAAAATCCTCAATGTGGGTGGAGATGGCACGAATCATCGGTGAAGTACGACCCAAGTACGTTTTCGTGGAAAACTCGCCAATGCTCACTGGCCGGGGGCTTGGTCGAGTTCTCGGGGACTTGGCCGCGCTGGGGTACGATGCGGAATGGGGAGTCGTGGGAGCGCATCATGCCGGCGGACCTCACAAACGGGACAGGATCTGGATCGTTGCTTGCGACTCCGACAGCGACGGCAAACCAACTCAGTCCCTCAATGATGAAGCATTCGGGGTGCCGAAATTGGCTTCCGACTCCAACCGCGCACAACTCGAAAGAAGCGGCTTGCCCAGCAGAATTCAAAAGGAAAACGATCACTTTGGCCGCAACAGTTGGTGGAAAATTGAACCCGGGATGGGTCGAGTGGCTAATGGGGTGGCCCGTCGGGTGGACCGATTGCGAGCCATTGGCAATGGACAAGTTCCGGGAGTGGCGGCAATCGCATTTGAAATCCTAAGAGAAAGACTGGAGGAACGATGAGCATTACCAGTTTCAAGCATTGCAAACAGAGTCATTACACAGGACACCTTGATACAGACGAGTGCCCTTGGTGCATTGTGAATTTTTTGATTCCGTACGCTGAAGGCGTAGTTTCATTTGAAGTAGCTAGTCTTACAAATGACCATCCTGACTCGATGGAGTTGGTTAAAAATATCGAAAAGCTCGAACGTGCGATTGAATTTATTAAGTCACTGCGAATGTTGAAGGAGTTTTGATTTGAAGATTACCAGTGTGACAGATGATGAGTTGTATTCAGTCATGCGGCCATTCGTGCGAGTAATTGGAGATCATCGAGAATTTGAAGTTGGTGTCGAGGAAGGCGATTTGTTGGAGATGGGTCGAGAGCTTGAGAAGCTATTTGTTGAGAAGATTTTAGAACCAGCATTAAAGGGTCAGGTGGAAAAAGATGACTATTGAGCCAAAAAGCTACCTTGAGAAGAAGGGTCTACACGCATTTTTGGATTTTGAAAATTCGGCGCTTGACGTTGAGGATGCCGTGATTTCTTTCGGAAATTGGGATCGGGTCAATTTGAAATGGAATCAAGCGTATTTGACAAGCAATGAGACAAAAGCGCTTTGTTTGTCGATGGTTACATATTTCAAGGCGTATGACCCAGAGTTTGCCGCGCAGCTAGAAGGCGTTTTTTCTAAAACCAGCATAAAAAATGGAGGTTTCAAGAGATGATGTTTCGTTTCTTCGTTGACGGGAAAACAATGGACACGATCGCGGATCGGGTTTTTGCTTTGGGCGGTTCGATTCCGGCGACTTGGTGCGCCAGTGTTCCACGGGATGCGGTGGAACAGTTCACCGCTTGGATCGATCACTTAGGGGTTGAATATGAAAAAACAAGGTTGGAAACGCAAGAGATCAAAGATCCGCTTGGGTTGGTTGCTTCTCACGTCCGGTTGGCCACTTTTGGCCGTGGTTGGCTTTAGCGGTTTGGGGGTGGTGGTTTGCTTTATTTTGGAATTGATCCGGGGTTGGATGGTTGCCTAGTTGTTCTCGACTTTCGCGGACGGTTGGTGGGGGTTCACAATCTTCCAACGGTGAAACTTGGAACCAAGCGCGAGTTTTTGATCTCGGACTTCGCCCGGGTTGTGCGGCGGTACGTTCAGGAAGTGGAGCCGGAAAACATCCGGGCAACCGTTGAGCAGCACACCCCGATGCCGAAACAGGGGATTTCGAGTCAATGCAAAGGGGCCGGAATCGTCGGGGCCGTTTGTGGAGTCTTGGCCGGGTGCGGCATTAGTTTCCAAAAGGTTCATCCGCGCACTTGGACAAAGGTGATGCGCGACGCGCCCGGGAAAGACAAGAAAGGCCGATCGGTTTTTGTGGCTTCGAACCGTTGGCCGGATCTGGAACTCAAAGGGGCGAAGGCGCACAACGTCGCGGATGCGGCCTTGATTGCGGAATGGGGGCGTCAGCAGTGGGACGAATGAGACAATACCAAGAACAAGACGAAACCGAAGGGTTCACGCTTTTTGATCGTTTCGTTTGGTGGTTTGCTTTATGGTTGGACACGAATGGGTTGATCAAATTGGAACGCCGCGGCGTTCAGATTCGTGGAGGATGGAACAGTGGAAGCGATTGATCTTGGATACACTGAAGCCTTTGGCCTTGGTTTCGTGGCGGGCATGTCCTTTGCTTTTGCCATTTTGAAGAAGTTGATGGATGCGAACCTGAAAAAGAAGGTTGAAAAACTGCAAGAGGAGTTGGGAACCAATGCCGGTTGAACGTTGCACACGAGACGGCCGCCGCGGTTGGCGTTGGGGGTCGCGTGGCTTTTGTCACGTTGGAACGTTCGCAAAGGAACAAGCCGAAGCGGACGGGGATCCGTATTCCGAGATCAACCTTGTCCCACCGCGTGACGTTCGCGAGGCGGCGGCCCTTGGGCTGGAACTTCGCCGGAAGTTTGGGCGCGGTGGATTGTCCAGCCGTGAGGCCGGGGAAGAAGGGATCCGATCCGGGGTGGTCCGGGCTTCGACGTTGGAACGCGGCTTGAGACTTCAACCCGAAACGATCCGGGCCATGGTTGCTTATTTTTCAAGACACGAAAAGGACAGCGAAGCGGCCGGGAGTCGCTCCAGAGGGTTCTGGGGTGACAACTCCAATCCATCGGCGGGCTGGATTGCGTGGCTTTTATGGGGTGGGGACCCGGGAAGGGCTTGGGCTTTGGAACGTCTCGCGGAAATTGAAGCGGTGGAGGCGGAACGGTGAAAGTTTTGAACTTCCGAGTTTCCGATCAAGTGCGCGAAGCGTTGGATCGGTTGGTTGATCAAGTTGCCGAATCAGGCGGAGAAATGAGTTTTTCCGAAGTGGCGCGACTTGCGATGGCCGAAGGGTTGGAATCCCTGAAGTTGAAAACCGCCGGGACGAATCACCACAAGGGCATCCGGTTTGAACGTTGGGTTCTAAAGCAGTTACGCGAAGCCTTGCCGGACTTTGAATTTGAACACTTGCGGGCCGAACAAGGCCGGAAGAATCCGGATATTTTGGGGCCGTTCTTCGCCTACGAATGCAAGACGGGGAAACGGCCTTCCACGCGTCAAGCGTTGGATCAGATAATGGAAAGCGATCGCGAGGGCCGGATGCCGGTTGCCGTGATTCGTGACGACGGCGGGGAAGCGTTTGTAGTGCTACCTTTGCCGGCTTTTTTGAAATTGTTGAAAGCGTTTGGAGTTTTGGCGGGCTTCGTCCGGGAGGCGAACAAGTGAAACGTTGCGAAGGAAGGAACACCCCCCCCATTGTGGCGCGGGGGGGACCCCGCGCAATCCTAC
>Ga0222716_10000719_pt1 | contig 28680 bp, 29 predicted proteins | sample C33_13DmetaG_FD_165044 | JGI IMG/M metagenome (GOLD analysis project Ga0222716, IMG submission 165044) | Estuarine water microbial communities from San Francisco Bay, California, United States - C33_13D | ecosystem: Environmental > Aquatic > Marine > Unclassified | place: USA: California... | reverse complement strand
CCTTACGCACACGGATGAGGACAACGCTGGTGAAATGGGATGGTATCTGCTCATTCCAGGCGACCCGAAAGAGGATATCGATGAAAACGGTGTTCCGGACGCTTGCGACAACCTTGGAGAGTTGAGTTTCACCGATTCCGACGGAGATGATATCGGGGAGCGTGTCGCTACCGTTGATTGCACCGCCATGTGGGACTACTACGATATCGAAGACCACGTGATCGTGGGCGTCATCTGCAACACCCTCGTCGAGCAGGAGGTGGAAACCGATTCGTTCAATGAATGTGAAATCGGCGAGGAAATTTTTGTCTCCAACGCCAACAACGTTTCGATGAAAGTCGTGGACATTGACGCCATGCTCATCCCCGTTCTCGGCGAGATTGTAGGGAGTGCCGCCTTGATGGGCACGTCGTTTTTCGCTGGCTGCTGTTCGATATGCGGGGGCCTCGTGGCGTTGATCATCGGGCTGTTACGCCTCGGTGGAGGAAAACCACCAACCGTCCACTACCAAATGAACTGAGTTACTCAAAACGGGGACTTCGCTTCTCAAGGAAAGCGGCGACGCCTTCACGAAAAGCTTCGGTGGTGCCCGCCGCCTCAATGAGCGTTCGTTCATGGTCGAGATGCGTGGCGAAATCGTTGTCGGCTTGGACATGCAAGAGGTGTTTCGTCGCTTCCTTGGTGTGTTGTCCCCAAGAAGACCACATCGTAGCCAGGCCAACGGCCGTTTCAAGCAAAGCGTCGGGGTCCACCAGCACGTCGATTGCACCGTGGCCATAGGCCTCACGGCCGGACCAAATCTCGTTGCCGAAGAAGAATTGACGCGCTCGTTGTTCACCGACCAGCCGGGGCAGCAACCACGTGGTACCTCCGTCAGGTGACAACCCCATACCCGCATAGGAGGCCGCCATCCGAGCATCGTCGGTGCCAACCCTTGCATCACAGGCTAGCGCCAAGCCCAACCCGCCCCCTGCCGACACTCCGTTGAGCGCAGCAACCACAACCGTGGAGGAGGTCCGCATGCGCTGAAGCAAGGGGTGGAGGATGCCCGTGAGTTCTCGAATCAGTTCGGGGGCCTCGTTGTCGTCAATGGATTGTTGAAAGGCGTTGATGTCGGCTCCTGCTGAGAAAAATCGACCTTCGCCGGTCAGGACGATGGCCTTTGTCGCCCCGTCCCTCAAGCCGTCGTCAACGGCTGCGGCAATTTGTGGCAGGAAGGCCCGAGAAAACGATTGGGTTGAGGACTGACCAGCCATCGTGATGATTCGAACCGGACCGCGCTGCTCCACTTGGACGCTCATCGCTCTCCCTCACAACTTGACGTTGACGTTCTTGACCTTGGTGTAAAACCGAAGGGCGTCCTGGCTTTGTTCAACGCCAATGCCGGAATGCTTCCAGCCCGTGAACGCCGTTTGAGGGAAGGTGATGGGGTACTCGTTGATGGACACCATACCGCATTCCAAATCCCGTGCAAGGCGGTGAGCACGACCCAGGTCGTTGGTCCAAACGCCGTTGAGCAATCCGAACGGTGTGTTGTTGGCCAACGCAAGCGCTTCCTCGTCGTTCGCAAAGGACGTGACGGCGAGAACAGGGCCAAACAATTCATCTTGGAACAACAGGTCATTATGACCGACGCCCGTCACGACGGTGGCCTCCATGAACGCCCCTTCTCGCTCCAAAGCCTTCCCACCGAGAACGACGGTGCCGCCCTGCGCAAGGCCGGCTTCTAATTTCTCAAGAACTTCAGCCCGATGGCGTTCGTGGACCAAACTGCCCATGCGCACACCTTCCTCCATGCCGGGGCCGACGGCCCATTTGCTGACTTCATCGCAGACCGCTTTCACCAATTCATCGTGAACGTCTTCGTGCACAAGAAGCCTCGAACCGGCCCAACACATTTGGCCGGCGTTCATGAAGATGCCAAAGCAAATCGCTTTCGCTGCGTATCGGAGGTTGGCGTCGGGGAAGACGATGTTCGCGCCTTTCCCACCCAATTCAAGGGTAACGGGGGTCAAGTTTTCACTGGCTTTGGCCATCACGGTTTGTCCCGTCGGCACACCGCCGGTCAAGACCACGCCGTCAACGCCACCGTGACCGGCAAGCCCGTCACCCACCAGAGCGCCTGAACCCGTCAACACTTGGAGGACCCCGGAGGGCAGCCCCGTGTCGGCTTCATCGACCGCTTTTGCCCAAGCCAAGAGCGAGAGCGGGGTCCACGACGCCGGTTTCGCAATCACCGTGCATCCAGCAGCAAGCGCCGGTGCGATGGAGCGCAGGGCGAGTTGCAGGGGAAAGTTCCACGGCACGATGTGAGCGGTAACCCCCAACGGTTGACGCAAGGTGTAATTCAGACGAGGACCGGGGACGGGAATCGTGCTGCCTTCGATCTTATCGGAGAGACCAGCAAAGTACTCCAAGGTCCATGCACCGTAGCGGATTTCCGAAAGTGCTTCACGGAAGGTCTTCCCGTTGTTGGTGGATTCCAAAACGGCCAATTCCTTCGCTTTCGCGTACGTGACCGCCGCCATTTTGTTCAAGATTCGACCGCGCTGAGCAGGGTCCATCGCTTTCCAATCGGGATGTTCGAAGGCCGCTCTGGAGGAAGCCACGCAGCGCTCGACATCCTCGATGCTCGCACGTGGAACCGTGGCGATGACCTCGCCCGTTGCGGGGTTGAGAACATCGCTCGTCTCGCCGGTGGACGATGCGCACCATTCGCCTCCAATCCACATCTGTTCTTCGCTCATGCATCGGGGAGGTCCAAGCGCTTCAAAGGGGCATCGGTGAGGCGGTCCGCACCAAAACCCCCCAAAGAAACCACAACGCTGACAGAAGCCTCATGTGCCGTTGCGCCATCGTCGTAGGCATGGCCCGAACCGTTGGTCTTGCGCAAAGCACGGCGCAAACGCTGACCACTCGGCCACCCCGTCTCCTGCTCATCGCTGGAGCGACGGGGGTGGGAAAGTCCACCGCTGCCGTTGGTGTGGCGCAACGGTCCGGTTTTACCCGAGTGATGTCAACCGATGCGATTCGGGAAATCATGAGGGCGACCGATACCGAACAAAGCGTTCCCGCTTTGCACCGCTCTTCCTTTTCAACGGGTGAAAGCGGTGAGGCGGTCCTGGATTGGACCGAAACGTGCCGTGCGGTCGAAGCCGGTATCGGCGCAAGCATTGACCGAGCGCGAAGGGAAGGCATCGACCTGCTCATCGAAGGCGTCCATCTCGTCCCCGCTTCGCGCTGGTTGCGCGCTTGGGAAGAGGCGGGTGGCGTGGCCCTCGGCGTGGTGATGATGGTCGACGAGGAACGCGCCCACCAGAACATGTTGAAGACCAGGGACGCCCATTCGTACCGACGCTCGGACCGCTATTTGGCGAACTTCAAGCGCATCCGGGCCATTCAGGACGCTTTTGTTGAGCGTGCGAAAATCACCAACTGGACGCTGGTGGACCCCACGAGAGTCGACGACGATGTTGAACGCATTCACACGCTGCTCAACCGTGCGGTGCACGAAGCAACCTCGTGATCAAAGCGTCACCGTGAAGTCAACGTCAAAACTCAACATCGCTTCCCCGTCGGAAACCCCGAGTTCACCGGTAATCGAAAGGGTGGTGTCATCGAGTTGGACCACGGCCAAATCGGTCAATTTGACCTCAACACCGCGAATTTCCCCGTGGTGGAGCAGGTCGTCGTGAACCGTTTCGAGGGCCAATTCTGCCGCCTCAAGCCCCTCAAGGCCGCCTTCCATCCACAATTCCGTTCGTGCCTGTGTCAGCGGCTCGAGGATCTCAAGCACCTCTTCGGTGGTGACGATGACGTCGTCCGAAGCCGGGTCGTGGGGCAACGTTAGTCCTGCAACCTTGACGCCGAAAATCGCCATCGAGAGAAGGGACATCAGGAGGACCACGCCGGTGGCGAGCAGCATTTGCCCGCCTTCGGACCTCTCCATGCTCGTTGAGCGCATCAGGCACCGCCTCCCCGGGCCCACACGTCCAACGTCACCGTCCAAACATAGGGGCCGATACCAACGAGCTGGTGTACCGCCACCGTCCCGCCGGAGGGCGTACCGACGGTGCCGTGCGGTGTGGCAACCGAGGCGTCCTTTGCAAGCCAACAGTTGGCCTCTTTCCCGGGTGCAACTGCAGATTGGAGCAAGGTACATGCACCTTCACGGTCATCGTTTTCCAGCAATTCGAACAAGTGATTTTCGCCCGCCACTTCGGCGTCGAGCCCCAAGCCGTACCGAATGGCGTCTTCGCCCGCCATCTCCAAGGAGGCATCCAGGGCAACCGAAGCCGAATCGGGCACGTGCACCCGAATCAAGAAAGTCGCAGACATGAAGAACAACCAAAAGAGCGTCAGCATCTCCAAAATGTGGATTTGTGCCTCTTCGTCGTCCCGCACGGGATCATCCCCAATACAGCGGCGCGGGGACGAAGGTGCCCGAAGATGGATTCAACCCCGGCACTTCCGTAATTCCAATCAAGTCGGGCGAAAAGGCGACCAGGTTGAAGATGACCAACGCAACGACGATCATCATTCCTGAGTGTTTGAAGCCCGTCGAGAAACGACCCGTGGCCATCAAACCCGCCATCGAACCGTTGCCCATGGCTTGCATGGTAACACCGTAGTAGAAAATCGTCAGGAAAAACAACGGGTCGATGTTTCGAATGGTCATGTTCCCGATGGTCTGACCGCCGCTGTCGCCCCCGTCTTCCCCACCGGAATTGCTTCCGGCGATAGCGGGAATAAACACCTTCGCGAGAACGACGATCACGCCGAGGAAAACGAAGTAGGACGTCCAAATGACCGCAATGTACGAGCCGATGGCTCGTTTTCGTTCACCTTCTAAGAACTTCAGTTCACGGGAGTCGTTGGCGGCCGTGACCAAAATGTCAGAAATTTTACCGCCGGCTCGGTCGGCTTCGGCGATGAGGGCAATGGCTCGTTGCACCAACGGGGTGCCGACCCGGTCTGCAAATTGACGAATCACGTCGCTGAATTTGATGCCCCAACTGAGTTGGTCGGACATTTTCTTGACTTCGTCATTCAATGCGCCGTATTCAGAAGTCGCGAGGGTTTGAACAGCCACCGTCATGGAAAGGCCACCCTTCCAGTATTCTGCAAGGTCACGAAGGAAGTCCGGGAACTTTTCTTCAACCTCGTTCTTGGCCTCTTCCACCTTCTCCCAGTAGTACGAGGCTGGGAAGATGAAGAAAAAGAAGGTCAGCCCGAAGAAATTCAAGAAAATGGTGGGGTGCACCTTGAGGGGGCCGGCTTCAAGGGCAGGACCAAGCCACAGGGACTTGTTGTTCATGTTCGTAGGAATCCCGTCGTAGTAATGCACGGTCATGTCGAAGGTGACGGTTGAGAGAAATTGGCCTTCTCCGCTGGAGATGAAAATCAGTTCGTACCGGTCATCAGGCGAAATGGTGACCATCTCAAAACCGCAACCGCCTTGGTTGGCCGTGGCGTTGTTGAATTCCAGAAGGTCGCCGGCCGAGGAACGGATGGCGACCGTGTAATCGTAATTTCCAGAGGCTTCAACGGTGCAGTTGAGCCACAATGGCTGTAACACGGTCGTGCCACCGGTCGCTGTTTCCGGAACACCCGGAACATCGAAGTTTTTGCCACGTTTGGTGACCATGGTCCATTCCTCGCCCTCCCACGTGATGCGGTCGGGCTGATCTTGGAGGATGGAGCAGGTTTGGTTCTGCGTGTAAGTGGGTTTTTGATTGGTTTGGAAAAATTCACCCGTAGGGTTTCCAACCTCGTCTTGAGCGGTGGCACCGCAGTACAAATTGGTGAACATCGGTTCACCGTTCGCCGTTGGGATAAAGCCTGAATTCGTGACCCAAAACAAACCGCTGGCGAGGCCGAGAATGATGGAGAAAAACAAGATGATGTACAAGCGTGTGAGGGTGGAATCGTCCTTGGGGAGGTCAAGATTTACGACGATTTTTTCCTTCTTTCTTGCCATGCTTTCACCCCCTCACATGTCCTGTTCCTTGCTGCTCGTGTACACCAAAATCGCGTAGGCGATGTGAATCATTGGAATGAAGCCCAGAACAATGCCGTAGAGCATGCCTTCGCTCATTTGCGCACCGGAACCGGACACCCAGAACATGATGACCAGCATGACGATCAGGAAAAGCGGCATGGCGACGGCGACCACAATGTACGACTCGGCGAGCAACGCAATCGATTCGAGGAACATGCCCAGCCGTGTTCGGTTTTCACGCATGTAGTGTTCTGCACGGTTCAGGAAGAACAACTTGAGCTGGCCACCAGCGGTCAGCGTTCCCACCATGCCTTGGAAGAACTCCGTTAGCCAGACCGATGCCGCCCGGTCAACGCTGAGTTTGATGGCGGTGATCAGGTCGTAACCGAGCAACGTCACGTCTCGGTAAATCATGGCGGCGTCGTCGGCGACATCCCCGTAGATGTCCTTGTTCATGGCGAGGGAGCGGAAAATCTTGGCCGGCGTGGCGTTGGCAGCGGACATGGCAGCGGTGTAGGAAGCAGCGTAGGGAAGGTACTTCTCAATCATGTCGCCACGGCGCTGGGCTTCTCGAGCAGCACCGCCTTTGTTGTACTTGAAAGCCCCGTAGGGGATGATGAAACCACCCAACGCCACAAGCAGGACCTTGAGGGCGGGCGGGAAGACCTGAAGCCTGTATTCGGGACAACCGTTGCCGGGAAGGGAGGGGTCAACCAGGGTTGGATTCCAGTACTCCCACTCGAAGCAAGGGTCGAGGGAAGACGAGTCCTGAATGCCCTCGTAGAAGGCGATGACACCGATATCAGGGACGAAGAAAATCGCCACAAATGCCCACGACATGAAGGTGATGGCAATGGTCGTTACGATCACGGTTGCGAGGTAAACCTCGGGCATCATGCCCATGGCTCCCTTGACGAGGTTACCGGACAATTCCTTGTCGTTTCGGGCCCGTTTCTTGACAAACCCACCCAGCAAGCGATTGCAAATTCGCTGCCATGCTGTCAAGTCCATCGTCTCACCTCGTGCTCATTTCGATTTCACTTCAGACCGTCAACGCGGGCCAAAATCTCGTTCGGGCGAACGTAGTATTCCGTGACGATTTGGGACACTTGGTCGGCTTTGCGAATATCGTTCAACACCATCCATTCCAAAACGCGCTTACGCGTACGCAATTCGCGTCGCATCTCTTCCTGACTGTAGTTGATTTTCACCATGATTTTCTCCAGCACGTACGACTTGCCGCTGAAGATGAAGTCGTCGTTCGTCACATCCCAACGGAACACTTCGTTGGTGATGACCTCCATCGAATTCGGGTCAATGCCGACGATTTCGACGATTTGTTTTGTCCGTCGGACACGACGGCCGTTGATACGGGTCTGAATCTGAATGGCACAGGCCTCAAGCGCGGGCAGCAAAACACGGGGGATGTCGATGGGTTTGTTCTCAAGCCGGTGCACAAGCGAAGGAACCGAGTCGGCGTGAACCGTCGAGTAAGCACAGTGCCCCGTCGCCATTGCTTGGAACAACACGTAGGCTTCAGCACCACGGATTTCACCCACAATGATGTATTCGGGTCGTTCACGAAGGGCGGCCTTGAGCAACTCGAACTCACCGATAACACCGTCGTCGCTCTCACCACCGAAACCTTGCCGAGTGAGACCGGGAACCCAGTTTGGTTGCGGGATGTTGACTTCACGCGTGGATTCGATAGAGACGATTTTCATTTGCCACGGAATGAAAATGCACATGGCGTTGAGGGTGGTCGTTTTGCCGGAAGCCGTACCGCCCACAAAGAGCATCGGGACTTCGTTCTGGAAGGCAATCCAGAGGTAGGCGACCATCAACGACGACATGGTCCGGAACGCCACGATGTCGGCGGGTGAAAAGGGATCGTCTTTGAACCGTCGAATACAGAAGGCTGACCCACGCGTTGAAATTTCATGGCCCAATTTCATGACGATACGAGAACCGTCCATCAGCGTTGCATCGAGAAGCGGGTCGGCCACCGAGATGTGCTTTCCACACCGTTGAGCGAGTTTGATGACGTAAGACTCAAGTTCATGGTCGGTTTCCCAGACACAGGTCGTCTCCACGGACTCAAATTTTCGGTGGTAGGCAAAAATAGGGACGTTGGTCCCGTCCAGGGAAATATCCTCAACGTTCACGTCGTTCATCAAGACGTCCATCTTGCCGTAGCCAATCAAGTCTCGGCGGAGATAGTAGAAAATCTTGGATTTTGATTTCTTGTTGATTTTCATCCCGTAGGCTTTGATGACCTTGTCCATCGCCGTGCGGACGTACGCATCGGGGTTGGAATCGATTTCTTCGATGTTGGCGGTCAACGAGCGGATGAAAATGTCCATGATTTCGTCGCGTTGCTCTTGCTCTTTTTTCGTGAGCGGAGGCTCAATGATTTGGTAGATGATGTTGAGCGTGGTTTTGTCACGAACGATACGAGCAAAAGCGTGTGGAGGCATCACCGGATATTTGTCCAACTCGTCGTATTGGGCACGTTGTTTGCCTCGTTGCCGGCCGCCACCGCCACCGCCTTTTTTTCTTGCCATGGTCACCAACACCGCCGAATGCATTCTGCTACAACATCTCCCCGACTATAACACTTGGGTGAAAATCGCACCCAAATCGGCTTGCAGTGACGAACTTTGGGGGGGCGAAAACACCCGGGTTCAGGCGCTCAAAACCGTATCAAGCCAAGCGTGGCATTTCGCATGAAACGAGGCCAAATCGGTTTCGTTCGCCAAGGTATCATCGGCCTCCTCGATGAGATGATCGAGACCCCAGCCCGTCTCGCGTTGATTGCGCGCCTCGAAGGCCGCTCGGTCACCGTCCTCTGAACGGCCTCGCTGCTGAATGCGTTGAAACCTCGTCTCGGCTTCGGCGACGATGGCCACCGTGCGGTAGGCGTCGCCCCACCGAGAGGAGAAAACGGTCTGCTCGGCCGTGCCTCGCAAGCCTTCGATGAGGACGAGCGAGTGCGAGGCAAGAAGCTCGTCAACCCGGTCACACAAACGGACAGCGAGGACGTCTTCGCCGTGCGCAGCCCGCAACGATGCGGCGACTTCGCCAAACACGTTCGGTGCCTCCTCAAGACCTCGCTGCCTGACCTCGGCGCGAATCATGTCGCCCATGGACACGACGGGGACACCTGCCGAAACGAGCACGGCGGCAAATTCACCCTTGCCCGACCCCGGCATGCCGCAAACGGCAACGACTTGAGGCATGGCTTGGACGCGACGGTGAACGCTCAAGAAGATACCTGCAAAAATCGCAAGCAGGCTCAGTTTGAGAACTCGGCGCGGCCCCATCGTCGGTCCATCAACTTCCACAAGACCGCCGAGGCGAACATCAGACCGACCGAAATGGCGATCATCCCGATGTACCCTTGCTGAACCATGGTTTCGTCGTACATTTGGGCGGTTGCAGCGAGACCGTCCTGACTGGCTCGTTCCCACCAGTTCCCGTAGAGACTGACGTCGCCTTGCGTGAACGAAAGCAAAAACAAACCGAGCAGCGGCAGGACCGTCCCGATCCAAAACCAGACCATGATGGACGCATCGAAGATGGCTTTGTTTGGACGCAGGCCCATCAAGAACGCCGTAAGAGCCACGATGTACACGGAATTGGCAAACATCACGATGATGCTCGTGGGCAGCGAAGCCCATTCGTCAAGACGCCAGGCCATCAGCACGATGAAAATCAGGGAAATCCAGGAGGTGGCCAAGAAGTAGACCACCACCTTTGCCCGGATCAAATCGGGGACCTTGAGGGGCAACCCGTTCATGAAATCCGGCGAATCCAAAATGGTCAACCACGAATAAAAATTGAAGCCAAAGAACCCCAAAAACGGAGCATAGGAAAGCAGGTTAATGGGAATGGGAGCCTCGGCAAAATCCACCAACCAAGCCATACCGAGCAAAACCAGAAGCGGGATGGCGTACGAGACCGTCATTTTCTTGATGGCTCCTGAGCGGAACAGGTCGACGAACTCCTTGGCAACGATGAGCCGTATTTCGCCCCGGCCCAGAAAGCCGAGTCGATTGTACATCGGCTCGAGCAAATCCCCTTGCTCAACAACGCTTACATCAAAATCATCGAGAATAAGTTGCGCAGCGAGAAAACCGATGCCGACCGACAACGCCAATCCGAGCAGAATGGCCACACCGCTTTGACTCGCCTGAGCGGCAAGACCCCACAAGAGGAGGTCGGCAGGCAGCACGCCAACGCCCACAGCAATGCCGACCGCCACGATCACCACCGGGCCACCGAGCGTGAACGGACGGCCGCGCAACCAAAGCGAGGACGCCAAAAACGAGAGCGCTAGCCCTTGCCCGAGGGTCGTTGCCATCGCCAACCAGGTCCACGGGAGGGAAGACCACAGCAGCGGCGTGCGGATACCCGAGACACCGTCCAGGAGAATGCCCAGCGCCATACCGCTGATGATGGGCGTGAGAATCAACAGCACGTAGAACAGCATGTCCTTGACAAAATAGACAAAATGGGCCATGGAATTGGGCAAGGGTTGCAACGCCGGTGCGGCGAGGAGGTAATTTTTGGTCGCCGTCCGTCGCACGATGGCGTCCCGACCCATGAAGGCGAAGGTCCCCATGCCCAAGGAGAACATGAAGAGCGGGAGATGAAGGGCGAAGCGCAATTCCTGCCAGGTGAAGGTCTTGGAATCAATGTCCGAGGTTTGTGCGGTGGAGTCCCCGACCAAAAACTGCAGGCCGATGGTCGAAATCGCTGTCACCAACGTCAACAGCAACGGGAAGAGCACCATCTGCCGTTTTTTCGCAAATTCAACGCTCTTGCGAGCCTCCTCAACAAACATGACGCGAAACGTGGCGGAAAAGGCAGCCCAACCACGAAGCGGTTCGTTGAGTTGGACGCCGTGGGAGGACGTTCCGAGCGAGCGGTGCTCTTCAGCGACCCCGTCCGTCCACGGACGCGATTCGATGAAGGTTCCCGGCACGCTCATTCCTCCGAATCGTCACCGACGCCTTCATCGCTCAGGCGCTCCACGTCCTCGATGGAACGGCCCACCAAACGGATGAAAACGTCTTCCAGCGTCTCGTCCTCCGACCGTTTCAGACCTTTCACCGTGCCGGCCGCCAACACTTTTCCGTCGTTGATGATGGCCATTCGATTGCACATCCGTTCGGCCATTTCAAGGACGTGCGAACAAAGGAAAATCGTACCGCCGTTGGCCACGTGGTCAAGCAACCACTCCCGGCATTTCCGCTGGTAAATCGGGTCCAGATTGGCAAAAGGTTCGTCCAGAAACAGGAGTTTTGGTTTGTGGATAAACGCACTCGCCAGCATCACTTTTTGCCGTTGTCCTTTGGAGAGGTCTTTGCACATCGTATCCCTCTTTTCTTGCAAACCAAACCACTCGAGCCAATGCTCAACCTTGGCCTTCATGTCCTCCACGCCGCGCAATCGGGCCACAAATTCGAGAAATTCCGTCGGGGTCAGGAAGGACGGTGGAGATTCCGATTCCGGCACGATGCCGATGTTTGCTTTGACCTTTTGAGGGTCGGCGACGGCGTCAACGCCGAGCACTTCAATGCGTCCTTTGCTTGGACGAAGTTGACCCGTCAGGAGCTTGATGAAGGTGGATTTTCCCGCTCCGTTCGGACCGAACACGCCGAAGAATTCGCCCGCATGAACCTCCACGTTCAAAGGGTGCAAGGCCACGAAATCGCCGTATTTTTTGGCCATGTCGTTTGCGCTGACCATCGGCGAAGACGCAGCAGTCATGAGTCGTTGAGGAAAGCGACGGATATGATACCTTGCTTCGCGTTCATTGAACCCCGGCGATGACATGAAGAAGAAGAGGGGGTTGACCTTGACCATGAACCCGCCCGAAAGCGACGTGATCAAGGTCGACCTTCACCCCATCAGCGAAGACGATGACATCGGTTTTTTTGCTTGCATGACCATTGACCGACCCGACAAATTGAACGCCCTCAACGCCGAAGTGATGGCCTCGCTCAAGGCGGTTTGCGCTTGGATGGAATCCTCCGATGACGTCCGGGTGCTCGTGGTCACGGGGGCGGCCCCCAAGGCGCCGCTGGAAGGGAAGCGCGCCAAACCTCACGCCTTCGTCGCTGGGGCCGATATCACGGAATTTGCCGGTGCGGGCAGCGGCGTGATTCGCGAGAAATTCCGAGACAATGCCGTCGAGGCCTTGTGGAACCTTTCCAAACCAACCATCGCCATGGTCGACGGTTTTGCTTTGGGCGGTGGTTGCGAAGTGGCGTGTTCCTGCGATGTTCGAATCGCGAGCAACCGTTCCACCTTTGGAACCCCTGAAATCAATCTTGGACTGATTCCGGGATACGGGGCAACGCAACGCCTGGAACGCTTGGTCGGTTACGGCAAAGCGCACGAGATGATCATGACCGGCGATATGGTGCCGGCGGACGAGGCCCAGCGCATCGGGCTTGTCAATCATGTTGTCTCCCCGGAAGAACTTGAGGATACGGTCTTTGCGATGGCTCGCAGAATTGGAAGCAAATCATCCCACGCTCTCCGGGTTGGAAAACAAACCGTCCGTGCCGCCCTCGACGAGGGATTGACCGACGGCGTTGAACTCGAAGCCGTCGCCTTCGCCAACCTGTTTGACAGCGAGGACAAGGAAATCGGCGTTCAGGCGTTCCTCAACCGGGAAACCGCACGCTGGAAGCATCGCTGATGACCCTCTACAACGGGCCCACGTTCCACCTCGAGCCTGTCGGCCAAGGGGGGTGTAGGAAGCGCCACTGCCCTCCTCTTGTCCGGGAGCGTGCCCGGCCACGTTGATTTTCTTGAAGGATCAAACCTCTACGAAGCGAATCTGCTCCTCCCTGAGGAAGGCGCGGAAATGCCCCATATGACGCCGATATTCCCTGCGGAACGCACCGTTGATAACCAACACGTCAAATGCATTTGAAGCGGTGTTGCAACCACGGGTTCGCTTTTCGCGAAGACGGCGAAGCATACGCTGGTTGGTGCTCTTGAGCAGGTCACCATCGCACGTGCAAGGGACCGTCGTGCGCATTTGGGTTGGCTTGATGGGAACAAAGCCAACGCCATTGTTGCGTTGAGGCGTTTCGCCTTCGACCTTCGGTTTTGGTACCTTGGTCGGTTTTTTCTTTCCTTGGAACGGCTCAATGCGCTTGGTGTGCGGATTGTAGCGTCGTTGTTGGTTGGGTCGTATCCTTCTGTTGTTTCTTCTCTTTACCATGGTATCTCTCCTAAATCTGCCTATCTTTCTGTGCAGCGATGCTCGCTAAACAGGTGCATGAAAAGCACCTGCCGGCATCTCCGCATTTGTAGGTCTACGATTCAGGTCCAGAATTGGTACAATGAAGCGGCATGGTTACGTCTCCAACAAGAATCCCTCATGTTCAACACATAATAAAGCCTTTGCTGTTTGGGAAGCAAAGGAAAGAGGACGAAATCAGTCCTGCATCTCTTCTCGCAACGCAGAGAGGGCACTGCTGGCTGAGGGCAGCGGCGGTAGCGCGAGCGGTTGACCGTCGGGGCCGAGGAGAGGAGGGAGTTCCTTGCCGTCGGGCCCGATGAGTTTCGGCACGTCGGGAGCGGGGGTTTGGAGGGATTCAAAGCCGACATCCAAGGGAAGGCGGAGTTTCAGAATACGCGCCTCGTCAAGACGAATGAAGGTAGCGCCGTAAACGTGACCGGGCGGAGGATGTTCAGGCTCTTCGAGCACCGTGTGGCCGTGTCCGGGCGTCTGCAAGAGCGCTACCAAGTCTTCACCGCCAGCGTGTTCTTCCCACATTCGAGCAGTTGAAGCACGAATTTCGGCCATTTGGCCTCGGCGCCGTCGCTTGATGCGCTCTCGGATCGCATCATGGCGTTCCCGCCGTTCATTGACGGTGAGTTCAATGTCAGCGTCTTCAACCGACTCAGGGCTCACGTCCACGACGTATTCGTCCGCAACGTGCACGTCCTCAATCTCAACCTCAACCTCAACCAAATCTTCGCTCTCGTCGGCGAGCGCTGCTTCTTGAGCGGCTTGGGCTGCAGCGATTTTCGCCAGTTTCCGTTCCCTCAAGGTCGCGCCGTCAAGCGAATCCGCCGTGACGGGAGCGGGCAATTCTTCGTCCTCTTCTTCGATTTCAGGTTCGGTGACTTCAACCGGTTGGGAAGCCGCTTGGGCTTGTGGGCGAGGCGCCTGACGAGGCGCTGGTTTGGGGGCGAGATTGACCCAAAGAAAAGCCAACACGGCCATCGCCGCAACGAAGCCCCACTTGGCTTCCTCGGTCAGGGAACCGATGGTGAGGAGATAAAACGCAAGGACCGAGAGAAACAGCAACCCTACGGCCGTGCGTGCGAATCCCATGGCCCTCACCTCGGCCAACGCTCGGTGCTTTATGACGGTGATGGCGAAGGAGAGATTAGACCTTCTCGGACAAATCAGGCAGTTGGCGCAACAGGTCGTCCAACGCCTTTCGTCGGTGACTGAAGACCTGCTTTTTGGACGGTTCAACGGCACCGAAGGTCATTCCGTGCGTGCTTTCTACACCCAAGACATCGGGCGATAGCGGCTCGCCCTCACCGTCGAGATCAGCAGGAATGAACACCGGGTCAAACCCGAACCCTGCCTCTCCCTGCATTTCAGCTGAGATGGACCCCGGGCATACTCCCGTTCCAAAGAGCGTGCGTTCTCCGTCCCAAAATCCTGCCACCGCTTGGAATCGAGCGGCTCGCAATCGCTTGGCTTGAACCGGATCATCGCTGGTGAGATGAGTCAATAAACGCAGCACGCCGAGACAACCGATTGTGTCGAAAGCGTACGAAGAATACACGCCGGGAAAGCCGTTGAGCGCATCGATAAAGAGACCGGCGTCTTCCACCATGACCTTCGCCGTGGGTGAAGGAAGGAGGCTCCGTGCCTGTTCGATTTTTGCTCTTGCAACGGTTTCGAGGTCCGAGGCTTGGGGTTCAGTAACGGAGGAAGGTTCGGCCATCAACTGACGGACTTCGTACCCCATCGGATGGAGATGCTGTTGGGCCTCTGCAAGCTTTCCAGCGTTTCCCGTGAGAAACCAAATCACGTTTTCCATGGCCCAGCCACACGGGCTTAGCCTATGACGATACCTCCGAATCGGGGCTCTGCGTGTTCGCTTTGGGGCATATGTTCAAAGACGGCTCGTGACCGAAAACCAACGTGTTCTCCAATTGGGTGCTGGTCGCCGTCGGCGGTGCAATCGGTGCCCTTCTTCGGTATGCCTTGAGCGAAAACATGGCATCCGATGCCTATCCCTGGGCAACCCTGACAGCGAACCTGCTCGGTTCGTTTGTCCTCGGCGTGTTGACGGCGTTGGTTGCTGCGAGCGTTGTTGGGGAACAGCAGGCGTTGTTGGTGAGCGTCGGCCTGCTCGGTTCGTTCACGACCCTTTCGACGTTTTCGGTTGAAAGCGCAAACATGTTCGATGAAGGCCAGTACGCCACCTTGGGCCTCTACATCGCTCTGACCGGGTTTTTCGGACCGTTGTTGGCCTTGCTTGGTTGGAAAGGGACCGCAGCCCTGCTCCCCGTCACGCCTTGATGGCCAACATGCGGTTCAGCGCCATGAGCGAGCCGTCCTGAACTTCTTTGGGCACAACAATCTGGTTGGGGATTTCGCCGTCGACCAAGCGCTCGAGCACGTCCATCAGGTAAGCGGGGTGAATCATGTACATCGTTGAACACGGACAAATTTCCTCGTCCAAACACTCGATGTGCTTGTCAGGGTGTTCTTGGGCAAGTCGAGCCACCATGTTGATCTCCGTGCCAATCGCGACCGAAGCCCCAGCGGGCAACTCCTGCACGTACTTGCGAATGAAATTGGTTGAACCGTACGCGTCAGCAAGGTCGACGGTGGCTTTGGGACATTCGGGGTGAACCACGACCAAGCCGTCGGGATGTTCAGCGCGGAAAACGTCGATTTGGTCCGGCGTGAACCGCTTGTGTACGGAGCAAAATCCGTGCCAGAGAACGATCCGTGCCCCATTGAGCGGCGTACTTGCACCGATTCCTGGGGTCCACGTCGGCATCGCCGTTTCCGGGACCCCCATGGCATGACCGGTGTTTCTCCCAAGGTGTTGGTCAGGGAAGAACAGCACAGCCCCCTTTGGACCCGCTCGCTCAAACGCCCAGTTGAGCACGCCTTCTGCGTTTGAAGAGGTGCAAACCACCCCTCCGTGGCGACCCACGAAATCCTTGAGGTCGGCGCTTGAATTCATGTACGTCACGGGCACGAGGTAGGAACGGCCCTCCTCAGCGGGCAAATCGGCATCGGTTCTGGAGATGGGGTCGGCAAGGCCGGACTCGGCGAGGATGGCGTCCCATGCAGCTTCAACCTCAACAAGCGTCGCCATGTCCGCCATCGAGCAACCCGCACGGAGGTTGGGAAGCATCACGGACTGCTCGTCCGAAGTCAGAATATCGGCGGATTCCGCCATGAAGTGAACGCCGCAAAACACGATGTGTTTTGCTGAGGATTCAGCGGCTTTTTGGCTGAGCATGAAGGAGTCGCCGAGGAAATCGGCATGCATGACAATGCTGTCCCGCTGGTAATGATGCCCGAGGATGAGCAAATCATCGCCCAACTGAGCTTTCAGTTCGTCGATTCGGTCCGCAATCGCCTGCTCTTCGACCGAGAGCGAGGTGTCCATGAAGTTGACCGAGCACATGGGGAGGGAAATGCTCATGGGACTCAACATACCCACGCGCCTACCCTTTTTCAATGAACGGATGGGGCTGAAGTTTCAAAAAGTCCCAAGCCTGCGTCGTACCATGGTCTTCAAGCCCACCGAGCGCCTTCACCTGGGGGCCGAGGCGGAGGTTTGGAAGGGGATTTGGTTCGGTCAAACCGCTGTACGTAAACAGCGACGGCCCCGGTCTTGGCGTCATCCCGACCTCGATCACCGTCTTGGCGTTCGTCGCATGGTGAGCGAAGCACGTTTGTTGATTCGTTCTCGGAAAGCCGGCCTTTCCGTACCGGCGGTGTGGGATTTGGATTACGAGGGAGGGCAACTCATCGTCCAGCACTTGGAAGGTACCCCGCTCATCGAAGTCCTCAACGCCGAAGGAACGGAAGAAAGTGATGTTCGAGCAACGCTCCATCGGGTTGGTGGAAGCGTGCGACGCCTTCACCGTGAAGCCATGACCCATGGAGACCTGTCGAGCAACAACATCCTCATCGACGGGAACGAGGTCCACCTCATCGATTTCGGACTCGCCTCCATCGAGTACGATGTTGAAAAATTCGGCATCGACCTGCATGTTCTCGACGAAATCCTCGACGCATCCCACCCTCATTGGCCCAGCGCCATGGAATGGGTGATTGAGGGCTACCTCGCTGAAGAACGTGAACTCGGCCCCGCTCTGGTCCTGCAAGGCGGCGCCGTTCCCAGCGCAAGTGAAGTTCATGCGCGTCTTGAGGACGTACGAACCCGCGTTCGATACCACGGCTAATTCGCTTGACGGCGTTCGCTTTGTCGCTGCCACATGTGCCATGCAACCACCACGAAGGCCAGCAAGACGCCGGCCTGCAAAACGAAGCTGGAGTACGCTCGCAATTCCGGCTCCCAAGCGTGGATTTCGACGGTTACCGCCTCGTCTTCAAGTTGAAAGTATACCAGATGATTTTCCAGCACCTGCGGACCCCATTGGTCGTTGGTGTCGGACGTCAGCACGTGGGTCGTGTTCTCGACCAAATCAAGGAAGTAGATTTCACGGTCAAGGTACTTGCTTTGTGGCGAGGTTGGATTGAGGTGGTCGCGGACCGACCAAGCCAAAATGCCGTGTCCCATGGAGGGGTCCGAGACCTCGTACTTCGGGTTGCTCGCCAACCATTGCTCGGCCGAGGACCGATTGACGAGCACCAAACGGTCGGTAGCGCTGACGTTGACGGTCACGGCCAAGTACGACCGATCGAAGGCAAGCGTGTCGATCGTGGCGTTCTCCATGTCCACCGGCGTGCCCCAAGCCGCGAGAACCTCGTCCTCTTCGACGGGTGCGGTGGCGTTGATGGCGTAACTCACCTGACCGGTTACACCGATTTGGAGCACGTTAACCTGAAGAGGTGCCGTTTCGGTAACATAGGCGATTTCTGAGCCGCTGCACACCAAACGAGCGACGTTGCTCACCTCGGTGTGTCCGCCCTCAAGGCGTTGCCCATCAAGCGATTGCATCACGATGGCCCCGCTCTCCGAATACACCACGACCATGGATTGGGGGAGTCCACAGAGGGCGACATCGTTCACGTCACCGGTTGAGAACGAAGCGATGGGCGCTGTCGGCTGCTCCATGTCAAAGACGTGCATGATGTTTGGATTGCTCACCACCAAACGGTCGTTCAACACGGCGTACGAAGCGTTCAGCGTCAAGCCGGGAACGTTGAACCGAGCAGGCTCGGTCGTACTCGTGGAGAGGTTGTGCAACAACAACGCCGCTCCTTCGGTTTGGTTGTCCAGCGTGACCATCCAGCCGTCGATAGCGGCGGCGGCCTCGGGCGCCTCGACCCCTCCTGCGGGGAGAGAGCGGTTGGTCAAGTCCCACGTGATGACGGCGGCGACCACGATGAGAATGGCAAGCGCCATGCGACCGGTCTCGGTGCTGGTTGGCGAGCGGTACTGCAAGTACATCCTGTGCGAGCTGCTTTTCACCCAAGTCCACGCCTTTTTGGGCCGCGTGAGCACCGTGACAATGCGGACGTTCATCGTACGCTCATCAAAGAACTTCCACCAGGTGTTCGAGGTCCGGTCGGCCATCGATACCGCAGCACCTGCGACGAGCATGCCCCCGATGATGTCCATGAACCAGTGAATGCCGAGGTAGATGATGGTAAAGGCCGTGAGAGCGGTGTAGGCAAACACGGTGTGCCGGTAGCGGTTCCAACGTCGGTCGTCATCAAATCGGGTCAAGCACAGCCAAACAGCGAAGGGGATGCCGATGTGAAGCGAGGGCATCCCGTTGGTGAACGGGTCGATCCGACGAAACCAGTCGGCAATTTCCGGAGTGAGGGTATAGGCCAAGGTTTGCATTTCAGGAATGGTATCGCCGGTCACCCTGACGTTGAAAAACAAGTAAAACGGCACGGCGAGGATGTACACCCAAGCGATGGAGAGGGTGACCCGGTCGGCGAGCCAACGGTCGTCAAAGTAGGCGAAATAGAACACGGAAACATAACAGATGAACATGAAGCCGGCGACGTAAAAATGCGTGAGCGCCGTGGTCAGCCAAGCCGCTTCAAACGTTTGTTGAACCCACAACACGAGGTTGCCCTCAATCGCCCAAATGTAAGGGGTCATGTCGAGTCCGGTGCTCGCCATCAAGACCCGATCAAGTTGGTCCAAGCCGTCCTTGAGGTTGTAGATGGTGAAAACGATCAGAATGTGAACCCAATACCGTCGAAAGAAATCAACAAAGGGGGGGAGCGATAACTTTGCCCACGGTGGTTTGAACACGGGAAGAAGCAGAACCCCCAAGGCGAGGGCGCTGATCATCCATGTCAAATAGACGCTCTGCATCGTCACCCTCGTTCCTTTGGGCGAGGCCCTGTATTCATCAACTCGTCGTCAATACGGGCCTCAATTCTGGCTTTTCACCATGCACCGTGGACGTAGGGCCGACCTCGGTCGGGGTCGCGTCGGTTGGCGAGGTCGTAAATCCGCTCGAAGCGGTAAATTCCGCTTGAACACCCTTGCTGCCACTCAAAGGAAAGAGCGTACTTTCCGACCGTTTTGACGGTCGGTTTCTCGGCAGGAAGCGCCTCAACCTGCCTTCGGAGCGTCCGGCTGGTGTCGTCTTCGTTCCGCATTGGTGCACATTTTGCACACGGGCACGCGTGCCGCACATCGTCGTAACTCACCGTGAACGTGGTGTCGTCGTCGTAGGTCAGCACCATGTCGTTGGGGCGGCGCTCAAGTTTCTTCAGCGTGGGAAGCGGCTTGCTCATCGGTCCACCTCACACGATTTCCAGGCCGCTGTCGGTGCCGTCGGAAAGTTGGGCTTGAATCGCCTCAACGACGTTGGCAAAGGCGTGGGCGGAGGGCCCGTCGGGTTCGGAGACGATGCGGTGGACACCGTCGTCACCGCCACGAACGAAACCCGGGTCAAAGGGCAGGGCCCCCAAAAACGGGACACCAAATTCGTCTGCCGTCGCTTGGCCCCCGCCTTGCTTGAAGATGTCAAGCGTCACGGAAAAGCGGCCATCATCGTCCGCCGTGGCCGTGAGGGTTTTCCCGCCGGGAGCAGCGATGTTGAGGCTCGTGCCGGGAGCGGCGGTGCCGTTGACGGTGAAACCGCTCATGTTCTCCACCACGCCGAGCACGGGAACCTTCAGGGATTCGGAAAACGTGATCGATTTCCGGCTGTCAAGCAATGCGACCTGTTGGGGCGTGGTGACGATGACCATGCCGTCGATGTTGGGGAGGGATTGGGCCACAGTCAACGGTTCATCGGAGGTGCCAGGGGGGAAATCGATGATAAGGTAGTCAAGTTCGCCCCACTCGACGTCGCCGATGAATTGTTGAATGGCGCCGAGTTTGATCGGACCTCGCCAGACCACGGGCGTGTCTTCGTCCTCCAGGAGGAAGGCCATGCTGATCACCTTGACGCCCAAGTGGCCTTCTGCAGGATGGATGCGTTTGTTCTCAACGTGGAGGCGCCGCCCGTCAAGACCCATCATCTTGGGGACGTTGGGGCCGGTGATGTCAATGTCAAGAATACCAACGCGATGGCCTTGTTGGGCCAAGGAGAGCGCTAACCCGGTGGAAACGGTGGACTTCCCCACGCCGCCTTTGCCGGAAAGCACCATGATCTTGTGCTTGATTTTCCGACCGATTTCCTCCATCGCCATTTTCCGTTTCATTTGAGCGTACGCCTGCTCCATTTGCTTCTGCTCTTGGGGCGAAGGTTCGGAATTGGCCGGTGCCGACTGGCCGCCGGGGGAGTTGATGGTCACGGGGGAATCCGCCATGCCCAAACCACCGTGGAGGCCTACTTCAACCCACCCACGAAGGACCGTTCACCGATGTGGACAGCCGCCGGTCCAACATCATATGCACCCCGAGGGAGGTGCCGCTGAGCAGAAGCACCAGCGGCCACGACCACGCCATCCCGGCGTAGGCCCATGCAAGACCGACGCAGAGAGGAAGGGAGAGCAAAGCCCCGGTTTGATTGGTCGTCCTTCGACGGAGGCGAGAAGGCGAGCCCTCGAGAAGCACCGAAAGCGGCCCGAAAAGAAGAATTTGAGCGGTGATCACCACGGCGACCAGGCGGAAAGCGAGTTCCAGGTCCAACGAAGCGAAGACGATGTGGAGGCTGAAGAACACGGCGAACAGACCTCCGTTGACGAGGTGACACCACCGCACAGGAGCGGGGAGGCGCCGGCCCTATGTCAATCCCCCGTAGTCTACGGAGAAAGGGTTCAAATGCACTCAAAGCAGCCTCCCAACCATGAACATCTTGTTCGTGTGCGTCGGCAACTCCTGCAGGTCGCAAATGGCTGAGGGTTTGGCCAAGTCGATGGGCGTGACCGCCGCATCGGCAGGTACCCACCCTGCAGCCGCCGTGGCCCCCCATGCGCTGACCTTGTTGGAAAGCCGAGGCATCGACACCACCGGCATGCATCCTCAGAGCATCGATGAATTCCAACCCGAGGCCTTCGACAAGGTGATTTCAATGGGTTGCGGCGTTCATTGTCCCGCCATCAAGATCGACGAAGACTGGGGCCTTGAGGACCCGGTTGGAAGCGAGTACGCTGTTTACGAGCGCACCGCGGAAGAGATTGAGCGCCGCTTGAAAGCACTGCTCAATCAGGCCTCTTGAGCGGCAGGAACCTCGCCCTCGCCGGTCAAATCGATGCGCAGCACGCTGACGGTACGAACGCCGTCTTCACCGGGGATTTCTTCCGATTCGCATGCCAGCTGGTCAATCGTGACCGTTTCGGGCAAACTTTGCGCGATGTGACCGCTGCGACGGCGGCAAACTTCAGCCACATCGACAGCCCGTGAGATGGTGGCACCACGGGCCACCAACTGGACGGCGCGGTTCCCTTCCTCCATCGCCATAACGACGGCGCGAACGTAGGCGTGCAGCGGTTTTTTGCCAATGAAAATTTCTCGTCGGTCGGACATGGTTCTCCCCTTCGGAAAGGTGAGTCCTCCATCCCATAAAACTTCACAATAAGGCGTTGAAGGGGAGCATGAAATGCGAGCGCCGGGACTCGAACCCGGGTTCAGGCGTTGGCAACGCCCGGTGATAACCACTACACTACGCTCGCTTGCATCCCTCGCACCTTGCAGGGGTTTAAACGATTGTCGGCCGGGTTGAAATGAGCATCAAAGGTCACTGCGTCCCAAAGCGATCAACCGACTCGCCGTCTTGCCCACCTTGTCGCCGGTTCATCAAACCGAGAACAAGGAGCGCCCCCAACACAAGCAGGCCGCCAAGGACGGTCACCAAAACGGTGGTTGATGCGGGTCCCTCTTCGCTTGGGCCGCTTGCGTCCACCAATTGTATGGCGACCGATGTGGTGTTCATTTCTCCGTACGCATCAAAACTTCTGACGCTGACTTCATGTGTGCCGAGCGGCGTCCCGTCGCGAATGGAGAGCAGCACAGAATACACGCCGTCTCCGGCCGTCAAATCACCACCGGAACGACCGTCGTCGTGCATCGCTGCCCACGAGCTTTGGCCGATGGGCGCATAGACCCCAAGGTCGATTTGAACGCGTTCAATGCCATCGGGATCCGTAACGACGACGGTAAAGACAGCGGATTCCTCTGGCTTTTTCTCAACCGTCAGGGCCAACGCCTCCATCACGGGCCGGTCGTTCAGCACCTCGATTTCGATGGGGTTTTCGAAGGCCACGTCGACGTAATGAGGGCCTTTGACAGCATCGCCGATTTCGCCTTGGGTAAAACGTTGGTAACGTTCGCTGGCTCCCAAACCGTCCTCGACCACCATCGTGACGGTCTGAACCCCCGGCGAAAAGCCAAGCGGGAGCGGCACCATGGCCGTCCACACACCGTCGGTGGCCGTCAGGTCAACCAAGGTGCCTTCGTACGGACGAAGGTCCAATTGAACCTTTGAAACGCCGTGACCGTCGTAAGCACGGGCGTTCACCACCGTAGATTGCCCCCGTTCGAGGGATGAAGGAGCAAATTCAACCGACAACAGACGAGGGGCTTGGTTGACGACCGTGATGGACCCCTGCTTGGTGCTCACCGAACCAAAACTGTCGGTGGCCGTGATGTTGACCGAGTATTCGCCGACTTCAAGGCCGGTTACATGCAGCGTGGAAGTGTAGACATCGTCGCCAATGCTCTGATCACCGTCAAGGCCGCGGTCGTTGAGTTGAAGTATGCCCAAACCGACGCTGCTGGCATCTGCGGTGACCTCCACCACGTTCCATTCCGAATCGGTAACACTCGCCTCAAGATGAGCAAAACTGCCACCTTCGCCAACCACCAAACCTTCGCGAAGGCCGATTGCACCGACCGCCGGCGGGTTGTTTTGGTCTTCACTGACAATTTCGGGCGACAGAACCCGGTCGAGGTGTTGTGTTTCCCGAACGGCAATGTTTTCACCGCTTTCACCAAAGGGAAGACTCAGGTTTCGCTCCACATTGGAGAGCAAGCCCGACAAGGGGCCCACGGAGACCACGGCTCCCGAGGCCGTCCCCGATTCGCCCGAACCTCCGTACGTCCCCGTCCACGCAATCACCGTCAGGTTGTGGCCGTCTCGTGCATCGGTGGTGGTTTCCCCAGCGAGCACAGAAAGCGACATTCCTTCTTGGTCGTTGAGCAGCAAGCGGTCGTTGGTCGCCATGGGAATGGGCATCAAACCGGTTTCTCGGCCGACCGTCACGTCACCAAGACCTTCCTCGGACACCGGAGGCGTTGGAGCTTGTTCCACCGGGCTGTGGTCGGGGAAGGTCTCGCCTTCGTCCGCATCCGGACCGGTTTCTCGCCACACCAAGCGAACCGTTCGGTTGTCCCAATCGGATTGAACAACTTGGTAGTCCCACGTCTGGTTGTGGGTGGCCCCGATTCCTGCGCCATCGAAGAAATTCCCTCCGTTCACGCCGGTGATGTTGAACCACGATTCTTGGAAGATGACGTTGACGAGGAAGGATTCGCCCGTGGCGTTGGCTTGCATGCCCGTGGTCTCAATGCCTCGAACGACTCCAAATGACCCTTGGACATCGCCCGTGAGCACCCCGTCGACGTGAAGGTCATCAACGGTCGTGGTCCCGTTCTCGATCTTTGTGTGCAGGTCGAGAATGGTGCCGTTTACCTGCACCGAAGCGTTCTCGTCTTCACCCTCGAACCCAAAGGTGCCGTCGCCGTAGAGTTCCTCCACGTGCTCGGTGCGAACGCCGTTTTCCCACCGCTCCAACGAAATGAAACCGTCAAGGTCGACGTCCAAGCGGGTGCCGTCTTCGATGAGCACGAAATCGGCCATGGCCTCGAAAGCGGTGTGTTGAAGCAAGCGTTCACCGTTGACGTCGTGGTATTCAAAGAAGAACACGGCAAGTTCGCCGTCGATGTTCAGCGAATTGTTCTCCGCTCCGTCTTCGGTGACGTTCAGGCTGCCCGTCGCTTCGAGCACCAAGCGCTCACCAACGACGCCGTTGACCAACGACCGGTTGAGCAGGGCCTGAGCGACATCGGCTTGGACGACCGTTTCCATTTCCCCGTCAACGACCGTGGTTTGAAGCGACCCAAATCCGCGAGCATCGAACACCTGATGGGTCAGGATGCCGGCAACGAGTGTTTCGTTCTTCCAAACCTGCGTGAGGACCAAATCGAGGTCCGTTTCACCCTCTCCCGTGGTCTCAAGGGTTTGGAACGTGCCGTTGCCCAGCTCCCAAGAAGAAAGGACTTCGCCAACGCGTTCCTGCCAGCCCTGCCCGGTAAAACTCAAGGCAAAACGTTGCGGACCCGAACCGTTGTCGTAGACTTGTTCAAGCGACCACGAACTCGTGAGCATCACTTCGTGGTCGTCCATCGGTTGGTTCCAAACCCCAACCGTCAACTCACGGCTGTGGGCGACGTCAACCGGGCTGCCGTCTCGAGAAGTAATGTGCGCGTCCAACACGATGCGATCGCCCCACGCCAACGAGGTGTTGAAGGTTGCAAGGGCGGTCCGCCTACCGTCCTCACTCCCCCATTCCAGCACGTAGGAAGCAGGAAGCAACGAATCGTTTCGGAGGTGTTCCATGGACAGGTTGACCTGGTAGGAAGCGTTGTCAGCAAACGTGAGCAAGTAAGCATGCACCGGGTCTCCGCTCAATTCGACCCAATGAACCCGAATCTCAAGACCGATCTCCGTGGCTTCGTCGGCATGGACGGGAAGCGTGGAGAAGAGCAAAACTGCACACAGCGCTATCGTAAGCAACGGTCGGACGGTTTTCATGAGAAGAAACCGGAGGCGGTCCCCTTCAAGACTTTGGGAGGATTGCGCCTCCTAGAGGTCCAAAACATAGCCAAACATCAGGGGTAAAACGATGCTGGCGTCGCTTTGGATGTTGAACCGAGGGGTTGCTGCGCTCAGTTTACCCCACGTGATTTTCTCGTTTGGCGGCGCGCCGGAATATCCCCCGTAGGAAGCGGTTGCGTCGGTGATTTGAGCAAACCAAGCCCACAGCGAGACATCGGTTTCACCGAGGTCTTGGTGCAAAAGAGGGACCACGCAAATCGGAAAATCCCCTGCGATACCGCCGCCTGCTTGAAGGAAAGCCAACGGATGAGCGGTTGAGCGGTAAAACGTCATCAGTTCGGTCATGTAGTGAACACCGCCCAAAACCGCACTTGGGTTGACCACGCCCTCCGAACAACGAGCCGCAAAGATGTTGCCGAGGGTTGAATCCTCCCACCCGGGGACGAAAAGGGGCAGGTTGACCTGGGCCGCCGCCAGCAACCACGAGTTCTGGGGGTCGGCTTGGTAGGCGTCTTCCAGCGCGCCCGAAGCGAGCAGCCGGTAGAGGTAGCGATGCGGGAGGTGGGAAGAATCTTCGTCTGAAGCCTCTTTCCAAAGTCGGAGAACTTCGTGTTCAATCGCTCGGATGGCTTCCTCTTCCGGAATGCACGTGTCGGTGACGCGATTCAGGTGGCGAGCCAGCAAAGCTTCCTCGTCGCTTGGAGCGAGGTCTTCGTAGTGCGGCAGACGCACATAATGGTCGTGGGCCACCAGATTGAAAACGTCCTCTTCGAGGTTGGCTCCCGTGCATGAAATCGCGGCAACATGGCCTGAGCGAATCATTTCGGCGAGGCTCCGGCCGATTTCAGCGGTGCTCATGGCGCCGGCCAAGGTGAGGAAGACTTTCCCGCCGGATTGCAACGTGTCAACCAACGATTGGCTGGCGCGCTGAACGGTGCCGGCGTTGAAGTGGCGGTAGTGTTCGTTGACGAAGTCACGAACACTCATGCGATCACGCCTCGGTCAAAAACCGGTTCACGCGGTCTCGGCGTACCAAGTGCAGTTCCGGAGCACCTTCCATCAACGCGTGATGGATGAAGTCGGCGATTTGCCCGGGGTCGGTATCACCGCAGGTGAAGCAGTCCAAGGCAAGCATGCCACGGTCTGCATAGTGGTGAGCCGTAATGTGGCTTTCATCGATGAGCACCACCGCGGCGAACCCGGGGGGTGAGGTTGAACCGTCAAAAGCGACGACTCTTGAGTGAACTTCCGTCGCAGGGCTTTGGGCAACCGCTTCCCTCATGATGGAAAGGACCCAATCCGGACTGTTCTCATCTTCAAAAAAAGCACCCGTGTAGTCTACGAAGACATGGGCACCTCGGATACGGTGTGCAACCATGGTATCACCCTGCGCTCCGCCGGACACTTCTGTTTAAGAACGTGCCGAAAATGTTGCTCCTTTTGCTTCCGAAAAAAAGGACGACCGCGCTTCATCGGAGGGTGTTTTTTCACGTCGAATCCAGCGGCCCTCCCGCCGAGCCAAAAGGTGGCAGGCAAGCATCTTGGTCGCAAGGCACGCAGCGGTGAATTGGGTTAACGGGGTTCCTTCTTGAGCAACGATTTCGTTGACATCGGCGCTGATGACCGTTGCGGAGGGGTTGGCGAACAAGGTTTCCATGGTCTCCACAGCTTGCCAATAGGACAAACCTCCAGGGACAGGGGTCCCGGTTGCTGGAACGAGCGCTCCGTCCAGCCCGTCGATGTCCAACGTCAAATGAACAGGGCCTTGAATCGCGGCGAGTGTGTCTAGCCAGCGTTGCCATTCAGCGCCACCGGTGTGAGGGTGTTGGGTGTCTTTGGCGAAAAACGTCGTGATGCGATCGTCTTCGTCAATCCGGACCGATTCCTCCAGCGAGTAGGCCCGTATACCCGCTTGAAGCAGACGACCGACGCCGACATCCAAACTTCGGGAGGCTGCGCATGCGTGCGAGAACACCTCTCCGTCGAGTTCAGACCTCAAATCGGCATGAGCGTCGAGTTGCACGACGGTCAACCGTGACAAGTCACCGTCGACCAAAGGATGCCTACGGGCGGCGCGCACGAGCGCCGGCAGAATCCCATGCTCGCCACCCAAAGCGAGCGGAAAGACCGACCCGTCAAAGAAGGGTTGCACGTGGTCGACCATCTCGTCAAGTTGGCCGCGCAACGTCGAGGCCGAGCCCTCCCAAACGGGCAGGGTTTTGAAACGGCGTCCATCGGGTAAATCTGCGCCCAGCGTTGCATCAAACAATTCCACCTGGCCGCTGGCTTCCACGCAAGCAGCAGGCCCGTCGACCGCACCGGTTCCGTAGGAAGTGGTGAGTTCATACGCCAGCGGCATCACGACGACATCGGGTTTGCCTTGGGCTTGGGGCAGGCCAAGGAACTGGCCCTCCTCGAAATCCGCTGACATGGGTGAATGGTGCGGCGAACCCTTCATCATCCTGCCGATGTCCATCAAACCCCGAAAGCAGGGCTCAAAGCACCGATTCCATGAAATTCGGTGGAACACTTAATATGGGTTGGCGACCAATATACAATAGCAAGAGCGGCCAAAACATGGTCGACTCACCGGGGGAAATCAAGATGGGAATGACGCTCGCAGAACTCACACGTGCCATTCAACAGCACATAGACGAAAACATGGACACCGAAGTTGCCCAAGGCATGGCAGAACACGCTTTGGGGTTCTTTGGCTTCTACAATCGCATCATTGACAATGCGCTGGAACCAACCGACCGGAACTTGTTTTACATGTTCCAAGATTACGATCTGCTGACGACCGAATCCGAGGAAACCACCTTGTGGGACGGACGGGAATGGCGGATCCACTACTGGAAGTTCAAACCGGATCTGCGAGATCGCGTGGAGGCTTACATGCAACGCAACTTGCAGGAAGAGGAGGTTGACCCCTTCGCTGATATTTACGCCGGAGACGGAGCGAGCATCTGGACGAGGGAGGGCGAAAAGGTCGCCAACCCCAACGCCTTCACGTCCGACTGGTGAAACCCGTTGGATGCAAGCGTTTTTCATTCACGTAACCGACGCAAAACCATGCGGGTGGCCGTCGGTTTGGTTGTTTGCATGGTGCTCGCCGCCGTTCCAGCGGCGGCTGCACAATCGGACGAGGAGAACAACGCCGCTTGGCCGGGCGACCCCGTTGACAGTCATGTCCACTTGACATGGGCCGCACTCACGCT
>Ga0222716_10000716_pt1 | contig 28721 bp, 21 predicted proteins | sample C33_13DmetaG_FD_165044 | JGI IMG/M metagenome (GOLD analysis project Ga0222716, IMG submission 165044) | Estuarine water microbial communities from San Francisco Bay, California, United States - C33_13D | ecosystem: Environmental > Aquatic > Marine > Unclassified | place: USA: California... | reverse complement strand
GTCCTGATGACCCACAGCCAGCCGTACCTGTTTGTCCGTTACCGATTTGGCCGTTGCCGTTTCGGCCCCAACAAAACACGTTTCCGTTGTTATCAAGAGCACAGGTGTTCCATTCTCCAGTGACCAGCGAGAGGTTCTGAGCTTCAAGCGGATCGTAATCCCATTCCCATGTGATGTCGCTTGCAATGGAACTGTTTCGAGTGATGTAGGCGCCCCCTGCGCTCGGTGTAAGCGTCCAGACAATGGTGAGCGTGAGCGTTGCGGAGGCCGACCCGCCCGAGTTGTTGCCGTAGATGGTGTAGGTCGCGTTGCTCGTGACGTTCTCAGGCGTGCCCCAAATGCTGCCGTTGGTTGTCCCAAAGGTGAGCCCTGTGGGCAGCGACGGTGTGATTTCCCACGAGGTGATGGCACCGCCGGAGGTCGTTGGCGCGATGGTGGAAGAGAGTGCTCGGTTGTTGGAGATTTCAATCGGCGAGGAATAGGAAATGGAAGCGACTTGGTCGTTGATGGTGATGTTGACTTGAGCTGATTCTGAACCACCTGAATTGTTGGCCCAAATCGTGTAGGTCGTCGCTGTGGTTTGCAACACGGACGGCGTTCCGCTGATGGCACCCGTCGAGGTGCTGAACGAAAGGCCAGATGGTAAGGAAGGGCTGATCTCCCAACTGGTCACGGCCCCTCCGCTGACGCTTGGCGTGTTCGTTGTCATCGCCGTACCCTTCTCAAGGGTCATGTTTTCGGGTGTGTAGCCCAAGGCATTGGGAACAACGTCGTTGATGCTGATGTTCAACGTCACGGTGGAGGAATCTGCCGAGTTGTTACCGTACACTGTGTAGTCTGCAGCGGACGAAAGGGCCGTTGGCGTTCCCCAAACGGTGCCGTTGCTGGTTCCGAAACTCATACCTGAAGGCAGGCTGGGTGAAATCGCGTAGGAGAACACGCTGCCGTTCGCCACGCTTGGCGTGAAACTGGTGATGCTGTTGCCGATGGTGAACTCGTGCGTTGTGGTGGAATAACTGATCTCCGTGGTGTTGTCGTACACACCTTTGGTTGCGTTGTAATTGCTGGAAACTTCGGTACCGTTGAGGGCTCCGCCGTAGATTCGTGTCAGCCCGATTTGCCCGTCAAACCCTTGATAGAATTGCCCACCTGCTGCGTTGCTGTACGACCCGATGAACAGGTCGTTGGGCGAGACCAAAAGCGAGCCGCTCACACTTGTATCGCCGACGAACTGCCCGTCGAGGTAGAGCGAGAGGTTGGTGTCGTCTCGGAACACCGCCACGAGATGGTACCAGCGGTCATCGTCCAAAGGCTGTGTGGTGATGTTGTAGACCGACGATGAAGCGTCTGTTCGGTAGTTAAGCCACACGCTGTTGTTGGTCTTCAACCGGGCTGAATACCGATTGTCTGCTGCGAGACCACCAGTAGCGAATGTTCCAAAGATGGTTTGGGTGTTTGCCGTATGCTGGGAAGAAGCGTTGAACCAAACTTCGACGGTCCAGTCGTGTTCCCGCACGGACTCGTAACGCACGATAACCGCACCGAATCCTCCGTCGCCTCCCTTTGAAGCGATGCTGCCGGAGGTCCCTCCGCTTCCACCACCACCACCGCCAAGGCCGTGGGTACCGCTGCTCGCTTGCGTGGCTGTAGCGACAACCCCGTTGCCACCGCCACCTGAACCACCTGAACCAGCGGTTCCGCCCGAATCGTGTACGCCACCGCCTCCACCGCCACCGTACGTCGCCGTGGTGCCTGTAATGCTGGAGGTTTGACCTGGCCCACCGTCGCCGGAGGTGCTACCGGTCGAGTAATTCTCGCCCCATTGACCTGCGCCACCGCCACCTCCAGTGAGGTACCCGTTCGTGGAAATACCATCGCCCTTGCCACCGTCATAGCCCTGTCGCGAAGCACCGGTTCCTGTTCCGGACCCGTGTGTGGTGGAACCGCCACCACCACCTGATCCACCTGAACTTGGCGAAAAATAACTCCAATGCCCACCTGAACCACCGCCGGTTGTTTCAACGTCAGCGAAGACGGAATTTCCACCGACTGCCGCTTGACGGCTATCGCTCGCACATGAGGCACCGCAGGAACCCGGAGAGAGCAAGGCACCGCCTCGTCCGCCATGGCCGACTTGAACCGGAACAACCGTACCGGATACGCTGGAATTGGTACCGGTGAGCATTCCACCACCACCGCCACCACCGCCGACGTGGGCTCCACCGCCACCGCCACCTGCCAACACAAGGTAGTCCACTTCGGTCACGCCGCTCGGTACCTTCCAACCACCAGATGCGGTCAGGACGGTGCGCTTGAACGTGAGAACAGTATCGCTTCCAACGGTGGAAACATCCCACACGCGGTTGACGGTGGGCGAACCGGTCACGCTTGAAAGGTCAGCGCTGCTCGCTCCCGTTCCAGCAGCAAGGTTGAACGCGCCTACCCCGTTGGCCAAGGTCTCGCCGTGGCGGCCTTGGTTGAAATCGAAGAAGGCGTTGAGGTTTGCATCGCTGACATTCGGGTATTCGTTCATGTCGTCGGCTATGGTGGAAGAACGGTCGGAGGTGTAGATTCGGAGGTCGTCAATTTCGCCCCGCCACGTGTACGTAGCCCCTTGACTGCTTTGTGTCCCGAGTTGCAGAATTTGATCGGTGGTACCAAGGTTGCCTTCGTACGATGCTACGCTGTACTGCTCGACACCGTTGAGGAAAAATTTCACCCCGCTTCCACTGCTTGCTCGAGTGAGGGCGATGTGTTGCCAGACACCGTTTTCTGCTGGAACGCCCGTGTTGTCCCAAGTAAAGCTGGAGACTGTACCATCGCCCAACGCCACGGTCCACTGGTCGGACTTGCATCCAATCGCGTAGGAGTTCTCCCTTCGAATCACGTGCCGCCAATAGGTCGTCTCATCGCAGTCGGTCGGCTTCACCCAAGCGGAAATGGTGAACGAAGTGGTGACCTTGCCCAAATCATACCCTGCTGAGGTACTCGGGCCGAGGAGGTAGGTCGCGGTAGAGGAACTCGGCGCCATCAGCGTGACCGCCAAATCCTCATCGGTGGGACCGGGGCGAAGGCTCTGCGAATTTGGAATATTGATATCGTCGCACATGAAAGGCGCTGAAGAGCCCGTACACCCGTCCATTTCGAACCTGTATCGTGACCCGTCCCAGGTCGCTCCAGAGACGGTCCCGTTGTTGTTGTAGCCGGACAGGTCAGCGAAGTACGTTCCGCTGCCTCCGTAGGAGGAGGCGGTGGTAGGATCGAGAAGCAAGCGAACGTCACCGCCCGAACTCGCTTCACTCACGCCTCCGGCGGGGCGCACATCGCTTTTGGTGTCTTCAAGCACCGGATAGGTCCAGCCTTGCAGTGCCCCGATGTAGGCGGTTTGAGCAAGCGACACCATCAGCAGCGACAACAACACCGAACGAACGGTGTTTGGATGTCGCTCAACATGCATGACATCGCCCAGTTTCTTGAGGGGGGTTTGCATGGTCTTATACCCTCACCTATCATCATCGGTTTTCAGTCATCTTTGTCCCTCAGCATCCCGAATTGTTGGGTCGTTCCACCGAGGTGATGACCGGCGAGAAAGCAAGGGCAGGGGTGAGGACGCTTGGAGACGGTTTGGAAACAAAAGCAAGCGCTCATTCTTCCCCGTCGTTGGAAGCCAAATCATCGCTTTTTGTTGCGGGCAAACCTCTGTTTTGAGGAGGCCAAACGGTGGTGCTCTCGTGCGGCCAACCACCTTTTTTGGTGTTGAAACCAAGGTCAGAAAAACGGCGGCGAGACTGTCGCCAAACGGGCAACAGATAGCCCACTTTGGACCGTTCACCGAAGGTCCAGCGCCAGGGACAACGACCCATTCGGGCGACCCAGTGGTGAACCATGGTGCGGAATTGAGGTTTGTCCGGCCCACCCGGCACCAGCCATGAAGCGATATTGACGGCTCCTGAAGAGCCGCGCGTTTCAGACCAGCATGTCAATTCCATGCCCCGAAATGGCCCGTCCAGCACCTTGAGTCCGAGGGTGCGAGCCGACTGAGCCATGGGCATGATGATAGCGAAACGATCGACGAGCCGTGATCCTTCATGACGTTGAAGTTCCCAGCCTGCTTCTTCAGCAAGCTCTCGAAAAATCCGGATGCATTCAATGGTGGACACGCTGACCTCAAGGTCGAGGGTCGCTCGTTTCACCATGATGCTTCGACAGGACACACAGGGATGAACCCTTGCGTTGCCTTGCTCACGCTCATGGGCGTTTACGAGATAGGGCGTGCGAATGCGGCGCTTTTTCACGGCCATCGCCCTTGAGGGCGAGGTATTCCCGTGGCAAGGAGCGATGGACGAGCCGCAGTCACGCGAATGCCGGCCTCAGCCAGCGTGCGAATCGGCAGCGATCGTACCTTACTCAACCAAAGAGAGAGCCAAGACCGTCGAAGCCAGCTTCCTCTTCTTCTTCCTCTTCTGCTTCTTCAGCAGCAGGGGCGTCAGCACCGCCAGAAGCGGCGGCAGGGGCAGCAGCTGCAGCAGGTGCAGCAACGGCTTGGGTCATGGCATCAGCGATGTCAACTCCGGCGAGTGAGGCTACGAGAGCCTTCACTCGGGAGTCGTCAGCGTCGACTCCAGCGCCCTTTAGGACAGCCTTTACCGACTTCTCATCAATCTCTTTTTCAGCAGCGTGTAGTAGCATAGCAGCGTATACGTATTCCATGTTTTTTCACCTCAATGTGTTTTTGTTTTTTATTCAGCCGAACAAGGAGCCGAGACCGTCAAAGCCAGCCTCTTCTTCCTCTTCTTCCTCTTCTTCAGCCTCGGCAGGGGCTTCAGAAGCGCTCGTGTCAACAGTGGCAGCGGAGGCGGCTGCGGATGCAGCAGCGCCTATCATTGCGGCCAGGTCGTCGTCGAGTGCGTCGGGGCTGAGCATGCCAGCAACGCCAAGGGCGCTGCCGTGAGCTCGTGCCACCAAGTGTGGGAGCGTTTCGGCCGTAGCGACCGCTGCTTCCAGGGCAACTGCCAGTGCTTCTCCGCTGGCTTTGGCAAGAAGGGTTGGCATGGTGGTTGGCGTGAACCATGTGATGTTGCAGGCGAGGTTGAAAGCGCCTGCTGCCATACCGATGAGGTCTTGCTCGAATTGTTCGTAGTCAATGTCGAGAGTCGATGGCTCAAAGAGCGTGCCACCCTCGAGGGTACCGCACAAACGGAGTCCCGTGACCATGGGGTTGATGCCGATCTTGGAGAGCATCATACCGAGGTCGCCTTCGAAGACTTCGCCTTCTTCAAGGACCACTGTTCGCTTCTGAATCTGAACGCTACCGCCCATGATCTTTGCAGGAATTCCAACGGTGTTCAATTCACCAACGATTGGACCGGGGGGCATTCCTGTGTCCATCTTCTCGACGACGATTTGGTAAGGAGCAACGTCGCCAGGCTTTGCAGCACGGCCAGCCTCAGTCTTTTTGAGTTCTGTGAACATCTCAAATGAGTTCAATGAATCCGACGAGATGAGAGCAGGTTGGACTGCGCTTGCGTACAATTGTTCCAAATCATCGGAGTTGAAACCGGCACGTTCCCAAGCAATCTTCATCAGACGCTTCTTTGCGACTTGAATCTTCATGTTGCTACGAAGTTCAGCACGCATGCCGAACATAGCGGAGGCGGGGACGCCGTGGATGTCGATGACGGCCAGCGTTGCACCGCTGGTCAACAGAGAATGCAATTCACCGACGGTGTCCTTCTTCCAGGATACGACCTTTGGAATCAATTGATCACCTCGATACGCTGTGATGGACCCATTGAGGTTTTGATGAAGAGGGAGCGAATGTTTCCGACTCCACGCTCAAGTTTCGTGGTTACACGGGTAAAGACTTCCATGGCGTTGGCCAACAATTCCTCATGAGACTGCTTGACGGTACCGAAGGAAGCATGGAACGTCATCTTGTCACCAGACTTGACGACGACGGTGCTGGCCAAACCGGCAGCGAGCATGGCGGGGTCAAGGGTCGGTGGAACAGGACGAGGCATTTTGCCGCGGGGCCCCAAAACAGTACCGAGGTAGCGTCCAATCAGCCCCATGTGAGGGACTTCAGCAAGGAAGAAATCAAACTCATTTGCGACCTTCTTGGCTCGTCCCTTCTTGCCACCGAAGTCTTCGATGTCTTGAGGGGTAAAGACTGCGATACCAGCGGCCTTGGCCTTGGTAGCAGCTTCGCCTGCGGCGAACATAGCGATTTTGAGTTCACGCCCACGACCAGAAGGAAGACGGATTTCTTCCTTGATACGGTTGGTCGGGTTCTTCAAGTCAACATCTTTGATGGTGAACGAAATGTCCACCGACTCAACAAATTTTCGCTCTGGGGCCGCTTCGAGAGCGGCTTTGATGGCATTACTGATTTTTTCTTCCATGGTGCATCACCTCTGCGGTCTGCGAAGTGACGAGCACTTCTCCCGCGGTTCGTGAGTCTTCAATTAAAACGCTCGTCCCATTCTCCTTTTGCAATGATCTCGAGGGCTTCATTGGCCCAATGACCGTCGACCTTGACACGCATGGACACACAGGTTCCGATAACCTCGCGTGTTTGCGCTTTTAGGTCTGCTCCGGTCAAATGACCGAGTCCTGCTTTCTCACGAGCCACTTCCATGACCTTTTCGAGGGGCAAGTCCTCAGTCGCGGCGTCAAGACTACCGTTGCACTTTTGCACTCCAAGCGCCTTGATAATTAGCTTTGAAGTCCATGGCTTTGGCATTGTCTCAACTCCTTCCATACGAACGTAGGCATCCATCCGACCAAACACCCCTATTTAATCGCGCCGTGTCAAGCATGTACCCATACCCTCGGGGTATTCTACGAACGGTTCACCATTTTTTTTATAACAACCAAGCCCCGCCTTCCCCTCATGAAGCACGCCATACGAATCATCGCCCTCCTTCTCAGCGCCCTCATGCTTGCGGCTATTCCGCCTATTGAAGGCAGTTCAAGTGGCATCCACAGCCAAGCCAGTAACGGCTGCACTTGCCACCAAACCACAATCGCAGCCACCATCAGCGAAAACTTCCCCACCACCTACAACGGAGGTCAAACCTACAACATTCAAATTTCTGTAAGCAACTATCCTGGAACCAACGGAGGATTCAACGTCATGGTGGACAAAGGGACACTGTCTGCACCCGGCGTTGGGATCATGGCGGTCAAGGTCAACCCTGCTGGTACATCGGTGACACACACCACCAATTCCTACCGCTCTTGGACCTTTGACTGGACTGCTCCTTCCGCTGGAAGCGGTGCTGTAACTGTTGACATCGCGTCTGTAGCGGCCAACGGAGCTAACGGCAATGCTGGCGATGCGAAGGACCAGATACAACTCACGATTCCAGAGCCTGGCCCCACGAACACTGCTCCGACAGCAACGAATGTCTTCATCAGCGACGGCCCTGCTCCTGCGCCTGCCGTCACGCAGGCTTACTACGATGTAGACCTGTTCGCTAACTATGACTTCAATGACCCTGATGGTGACCCCGACACATCCTCACAAATACGCTGGATGAACAGCGGCGTCACAGCTACTCAGCACAATGACCAACCAATTCTTCCACAAGCGAGCACCGCAATTGGCGACCTCTGGACCATGTCCGTAACACCCAATGACGGCACTGACTTGGGCTCAACGGTCACTTCGACCAACACCGTTGAGATCATTGATTATGACGCAGACGGTGACGGATACGGAGACCAGAGCGACGCCTTCCCCAACGACCCAAATGAGTGGCTTGACACCGATGGAGACAACGTGGGTGACAATACTGACGACTTCGATGACGATGCCACGCAAACCACCGATACCGACGGTGACGGATACGGCGATAACGCTTCAGGCAACAATCCCGACGCCTTCCCCAACGATGAGGAAGAATGGAGCGATAACGATAACGACGGCACGGGTGACAACGCCGATGCCTTCGATGATGATGCGACTCAAACCACTGACACAGACGGTGATGGTTACGGTGACAATGCTACGGGCAACAATCCCGACGTATTCCCCAATGATGCGAGCGAATGGGCCGACACTGATGGAGACGGCGTGGGCAACAATGCAGATGCTTTCGACAATGATGCTACCCAGACTGAAGACGGTGACGGTGATGGCTACGGTGACAACGCTGCCGGAAACAACGCAGATGCATTTCCCAATGACTCCACGGAATGGGCCGATAATGACGGCGATGGCACGGGCGACAATGCCGATGTCTTTGACGACGATGCGACTCAGACCACTGACACCGACGGTGATGGCTACGGCGACAATGCTGCTGGCAACAATCCCGACGTCTTTCCCAACGATGTGACCGAATGGAACGATACCGATGGTGACGGCGTGGGTGACAACGCCGACCTCTTCCCCAACGACGCTTCTGAAACCGTGGACACTGATGGCGACGGCACGGGTGACAACGGTGACGCATTCCCAAACGATGCTTCTGAAACAATGGACACAGACGGTGATGGTGTAGGTGATAACGCGGACGACTTTGATGATGATGCCACCCAAGCGACCGATACGGACGGAGATGGTTACGGCGACAGTCCGCAAGGAAACAATGCCGATGCATTCCCAACCGATTCCACTCAGTGGATCGACACGGACAACGACGGCTACGGCGACAACCCCGATGGAACCAACGCCGACGTATTTCCCAACAATCCTGCTGAGTGGGCAGACAGCGACGGTGACGGAGTAGGTGACAACGCTGACGCCTTCCCCGATGATGCAAGCGAAACGCTTGACACGGACGGAGACGGTATGGGTGACAACGAACAGGCTGTTCTTGAAGCACAACAGGCCAAAGAAGAGGAAGAAGAAGCGGCAGCACGCCAGCAAACGATGTTGGTTGGCGTAGGAATTGCTATGCTCATCATCACTGCTGGAGTGGTGCTGTTCCTACGACGCCGTATTGCCTCGGGTGCTGAAATGGATGAACCTGCCAAAGATTTCTCTCTTTCCGGTATGCCTTCCACGAACACGCAAGCTGCCGCAGAACCAATGAACACTGCATCAGCCTACCAACCTCAACCTTCCTACGAAGCACAGCAAGCCTACCAGCCGGTAGCTGAACCGATGGCAACACAACCCGTTGATGACGGTGCTTTGGCCGCCTTCCTTGAGAGCGAACCCGCTGCAGTGGAGTCAACACCCAGTGTCGAACCTGAAGCCGCTCCTACTGCGCTTGACGAGCCGACCGTCGTCAATCAGTGGACCGATGAAAATGGACACACCTGGCGCGTCATGAGCGATGGAAGCAACCGCTGGTGGGACGGTACAGACTGGCAAAAGGTCTGACATCAAGTAAATACAAGCACTTGAACAGCGAGTTGGAACAGGAGTATATTTACTCGAGAACCATGTTTCGGGCATGGACCTGCCAGAACACCTCAGCGAGCGATGTCGCTGGCTGTCGAAAGACCGAGTCCCGGTCGGTGAAGGCCCGGTTGTCGTCTGGCTCAAGTCCTTGTTGCGCGTCCACGAAAACCCCGTTGTGGACGTTGGACGATGGATGGCTCACCATCACAACCGACCGTTGCTGATCTATCACGGGCTTGACGAGCGCTATCCTCACGCCTCGCTTCGTCACCACAATGTGGTGCTTGACGCCGCCATGGACCTCCATCACGGTTTCAAAAAACAAGGGTTGCGGTATGTGTTTCATCTTGCCCGAGACGGGCACCGGCCATCGGTGATGAGAGCATTTGCCAAGCAAGCGAGCCTCATCGTCACCGACCTGTTTCCGCTTCCACCGTGGAGCAAGTGGGTGAACTCTGTTGCGGCCGAGGCTGTGGGCTCCTTCGTTGAAGTTGACGGACACTGCGTCATACCCATGCCGCTGTTTGGTCGTTCAGTGGACCGTCCATACAAATTCAGGGACGCCACCAAGAAATGGCGGAAGCAGCGTTTGCAACGCTCGTGGCCAAACATCCAACTCCAGACAGTCCCCTATAATGGCGAACTACCGTTTGAACCTCTGATGGTCGAGCACCAACTCGGCGACCCGACCCGACGTTGGACCTTACTCGAGCGGTGCGAAATTGATCCCACCGTCCATCCCGTGTGGTCCTTCAAAGGTGGTGAGAGGGCGGCCCTCGCCCGTTGGCAGGCTTTCAAAGACAAAGGGCTCGGAGGTTATGCTCGACGACGCAACAACGCTGCAGATACCGAAGGTGTATCTCGAATGTCCGCTTACATCCATTACGGGATGATTTCACCGATGAAGATCGCTCGCGAGGCAGCGGAAGTCGGAACAAAATCTGCAGAAAAATACCTCGACGAGTTGCTGGTGTTCCGAGAACACGCTTGGCATCACGTCGCTTCTACCGAGGAACCCTACGGATTGCACAATCTCCCTGAATGGGCACGCGCCTCTTGGCGCTCAACGCAAGACGACCCCCGTACCACGCTCTATCCGATGAGGCAACTTGAACGAGGCAATGCTCACGATCCACTCTGGGCCGCCTGTCAGCGTTCACTCCTGCGCCATGGTGAATTGCACAACAACGTCCGCATGACATGGGGCAAGGCATTGACTGGTTGGACCGTTGACGTTGAGCAATCTCTGGCTTGGGGGCAAGCCCTCAATGACAAATACGCCCTTGACGGTCGCGACCCTTCTTCTGTGGTCGGTGTTCAGTGGTGTCACGGTTTGTTTGACCGTCCCTTCCATCCACCTGCGCCCATTCTTGGTTTGGTGCGACAGCGTGACTCTCGCACCCATATGAGTCGGCTTGACATGGACGCTTACCGTTCCTACACCGACCGCCCTGCCGCCTCAACGCCCCACCCCATTGTGGTCGTGGGCGCAGGTTTGGCCGGAGCAGTCGCAGCCCGTCTGCTGAAGGACCACGGTTTTGACGTTCTCGTCCTGGACAAAGGGCGACGGGTTGGAGGACGCACTGCTCGCCGTCGCGTGGACGATGTGGTCGTGACCCACGGCACTTCGAGGATTGACCACTGGCCGTCGTGGATGGAGGCTTGGATGGACCAAGCAGTTGACCACGGGTGGATGGAACATAGCGGAGAAGGTGTCCTGCTCAAAGACGGGCCTGCTATGGTTGGGCATTGGCTGGACGGCATTGACGTCCTTACGGGAACCACGGTCGTTCGCGTCGAAGGTCAAGACGAGTTGTGGAGTATTTCCGACGACACTGGGACTCAATGGACGGCCTCGGCTGTTGTTCTAACAGCTCCGCTGCCACAACTTCATCGGCTGCTGCAGGAAGCACCCGAAGCATGGTCAACGCATGCCTACGAGCCAACTTGGAGCGTTATCATCGCCAATGAAATCGCTGCTCCGCCTTCCCTGTCAGAGATTCTCTCCAGCAAAGGTTTCCTCATTGATGCAGGCGATGACGAGCGCGGCTTGGTGGTTCATCTTCCAAGCCAATGGAGTCAAGAACACCTTGAGATGGAACCCACCGACGTCATCCGAGCTTGGCTGTCCATGGTCAACGACCTTGACCACGGTGTGTTCGCTTGGATAAAGACGGCGACACTTCAAGCACACCGATGGCGCTACGGTCGGTCAAACGAGGTTGCCGTTGGCGCTCATCTGCCCTTCATTGTGGAGGCAGGTGATGCTTGGGGTGAACCCACAGGAACGGGAGCAGCAGCCCTCAGTTCGGGGGCTTGGGCCGCAGCGAAAATCGCTTGGCAAATCGGTCAAGACCAGCAGCCTCGAGCACCAGTGGTTCAGCAAACGCTGTTCTGATCCTTGGCCGACCCGTACAGGAAAAATGCCTAAACGGCATGAGCCGAACCACATTCCATGACGGATGACGAGATCAAACAGGCTCCGCCTCAACCCATTCTGATCCAAGCCAGTTCAGCTCCCGGCCCAGAACTCGACGAAACCGTCGTTCCACCTCAATTTCCCGCACCTTTGACAGAAACAGCCGCTGAATCCACTGGCGTCATGCAAGAAGCAATCGCCCATTACAAAACTGTACTCGCTGGAAAACCCAACAACACTGGGTTGCACCTTTTGGGAATTGTCTTCCTCATCATTCTCCCGACCCTCATCAGTTTCACTGCCCTTGAGAACGGAGATTTTGATGTTCTTGGCGTATGTTGCGGTTCCATGATAGGTGGATTGCTGTTCCTTTTGGTGGCTATCGTGAGGGATAGTGAGTGGGAGAAACTGCACAAAGTTGCTCAGACGCAAATTATCAACCAAGCAGGATTGGAGACCCCACCAGTGTCGAAAACACCGCTTGTAGCAGCAGGTGTCTTGTTAGTCGCTTGGTTCATGTCGTTCAATTTGCCGTTCTACTACAGTGATGTGATTAGCCTCGTGACGTTCCTGTTGTTCGCAGGGGCTGTCATCGTCGCCTCAATCAGTTCCTCAAACGCAAATAAGGTCCTCAAAAGAAACATCGCGAAAATCGTTGAACATCACGAAGAAAAGTAAGGAGGCCTGTGCCTCATATCCATCCGTGTGAGGATTACTCGCCAACGCGCTCAATGACACGGACGTGGTCACCACGCATGTTGAGCGTCATTGGAATGATCTGCTCGTACAATTCCATGCTGACCTCTTCCTTGGATTCTGAAACACTCGTAATACGTGCCTTCTCGCCCTTGAAAGCACCCGTGATGACTTCTACGATGCAGCCAACCTCGATACCGCTTGTGACGGCCTTGGGTTCTAAGTAAGGAAGGATATCTTGCAGAGGTGCTTCACCGGGAAGTACGGTCTTGGCGTTCTTGAGCGGGGATTGGTTGATACCGCGACGAGCAGACGGGTCACGGCCACCAGAGCGACCAATGAGTTTCTCAACGTGGTGTTGAGCACTGGATTCAACAAAGACGTAGCCACGCATGGCTGGCGGATGGAGGATGGACATGATCTCGTTTTGCAAAGAGACCATCGAACCACTTCCGTGAAGGCGAGAGTACATTTCATCAGCGACACGTTGTTCTGAATTAATAGCCGTCTTGATGATGTAGAGGAAGGCCCCGACACTGCCGTACATCTCACGGAACAATCCGTGAGCGTTTTCCATATCCAAATCGGAGAAGATACAGTTGTATTCCTTGATGGTCCCTGGGTCGACCCATTCGCCACGGGTGTAGATGCCAGAGGGGTCAATGGCGTCACTCTTGGAGATGACGAGAACGGGGATTACATCGACCAGAGTGCGCCCCATGTCGATACCACGCTCAGGGCCTGAGCCATGATAGTGGAGGTCTTCAACAGGAATACCCGTGGATTGTGCGACACGCTCAACGACTTCTTCAGGTGTACTTCCGACACCCCATACACCGTCCCAAAGGTCGGGGAAGTGTTCTGTAGAGCTGTTGCGCTTGAGCAAGAGCAATTTTTCTTCATGGCGAACAAAGGCTACGAATGCTTCAGACATCATCATCACGCTCTCAATTGCCGATGCCAAAGACATCGTGGATTAACCAAGGTAGGAAGTTGTCCATGACAACCAAGATTGCAAAGCCAATGGCGCCAAGAACAAAGAGTCCGATGCCACAGATGATGGCGGTTTGGCGGAACTCCTGCTTTGAGGGTTTGCGAGCCATTCGGATAATACGAGCCCATGAGCCGCGGGTAATCTTGCGGAACTGCGCCTCAATCTTATCCTGTTGCTCTTGCACCTTCATCTCAAAGGACTTTGAAGCATTGGATTCATCAGACATGGTCTAACCTCAGCCTTCCGACCCACCAACCCACTCATTATAACGACTCCGCACACAATGTTTATTTCCCTACTCACTAAATGGATGCCATGAATATACCAGGAAGCCCACTTGTGCTGAGGCGATTTCAAATCGATGAAACGGGCACTTCAGGGGCAAACGTTTGGATAGAGGCAAGACAGGCTGGCATTATCAATTTTTTATTGACAATCGTAGGTTTAGATCCTAACAGTTCGCTCAAAGTGACAAGAGGTTCTATTTCGTTTCGGAATTCCTCTGTATTTGGGTCATCCCAAGTATCAACGCCCTTGGCCAATATCGGGGCGTTTGTAGGCGGTTACAAAAAGCCATTTTTGGCCCTCGTTTTAGGCGTTTTCTTTTTCCTTGGTGGCTTTATTTCACTTGCATCTCTTGGGGAAGATGGAGGGATGATGAGTTTCTTTTTCTCTGCGTTCCTCACCTTGCTTTGCCTCATCTATTACTACCTGCGAAAGACCATGTTTATGGGTTTTGAAACCAGCGGTGGAGGAACTTATGGATTCGCGTTCCAAGCCTCGGTGCTTGAAGGTGTAGGAGTCGATATCAAGCGCGTGGAAAGTACGATTGCTTATGTGAACTCCCTGATCAGTAGTGCATCGTTAGGAGAACATTTTGTTGAACAACATCAAACTGAGGTTCTCGGCGGTCGCACGGCGACCATGCTAAGCACAACTTCAACTCCCGTAGCCCAACCCGCTCCACCCGTTCAGACCATTGCGTCTCAACCCGTTGCCCAACCCGCTCCACCCCAAAGCGCTCCACCCGTTCAACCGATGACACAACCTGCGCCTGCGGCTCAACCTGCCCCACCACAACCCGTAGCCCAACCCGCTCCACCCGTTCAACCGATGACACAACCTGCGCCTGCGGCTCAACCTGCCCCACCACAACCAACAAACCAACCACAACCCCCCACTTGGCCTCCGAATTGATGGAGCAATGCGGCCGAAATCCGCAATGCGAGGATTGATGTGGGACGGCAGACAGTCGTGAGGCCAATGGCAGAGCGTAACCCCTACGAGGTCTTGGGCGTCAGTCGCAATGACAGTGACGGTGAGATCAAACGCGCCTTTCGCAAATTAGCCCGTCAATACCATCCCGACCGCAACCAGGACGACAGTGGAGCAGAGTCGAAATTTAAGGAAGTTCAAGCCGCTTACGACGCCATCGGTACTTCTGAGGCTCGTCGAGAGCACGACCAGCAAGAACAGATGCGTAACATGTTTGGCGGTGGGGGTAGAGGGCGAGGTGGCCCGTCGATGAACTTCGGCGGTGGTGGCGGACTTGACGACCTCATCGGGCAAATGTTTGGCGGTGGTGGCATGGGCGGCATGCCCCGGCAACAACAACGACAAGCACGCCCCCAGGCCAAAGCAGCACCCATCAATGTCGGTCTTGACATCAGCCCTGAACAAGCGGGCAAAGGAGGCCAGTTTGAGTTCTCATTCAAACGCTTCAAAAAACAAGGTACGAACATGGAAACCAAACGTACGACCATGAAATTACGTCTTGATGCTGGCGCCACGCACGGTACGGCCAAGACCATCAAAGGACAGGGACACGACCACCCCGATGGAGAGCGAGGTGACGTGATCGTCACCGTTCGCATCGATGCTGGTGAAGCGTTTCGATGGGAAGGAAATACCTTGGTCCAAGAAGTCCCCGTCCCCTATTCAGTGCTCATGTTAGGAGGAAAGGTCAGCGTACGTCTGCTGTCTGGTAAAGTCGGCCGCTTGGCCGTCGCCCCTCTCACACAGGTCGGCGACCGTCGTCGAATGGCTAAGGCTGGCTACAACGGTGGCGACCTCACTCTTGAGTTCACGCTCGCAGAGCCTGAAACGCTCACGGCCTCCCAAGAAGCAGCCCTCAAGTCACTTGGTGACGAGGGTTTGTGAAACGCTGACTTCATCACATGTGGAGCCAAGGCAGGAGCATGGCGGGACGGAATCATCGGGGTCGAAAGAAGCGCCCGAACCGCCAAGGCAGAACCAACAAAGGACCTCAAACGCCTGACGATGAGCGTCTGTGGCGACGTGTCACACAACATTTCAACGACGATGGAGATTGGCAGCGTGTATGGACGCCAGAGGAGATTGTGATCCATATCGCCGAAAAGGAAGGGCTGAAGGCACAATTTCACAGTGACGGAAAGGCGGAGCGAGCCTTACTCAGCAAGGTCAATGAAGCCTTGGCTCTCGGTCGAAAACAACGAGGTCACATTCTTCCCGATGAGGATAAATCAGTTCGTTTTCGCAGCCAAGAGAGCATCAACGAATTGGACAAAGCAGCCAATGACTGGAAGAATTTCTTCAGCCGACACGCCGGAAAAGGCGATACACCGCTCTCAGGGCGACCCCCGTTGAACGAAGAGGCATCGGAAGAAGACCGGGATCTCTACGCCCTTTTGGAGGAAACATGGGGAGCAATGCTTCGTGGCGAACGACTTCCTGAGCGCTTTGCTTTGGATTCAGCCGGAACGCGTCATTGGAAAGGCTTTGATGTAGCCAAAGAAGCACGCCTGTGTGCAGTCAAGCGTTCGGGTTTGAGATTTCCTGATGAGGAGCCAGCGATGGCTCTCCTGTTAATGACCGCTGAGCGTTGGACGGCGAGAGAGCTGCTTGACGCACGCCTCTCTTCCCGCCGAAAGGCAGGCTACAACCCCTTTCCTCGGACCTACGATGCACGTCTTGTCGCTCATGCAGATGCGTTGGATGAAATCGACGGAGATGGAGAAGTTGCTCGAGGACGAAGCGACTTACGCCACCTCCCTTTTGTCACCATCGACCCGCCCGACGCCAAGGATTTTGACGACGCTGTTTGCTTGGTGGAAAACGATGGAACGCGCACCCTCTGGGTAGCGATTGCCGATGTTGCTCATTACGTTCAAGCCGGAACAAGTCTTGACCAGGCTGCTGCCGCACGAGCCACATCGGTGTATTTACCTCATGCAGTCTTGCCGATGCTGCCTCCAAAACTCGCTGATGAATTGTGTTCTCTGAGGTCTGATGTCGACCGATTGGCGATGGTCGTCGGCATGGACCTTGACAGTGACAATACCATCGTTCATACCCATGCGTACGAAGCCGTCATTCACGTCAAAGCGAACATCGCCTACGGTGATGTTCTGAACACCGATGCCTACGATGCAATGTTAGAATTGGCAGGCATATGGCAGGAACGAGAGATTCGTCTCAACCTCAACAATCCTGAATTACGCCCCCGGCTTCACGGCGAGAATGAACTCCGTGTTGAGGTCAAATGGCCGAATAAAGCAACCCGTATGATCGAGTCGTTCATGGTCGCTACCAACGCCGCTATTGGCCATTTATTAGGTGGAGCAGGCGCGCCCTTGCCGTGGCGGTGTCACGCACCACCGGACCGGCCCGAAATTCAGGAATTGAATGCAAAACTTGAGGCGCTCGGAGTTGGTATAGAACTGCCCATGCCGAGCCTGCGCAAGCACAGTGAAAGTGAAACTCAAGAATTGTCCAATCTTTTGGGTGATTGGGCAGGTCTGGGGGGCGGTGGTATCGATCTGTCGGAACTAAAGGAAGAAACTCCCGAAAGTGACGTGCCTCTCTACCTCCGAGAAGTGATTGACCCCGAGGCTCGCGACGGGATACTCACTTCGCTACAAGAAGCACAAGCGAGTGCAAGTTCCCTCGCTGAGACCACCCGTCGCATCGTTGACCAAGGGCTCTTCCAACTCATGACACGCGCCAAGTACAGCGAAGAAAATCAAGGCCATTTTGGTTTGAATTTAGACGCTTATGTCCACTTCACCTCACCGATTCGGCGCTATCCTGACCTGATGACGCATCGTCAACTCAAGGCCTTCATCCACGACAGAACATGGGTCCATGACCGTGAGGAAACGGCTCGCCTCGCCTCTCACTGCAGCGAACAAGGCATGGCAGCAAAGCGCCTCGAATGGGAATTGGTGGCCAATACCTACCACGTGCACCTGCTTCGAGGGGGACGCATTGGCGAGGGCGAGAGCCCCATTCCAACCAGTTACAACGCCCGTGTTACCGGCCTACGAACGCCATGGATTTTTTTGGATTTAGCAGATGATGGTGCCGTATCGGGACGAATGCATCTGCGGCAACTTGGTGGGAAACGGCGCTTGGTGGTCGACGACTTCGGCTTGGCGGTGACTCAAGCCGAGCCTGACTACGATGGCGACTACCCCACAATACTGCGACTTGGTCAGCGTTTCCCCTGTCGTTTGCGTGGCTTGGACGTATGGTCCGGATCACTGGACCTTACGCCTGTATAGGGCTGTAACTATTCCCCTTCGGTGATTGCACTCCCCGCCGTCAGACGTTTGATACCCGAGAATAATACGATGAGCCCTCAAGGAAGGAAACCTGCACTTTTACATTTTATGTAGTCAATAAGAGCCTTTATAGCAACTCCGTCGAACCAATAATCATGACCCGTGTCACTGCAGAAGGCTGCCAATGCACCTGCAAGATGAAACTCCTCCTCACCCCTTCAAACGGTGGCAAGGCAGGAATGGCCGTGAGTGAATATTCGCCTTTGGCTGTTGATGCGTGAGCCTTGATGAAGGTCAATGAGGACTCATGAAAGAATGTACCAATGGAGCGGAGTGAATGGACAATCGCCTCTCATTGAGCATTACGGGCATGACCTGCAGTGCTTGCGTTTCTTCAGTTGAACGGGTGCTTTCTACCGTCGATCATGTTGGCGAGGTTAGCGTCAATCTTCCGCTTGAAAAAGCGGTGATTACACTGGATGTGCCCCTCAACGACCATCATCGAGAACGCTGTATAGAGGCCGTCCATCGAGCAGGATATGGTGCTTCTGACCTCGTACCAGCGCTGCGGGTGCGTCAGCTGAATGAAGAAGAAGTAAGCCGCCAAGGCCGAGGTGTTGCTCTCGCATTTACGCTGACCTTGCCGGTCTTTGCCCTGTCGATGCTGGTCGACGACCTCGGGCAGACGGGCGAACTCGATACACGACTCAGTCTGGCCATGCTCGCTGCGTTGCCCGTTTACCTTTACTCTGGAGCATCCTTTCACCGAGGTGCTTGGCGTGCCTTGGCTCGCAAACAAGGGAACATGGACGTCCTCGTTCATCTCGGCACCACCGTTGCGATGGTCTGGTCCTGTTTGGTCACACTCGCTCCATTGCTGACTTTCTTACCCGCTTACGTGGGCCACGCTGAGCACGTTTTCTTTGACGGTGCAGCATTTATCATCGCTTTCGTTCTCCTGGGCAATTACCTCGAAGCAAGAGCGAAATTACGAGCCACTGATGCTGTTCACAGCCTCATGCGTTTGCAACCGAAAGAAGCTTGGGTCGTGGTCGAAGAAGGAACAAAAGCAACGCCCGTTGAAAGCATCCCACGAGGAACATTGCTCAAAGTTCGCGTTGGTGAAACCATCCCGCTTGACGGGCTTGTTGAGGAGGGGACTGCTCTTATTGACGAATCCATGATGACCGGAGAGTCCTTTCCTGTGCGCAAATCACAGGGTGATGAAGTGGTAGCAGGTACCATCGTGCACGATGCTGTAATGTTGATTCGAACCACTTCGCTCGTGGGCGATACCATGCTCTCCAAAGTCATTGAACTGGTTGACGAAGCCCAATATGGCAAAGCCCCGATTCAGCGACTCGTCGATCGTATTGCGGGTGTTTTCGTGCCCGTCGTGGTCGTTGCTGCGATTCTTGCTGCAACCATTTGGTGGTTCATGGCCGATACGCTGGCTCCTTCCAGCACGATGAGTTCCAGCGAGATGTCCGTCATGGTGCTCGTGAGCACGCTGGTCATTGCGTGTCCGTGCGCCCTCGGATTGGCAACTCCAACTGCACTCGTGGTGGGAACGGGACGGGGGGCTCGTTTTGGCATGCTCATCAAAGGCATTGAAGCACTCGAGCAGGCCCATGCTACTTCGGTAGTTGTCCTCGACAAGACTGGTACCATCACGGCAGGCTCACCACGGGTCAGCCACATTGAATTGCTCGAGAGCGATGTTGAGGAATTGATCTGTCTCGCATCAGCATTGGAAGTTGACGCAACACATCCCATCGCAAAAGCCATCCATTCGTCGTGGGAAAACATCGGCTACAAGCGCCCTCTGGTCAACAACATCCGAACTCTTCCCGGCATGGGATTGGTAGGGGAACTCGAGGGTGATGCCGTCGCTATCGGCACGATCGAGTTGCTGGCCGAATTGGTTGCTGACCTGCCCGAGGAACTCGAAGAGCGCGTCGCTGAACGTGCCAAACGAGGTGTCACCGTCGTGCTTCTCGCCCGTGGTCAGCGCGTTCTTGGCTGGGTGGAAATTGCTGACCGTATTCGAGAAACTTCAGCCGCAGCCGTCAAACGTCTCAAACAATATGGCATTGAAGTCATCATGCTGACCGGTGATCGAGAAGAAGTTGCTCAATCTGTGGGTGACGCTGTCGGCATCTCTACCATCATCGCTGGTGTCAAACCCGACCAGAAGGCCGAGCACATCAAAAGGCTGCAAGAGGATGGAGTTGTAGCGATGATTGGCGACGGAATCAACGACGCTGCTGCCCTCGCATTGGCGGACGTCGGTATTGCGATGGGGGCTGGCAGTCAAATCGCTTTGGAAAGTGCCGACATCGTGCTGGTACGCAATGACCTCGCTGACGCGGTGGCTGCCATGGAACTCGGACGAGCCACCATGACACGCATTCGCACCAACCTCGCCTGGGCTTTTGTCTACAACCTCATCGGCTTGCCCTTGGCCATGGGGTTGCTCTTCCCTTGGACGGGTTGGTTGCTCCCACCTGCCTTTGCAGCAGCAGCCATGTCCTTGTCTTCCGTGAGCGTCGTAAGCAATTCACTGCTGTTACGCTGGTGGCAACCCTCGGGCATGTTGCGGACAGGCAATATTTGATAGGGTACGGAAGGATGCTCTTGCCATGGCAGAAATCACTCACCAACTGACCATCACCGGTATGACCTGTGGCGGATGCTCCGGGCGCGTCGTTAATGTTCTCGAGGCAACCCCTGGAGTTCTTCATGCAGCCATATCTCACCAAACCAATTCTGGCGTCATCGTAACAACCGATACGGTGTCCACTGAAGACCTCCTTGCCATCGTTGCCGCTACTGGCTTTGGCGTGACTGCTTAAGCGACGGTTTCAAATCCGTATGGCCCCGCCCTCAGCCTGCGCGGGGGTCGCCCAGCTTGGTCAACGGCGGTGGGTTTAGGTCCCATTCCTTATCGGTTCGCAGGTTCGAATCCTGCCCCCCGCACTTCTTCATATCAGTGGATGAGGCCACGGCTACGGCCAGTACTCCTTCAGTTCCACCGGCCCTGCTGACTGGACCATGGGTGCTGACACGAACATGCTTGAAATCGTATTTGCCAACTGCGCCTCCTTCGATGATGGCTCAAGTCTCTTTGCCGACGCCGATTACTTGATTCCAAGCGACTGCGGCGATGAACTTGCACGTTACACGATGAAGGAGATCATGAACGGCGACATCACCGGACTCGAAATGTTCGATGAATCAGACCTATCCAATCCAGAGGAGAACTATATTTTGTACATCAACGAAGAGTTTGAACTCGAAGGATGGAACACGGTTCGCCTCTCCACGCCCGAAGGCGAGTACGCCGATGAGAACCCGCAAGTGCAGTTGCCTGCTCCAGGCATCGGCTTTGCTCTCATCGCCATGCTCGGTGCAGCCATGCTCGCCGGACGTCGCAACGAGTGAAGCACTCGCTCCTCCTTGTGAGGTAAGCCTTTGAAGGGCACCGAACCGTAGGTTTTCATGGTGAAGGAGGGCAACGCTCGATGGAGAGATGTCCTTGCCCTTGGGCCGTCCTTGTTTGACCGCTTGTCGCGATACATCCTGAATGCAGGTGCACTGCTGGAAGGAAAGGTGAAGCAACCGGAAACGCGTGCTGGACGTCTGAAATACACCCGTTTGATGGGCTATGTCGCCGTCTTGCGAAGTGGGGGCTTTGGTGCATTAGCCACCAGCCTGCCCATTCTCATCTTCTACTTCGGACTGCTGCCCTTCTTCCCAGCATTGAATCCCGACGGGAACAGTTTCAGTGGATGGAACGTGCTGGGCTTCTACGTCGTGCTGATTTTCACATCGCTCTTGGCAACCATGCTTGAACTGTTTCTGCTCTACAACGATGCGATTCGTTATGCCGGCAAGATGAACCACGCTACTTCACGACGGATTGACGAGGAGGCAGAGGTCAATACGGCCATCGAGGCCGCTCTGCCAGAAGGGCTCACCAAGGCGGCCCTCGGCATGGTCAAGGACAGAGCGCCAAAATACGGGATTGACCCCTTGGAAAGGGGCTCCAAAGCGGGTGCTGCTGCCCGTGGTGTAGCGTTCAAGGCGAAAGTGTTGATGATCAACGCGCTCGTGAAACAACTCGCTCGACGCAACTTTACCCGCCTGTTTGGACGTGCCGCCCCTCGAGCCTTCGTGGAATGGCTTCTCTTGCCCATCTATGTGTTTTGGAACATGATCGGGACAACGAAGGTGATGAACGAACTTATCGCTCGTGCCAACGGTCCGGAGGCTGCGGCAGAAATCGTCAAGCAGGTCGGATGGGAACACGGGATTCCGTCCGAATTGAAAGAACATGCAAAATTTGCGATATCCCAACACGTCATGGAAACGAAGGCCTTCCATCCTAACATTGAATTTGTGCTGCTACAGCTCGCACTCAACCATGACGAAGAACATGTCAACCGTATTGACATCGTTAACCTCTCCCAAGAACAACGCGTTCAACTCGCTAAATTCATTCTCGCATTACCTCATTTGGAAGTGCGCCACATTCGGGTCAAGGGCGACTTTTGGAAGTTCATCCTTGCAACGCTCACCGACAATGAGCGTAAAGCGTGGTGCACGGCTTGCAAAGGTTACATCAATCGAGGCGTTCCATTTTGAAGCACACATAGAGTGTCACAGGAATGGAAGATTTGATGGCTTGCCCACCTTAACCCCCCTCATGGACCGCCCTTCACGTAGCCCACTTGCGGTGCATTGGGGGGGGTTGGACGAACACACGGTGTTCCTCAACCACGGCTCTTTCGGAGCGACGCCCACGGTGATTCGGGAAGAACAGCGCCATTGGCAGGACCGCATGGAACTCGAACCTGTGGCTTTCCTCGACGGTGAAGGGCTTGAACAGATGACGGCGGCCCGCCACGCACTGGCCAGGATGCTTTCCTGCGACCCCGTTGATTTGGCCCTGGTGGACAACGCCACCTCGGGCGTGAACACCGTGCTTCGCTCCCTCACATTCGATGAAGGTGACGAATTGTTAGTGCCTGACCACGCTTACCAAGCATGTCGAAACGCACTTGATTTTGTTGCCCAGCGCTGGGGCGCAACCGTGGTGACGGTGAACATTCCCTTTCCTATTGAGGGACCTCATGTCGTGATGGACGCCATGCTCAAAGCGGTTACACAAAGAACGGTGTTGGTGATGATCGACACCGTGACCAGCCCCACAGGTCTTCGCATGCCCTTCGAAGAACTGACAGCGGAACTGGAGGGACGAGGCGTTAGTGTGCTGCTGGACGCCGCCCACGGCATCGGCATGGTGCCGCTTTCCCTTGATGAATTGGGTGCTTCCTATACCACCAGCAACTGCCACAAATGGCTCTGCGCCCCAAAGGGCTCGGCTTTTCTTCACGTGCGCAAAGACAAGCAGGCAGATATCCATCCCCTGACCATCAGCCACGGCATGACCTTCCCTCTGGACGATACAACTCGGTTCCGCCATGAATTCGATTGGACTGGAACCAGAGACCTCTCGGCTCACTGTTCGCTACCGGCCACCATCGACCGAGTTGGAGGAATGATGGAGGGCGGTTGGCCAGCCATCATGCAACACAACAACGAGTTGGCTCTTCGCGGAAGAACCATCCTTTGTGAGGCTCTGGGCATTGAGCCACCTTGCCCCAGCGAGATGGTAGCCTGCATCGCCACGCTGGTCTTACCGCTGGGCGACGACGACGATGTGACGGTGCATGAGCGTGACCCCCTCCATGTCACCCTGAAAGAGAAGTACGGCATTCAGGTGCCTGTTTGGTCCTGGGCCTCCCCTCGTGGACGCTATTTCCGAATCTCCGCCCAACTTTACAACAGCGAAGACGAGTACCGCTACCTCGCATGGGCACTTGCTAACGAACTTGGACTCGTATAATTAAACATAGAAAGTCAAGGCCTTTGTCGATTCATGTGAGGCCTGAAGTAGTCTCAAAGTGCTGCCTTGAAAGTGTTGATGACAGTGGAGTCAAGCTTCTCCCAAGGAAAGGTCTTGCCGTTGGGTTGACGACCGAAATGTCCGCCTGCTGCAGTGATTCCGTAAATGGGTGCGGCCAAGCCAAGGTCACGAATGATGTGCCCGGGCTTGAAAGAGAAATGTGCATCCACAAGTTCAGCGATGACGTCGTCTGAGAGGTTACCGGTGCCAAATGTATCCACACGAATACTCACAGGGTCAGCCACACCGATAGCGTAGGCGAGTTGGATTTCGCATTCCGTTGACAAGCCTGAGGCAACTACGTGTTTGGCAGCCCAGCGGGCAGCATAGGCAGCGGAGCGGTCCACCTTTGTCGGGTCTTTGCCTGAGAATGCACCGCCACCGTGACGTCCTCGACCGCCGTAGGTATCGACGATGATCTTGCGTCCCGTCAAACCTGCATCAGCATAGGGGCCACCCGGGTCAGCGAAGCGTCCCGTCGAATTGACGTGAATCGTTGTCTTATCTTCAACCATCAGCGAGGCAGGAACCACGGGTCGAATGACATGCTCAATGATCTGCTGGCGAACATAGGCCTGTTCGGCTTCTTCGGAGCCGTGTTCGGCGATCATGTCCTTGTGCTGGACGGCGATGACAACGTTGTCAGCGAAAAGGGGTTGGCCGTTTGCGCCGTGCATCAAGGTCACTTGTGACTTAGCATCGGGGCGAGCCCACGGAAGGGTGCCGTCAAGACCGAGTTTGCTCACTTGGCGGGTCAAGGCTTGGGAGAGAGCGATAGCAAGCGGCATCCAACGTCCCTGATGTTCAGGGTAGGCCTCGGTTTCGTTGCAGGCATAGCCAAACATGAGGCCCTGGTCACCAGCACCTTGCTCGTCAACGGATTGCACCACACCACGGTTGATGTGAGCAGATTGACTGGTAATGAGTTCCGTGACTTCGCACCATTCATCAGAAGTGGCATCCATTCCGATGCCGTGGGAGGTATAGCCGATGTCAGCCGCAGTCTTGCGGGCGATGGCGACATAATCGGGGGCATCGATGCCGGCAGCAAGTTTGACCTCGCCTGCGAGCACGATGTGGGAGCGGTCTTCTCGTCCTTTGACCAACGTCTCGACGGCTACCTTGGCTTTGGGGTCAAGAGCAAGACATGCATCAACAATGGCATCTGAAATTGCGTCGCACAGCTTGTCAGGATGGCCTGCTGCCACCGATTCAGATGTGAATAACCATTCTTGCGCCATGTCTGCCGCCTCTGCCCGCCTCTATACAAGACTTGCCGTTTCAACATCAAAGGTATCAAGGCCTGACTTCGTCACAACCGGCGAAATTAAGCGGGTGCCCTTGCGGTGTATCGAACTCACGTACCAACGGTGTAATCGTCCAAATAGGCGAGTTGGGCATCGGTGAGTTTGTCAATGCTAAAGCCAAGCGTACTGAGTTTGGTGGTGGCCAAGTCTTGGTCTTGCTCGGTTGTAATGTCGTAGACTTCCTTGCCCATGGATCCACCTTCTTCAGCCAAGCGGCACAGCGAGAGGAATTGGTTGGCAAAGGACATGTCCATCACTTCCGAAGGATGACCTTCAGCAGCAGCGAGGTTAACCAAACGGCCTCGTGCAAGCAAGAAGATTCGTCGGCCGTCAGGCATCAAGAATTCTTCGTTATCTTGTCGGATGGTGCGTACCGAATCGGCTTGGTCTTCAAGGTCGGTGATTTTGATTTCACAATCGTAGTGACCTGTGTTGCAAACGATGGCTCCGTCTTTCATAGCCGCAAAGTGACGACCAACAATGACATCCTCCATGCCCGTGGCGGTGCAGAAGATATCGCCAAGTTTGGCAGCTTCGTCCATGGGCATGACGCGGTAGCCTTCCATGACGGCACGAAGAGCGGGAAGCGGGTCAACTTCGGTAATGATGACGTTGGCGCCCATACCTCGGGCACGCATGGCCACACCGCTGCCGCAGTGACCGTAGCCAGCGACGACGAAGGTCTTTCCAGCGAGCAACACGCTGGTGGCTCGTAGAATACCGTCAAGCGTGGACTGCCCGGTGCCGTAAACATTGTCAAAATCCCACTTGGTTACAGCGTCATTGACTGCAATAACTGGGTATTGAAGGTCGCCAGCAGCGGCCATGGCTCGGAGTCGGTGAACGCCGGTGGTGGTTTCTTCGGTACCACCGATGACGCCCTCAGCGTATTCAGATTTCTCACCGTGGACACGAACGATGAGATCAGCACCGTCGTCAAGGGTGAGCGTGGGTTTGAATTCGAGCGTCTTGTCAATGCACCAATAGAAGTCCGTCTTGGACTGCCCGTGCCATGCATGGACGGAATAGCCCTCACTGGCAAGCCAAGCAGCAACTTCATCTTGGGTAGAAAGCGGATTGCAACCAGACCACGAAATTTCAGCACCTGCGGCTCCGATGGCTTCGATGAGCACTGCCGTCTCTTTGGTCACGTGGAGACAACCAGCGACACGCATACCAGCGAGTGGCTTGGTACGCTCGGCATCTTCTTTGAGCTTCGCCAAAACTGGCATTCGAGCACGAGCCCAATCAACGAGAAGAGCGCCTTTCTCAGCAAGTTCCATGTCGCGAACGGTGTAGTTTTCACCCTTGTCCAATTCATCCATGCCTCCCGCCACTTGCTCGCCCCTCTTGAAGTCTATCGTAGAGCCCTTGGCCCTTTCGGGCGGCTCACTTCTTGTCCTTGTGCAACTTCTTGGCTTGCTTGGCCCACTCGTCTCGCTTGACACGGCTTGGGAAGAACTCGGTAGCCTTGTTGACCTGTGCTTGGATTTCATGGATTTTAGTCCATTTATACCGAGGGATTGCATATCGCGAGCGCTGAGCATGCGCTCAACAATGAGGTGTCACTTATTTTGATTCACCCCACATTTCTTTTTTTACCAAATTTGATTCTTCTCATATTTCAAGTATTCATGATGCTCCAATCGCTTCACTGCGAACCATATGCGGGCGGAAAAAACGATGATTTTGTAATTTTCTTCAATGGCCAAATACTATACTTGGAATGACTTCCCACAAGTCATGCCATGGGAGTCATTAGCATTCTTGCTTGTTTTACTCCTTGCTGGATTAATTACGCCCGGCCCAAATAACATCACCTGCACAGTTCATGCTGTTGTTCACGGCAAAAAGAGCAATGCCTCATTGATTGCGGGGATGGCCCTCGGGTTCATTTCCATACACTTCGCATGTGGTTTCGCCGTTGATTCCTTCGATGAAGACGGAAAAGTTCGTTTTGCAATGGATCTCATTGGAAGTCTCTTCATGTTCTTAATCGCCTTTGGAATCCTCTACCTTGGTCGTTCTGAGAAAATACAAAGTTTTCCGGACGTGGTTCCGAGATTGGGCTTCAAAACTGGAGTGTTGATGCAATATGTCAACGGGAAGGAGTGGGCCATGGTCTTCATGGTGATGACGCAATTTTTGGAGGATTTTGGTGGTGGAATCAAGGGGATTCTAACAATTTCGACCATCACGACCAGTGGAGGAATTGTTGCCATGATTGCTTGGTCCAACCTCGGCGAGAAGATAAAATCGAAAACAGATACGCCAGGCTTTGTGAAAAAGGCCTTCACCATTTTGGGATGTTTGCTGTTGGTTTTAGCGACCTTACTCACTGTTGATGGACTCAGATAGAACCATTTGCTCAGACCAAGAATTGATGATGACGCTCTCTGCAATCTGTAGGTGTTCAACAACAGTCCCTTGTTTCAATCCCAAAACGCCTGCGATGTCATTCTGATTGCACCGTCGCGTGGCGCTGTAATACCCCCACCGCAGTCTGAATCACCAAGGTACGCTTTTCTGGCAGGTTTGGAGCACTCATCCAATCGCCGATGATCATTTTAGAAAATCGCATGTCCATCTTTTAGGAACCAAGATCCTCCACACATGCTCAATCAATATGCTGATTGTAACACGTCAAACCATCACTTTTTGTTGTGAAGTTCCCTTGCTTGCTTTGCCCACTCGTCTCGCTTGACACGGCCGGGGAAGAACTCGATGGCTTTGTTGACCTGTTCTTCAATTTCCGACGTCATGTTTCCAACTTGTTCAAAGGTGAAGATTCCCAGAGCGTTCAACTTCTCTTCGATAAACGGACCAATCCCTTTGATCGTTTGCAGTGAATCTTTCTCCGAAGCACTTGCCACACCAAGCGTTGCAAAGTCAATTGATTCAGCCTTCTTGGAGATTCGTTCGAGGTCTTCAGCTTGCTTGAGTGCCTTTTCATCGAGTTTCACGTCCTCGCCAAGCAAGATCTTTGCCTGGTTCACCCACTGGTCGCGCTTAACACGGCCGGGGAAGAATTCGATGGCTTCGTTGACATCAGTTTCCAGTTTCGAGGTCATCTTCGAGACTTGCAGGTAGGTGTAAATTCCGAGCGCATTGAGTTTCTCTTCAATGAATGGGCCGATGCCCTTCATAATCTGAAGGTCGTCCTTTTCCGAAGCCTTGGCTGTTCCAAGAATCGAAAAGTCAATCGTTTCCGAGCGCTCTTGAACCCGCTTGAGTTCTTCCTTCTTCTTGACTTCCTTTGAAACTGGCTTCTTCTCAGCCTTCTCTTCAGCAGCCTTGGCTTCTTTAGCAGCCTTCTCTTCAGCAGCCTTCTCTTCAGCAGCCTTGGCTTCCTTGGCAGCCTTCTCTTCAGCAGCCTTGGCTTCCTTAGCAGCCTTCTCTTCAGCAGCCTTGGCTTCCTTGGCAGCCTTCTCTTCC